>Ga0136554_1001263_pt1 | contig 10229 bp, 14 predicted proteins | sample AntRauTorckE5431_FD_104637 | JGI IMG/M metagenome (GOLD analysis project Ga0136554, IMG submission 104637) | Saline lake microbial communities from Rauer Islands, Antarctica - Metagenome Torckler E5 #431 | ecosystem: Environmental > Aquatic > Non-marine Saline and Alkaline > Saline | place...
CCCCTCAAAAATGCAAACAACAACATGCAAGCGGGCCGCTTGTGGCCTAGCGGTCCCTCCCTATCAAAGAGCTAAACCCATATATCTTCCATCAAACGCCACGGACGCTAGTCGTGGTCGCCCCAGCTGCTTGAGGGTATATCCCAACTATACATTAATACTGCACCCCAAGAAGCCAGAGTTGGTCTGGATCACCCAAATACGCCACGAGGACCTGCTGCTGCTGGCCGCTGGGCCTCCCATGAAACGCCACCCAGTGCGCACTGCGGTCTAGCGCTGGTCTCATGTGGCCTCTCCAGGCCAATTTTCTTGCTGCAGCATCACCTCGGGCGTTACTGTTAGCTCGCGTGCTCACTTTGCCCGAAGGCGAGCTGAAGGACGAAGGCAGCCTCCCTGAAAGCCTCAGACTGGGCGAGGACATGACTTGTAAGAGTTCGACTTCGCTTGCCATTGCGCTGCTCAAATCAGGTGCAGCTGCTGCTGTTGTCTGGGCAGGTTGAGTAGCAGCAGCTGCAAATGTTGATAGTGAACTCACTGTACCCCTCTCAGGCACGACCGCAGGAGCATCGGGCGCTTCCTCTGAAAAAGCCTCTTCTTCTTCTCCTTCTTCTTCTTCTTCTTCTTCTATTTCTTCATCAACGCTCTCCATAATACTGCTCATTCTGCTGATGTCACCACTTCGACTACGATCACTGCTGCTCCTGCTCCTGCTGCTGCTGCTGCTGCTGCTGCTGCTGCTACGCACGCGTGGAAGTGGCATTGATGTAGCATCACCATCCCCACTGCTGACGGCATTTGGCGGCAACAGCAGCCTAAGCGGCGCAGCTCCAGGTTTGGCGAGGCCTTTGAACTTCTTGCATTCCGATGGGCTAGAGTCGGTGAGAGCTAGCCCCGTTTTCCCCACCTGAAAGGGATGCGTAATACAGACGAGTCAAGAGAGAGGGGAGTCAACGTAAGTCGTTATGAAAACAAATTTACTGCCTATAACAGCATGCATTTGAAATGCGAATGAAAAATGTATGAATGGTGAGATTAACTTACATTGAGGCAGAAATACAATCAATGATATTTTCTTGACGTACCATAACAGGGTAACCACTCCCGCAAGGTCCTAGCAAACGGCACCGCTCTTTCCTTCGGTCTTCTTCTCCAACAAGGCCACCGGATGATGATGATGCTGACGGTGACAGAATAGTCTGCACATGGCAAGCAACAACGCTCCGAGAATGGTTGCGGTTCGGCCATTGTAAGTTCAACACAAGCTCAGCGTTGATGACATTGCCCTTAGTCTTGCCTTGGCGGTTTCTTCGTGTTTGGCTGCTGTGGTCTACGGCGTCGCTAATGGGACTATCATTGCTGCTGCCGCTGCCACGAACGCGATCTTGAATACCCTTGCTGTCGTTATTGGTGCGGTCGTCACGACTGGAGTCTTCCGAAGAAGAAGAAGAAGCAGCAGCAGCAGCAGCAGCAGGGCTCATTTCTCCCCAGGTAGGGTGAGACCCTTCGCCGTCGCGCCAGCTCAGCACACGGCGCCAGTTGAGCACTCGGAGCTGTTCCTCCCCCGATTGGAGACTGGCTAGCACTTGAACATCCATCACAATGGCATGGTGCATGATGACGTCATCATCATCGTCGTTGGCTTGGCGTCGACGTGAGCGGCTCGTCCTACTCCTAGTAGTCCTTGTACTAGCACTAGCATGACCTTTGCCCTGTGCTTGACTCCTCAAACTCGAATCCGACCGTACGACAAAGAGAAGCATGTTCTCATTCGGGCTGAACTCTGCGTGTGTGCCGTGAAGCCGTATCGCAGAGGGATCTCGATTTAGGGACACCAAGCCTGAGAAGAGGTCTGAATCCAAGAGCTGCGCCAGAGCTACTAGTAAGCGGCAGTTCCCAGCTCCCATGCTATCGATCACCCACAAACCATCATCATGCACCTGTGACCAAGACGTTTACACGTGCACAGGCATGCATGCATACATGTAATAGAATAGTTTGTTTTCGAAGTCAGCTCCATTGTCGGCGCTCTCATTCATACAACCATCAATGGTTTATTTAGATTTGCCAAACATGAAAGAACCAAACAGCTCCTATCTGGACAAAATGTAAAACGAAAAGCCTTTTTGCTAGAGCTCCTCTGCATTACGCACTTCGCTCGCCGGTTTGTCGTGTAGAGAAGCTGAGCCTTCCCATGCTGCCTCGGCGACACTAGAGGCACCGTTTGCAGTCGTACTAGCGTTTGCAGTCGCACCAGCACGCATGCCACGGCGAGCAGACGAGGGGCCAGGTACATGTATGCCATGGCCTGTAAATGCATGCAAGCACAAACGCATAGTTAATAATGGCGTCAAACGAGGCGGAATGTAAAGAGAATGAAAGAGAGCGCTTGAGAGGGAGCATCTGCAGGCGCAAGAGGGAGGCAGGATTAAAGAGAGAGCAAAAATGCTTGATTGTGCACCAAAAAGGCCTTTACCACAACTACAGGAGTACCTGGGCTGAGATGAGCAAGGCGGCGCAAGCAAGGGGCTAACGCAAATTTAGCGGATTTCTTTCCGACATGAAACACCGGGCACTGCAGCACTGTCTTCACGCCACTGAAGGGGTTTTGACGCACTCCTACTGCACGGGCCAGCGTCGCTACAGGTTTCAAAGATTCTTCAGCTGCTGCAGTGGTTGTTGGTTCGGCTATGCCCCCAGCCGCTGGTGCAGAACTCTCATAAGGAGAACCTTGGTTTTTCAACAATGAAGCCCCACGTTAACATACCATAGTTACCGTTAGGAAATCATTGTTCGCTGAGGTCGAAATGAAAACAATGCAAGTAGCCCCTATTCGACAAGATATTCGACAAAATGAGGACATCTCTCATTTCGAAACAAATACGCATACCGTGCACGACGTCATTGTAAAACAGCTGCGAGTCGGAAACCCCCCACTGTAAGTAAGCCCCTGCTTGTGGCGCCCACCCGCGGGTCTTGGCCACCACAACTTCCTGGCCGTTCCAACGATTGACTACCAGCACCTAGGAAGTAGATGCAGAGGCACGCAAGTATACGACCAAAATACCGTCGCATAAAACACACAGTCATTGAGAAGACCAGCTGATTGCTGAATGTGAAGTCATGCATGCGGTAACACAAAATCAGGCGAGCAAAAGAGATAGAAGTAATAGACGCATACTAGTCGAGCACCAACAGCAGCCTAAGTAGGAGAAAACCTTCGGTGTGTCAACCTTCAAGATTCACCTTGACGCGCAAACAAAACAAATAATGTGCGCGGTCATTAATGTCTCACCTCCGCAAAGGGCAGTGGATCGGCATCGATTTCATGGCTTACTTGCACGCTGCTGCCCTCAGCACTCGCCGGAAAGCGCAACAAAGCCAGGTATTGGCCGGAGGGGCTGAACGGAGAGCCGACGGTACCGATGGTCGTGGAGCGGGAACCTATATAGGCACACGGCATTGCACATATACGGAGTCTAATATGAACCTCTTGCAATACGATAGAAAATGCATCAACAAAAAGTATAGGCAAATGCACTGAAGCATGCTGTATGCCCTCACCGTTGGTCACAATCCAAGTAGGCAGCGCTGGCTTCCTCCTCGCTACTCCGTGGTACTTGGGGAGCGTCACTGTGCGCCGAAACACTGGTTGTGGCTGCCAGGTGCCGCCAGGTGACGCAAACACAACTGAAGGCAACCTGAGCTTCACGCCACTGCATGGTGGTGGCGCGTTATGCCGCGAATAGCCCTCTCTCTCGCCACCGCCATTATAAACATCGGCTCCCGCCAAGAAGAAATTGTCGTGTGCGCCAGCGTGACGGCCTCCTCCGTGCCTACGGGGGTCGTGGCGCAAACTCTGAGCTGCTAGTGCGCGCCAGCATCCTAGAATGAGAAGCCCAGTGCAAGCACAACACCCAACCCAGCCCAAGGCGCGCAGAGCCTTTGCTGTAAGATGAGCCCACTTGGAAGGTTTCACCTTCTCCTCAGGTCGCCTGCTCCGACGATGCAGCCTACTTCGAGAAGCTTGCATTGAACCACAACCTCGGAGCACTAGCTCAACAGGCACTCATGGCTCCGATCTAAGCGCCGTTACAAGCGAATAATATGCTAGGAACGATATCTTGTCGATAATTTTATAAATAAATGATACAGTAAGATTTGTTCTGCGGCTGTGTATGCGCTGCAAGGAAGCCAGCCCACGGACGAAAAGCAGGTCAAAGATATTGCTTGATTAAATGATACGACGGATGAAGTCACTAAATTAGCTAGTGTGGATTCATTCTTATTCTTATCACGTATCACTATATCTCATCGCGGTGTCTGAGCTGAACGCTGCCAAAGCTTTCTAAGTCACCAAGCACTAATAAGCAGCTAGTTCACAATCAGCAATGTTCAAGCAGCTGCTAGGCTTGGCCAGAAGCAGTTGAATTACTCCCAATAGCTAAGCCTACTGCAGCGTTCTTGCTGCTGTAAGTAACTTAGCTTGAGAGCTTGTTCTTGCTCCGCTTCCCGCTTCCATTTTTAGCGTGCATCGAATCCCGAATGTAGTACAACACTTCGAAATATGCTCATTAGAAAGAGGAGAGAAATCGGCGAGAAGGCGAATAATACAGCGAAATGTCGAAGCACGCAAAGCGCAAGCGCCCTGCCGAGGACGTAGGCAAGGATTCTGATGACGAAGATGCCATGCCTGCTACTGGTGACGCGCCTGGGAATCGTCAAGTAAGTGCGGATTCAGTTTGATTCTTAGGGATAGGGACTACGAATGAGTCTCCACTGCTAGCTGCTAAGCAGGAGGCTTCACGCCAGTTAGCGACCTTGCGGCCTTCGCCGAAGCTAGAGCCAAAATATAGAAAATTATGTCAGTCGAGAGACCTGTCTCATTTCGTGAAGTTCCTTTCAAAAAGCTAATAAGTAGTGCAAGTAGGCCTTGATTGCTTATCTAGCTGTCTTCGCTTTCCTTTTTTTTTTTCGTACTTGTGTATACTATCTGTCGTAGGTGATTGTGTTGCTCGACAAGGCTTTCCTAGAAACGACAAAGACAAAAAGAAACGACTTTGAGCTGCTGAATTGCGACGACCATCGGCACATTGCGCGGAAACACGGCTTAGACCCATCTAATTACCGGCCAGATATTCTGCACCAAGTAAGACCTGCCAATCCATTCACAACCAACTGAGACGCGTTGGATATTTAAGCTCATAGCAAACAGAAAATTTGGACAATTTTGATTTCACTAGGGTTGCCGTTTTACTAACAGCTTTTTCTTCACTGCTGTGTTATCATTCTAGATGCTGCTTGCCCTGATTGACTCGCCGTTGAATAAAGCTGGCCACTTAAAGGTACAATATTGCTGAGGCTGCCGCACAGCCTAGCTATAGGTTGCTCCAACACGTTGAACTCTAGAGATATGCGTAGATAAATTTGAGGTTTGTTTTAATCTGTAATTTATATCATTTTACGTGCACTCTGAAGTTCACAGACGTTTCCCTCACCGTGCTTTCTTCTTTCCTCGCTATCATCATGTGTGTACTCCACTGGCTACTGGCAGATCTTCATTCACACGGAAAAGCACGTGCTTATTGAAGTGAACCCAAAAGTGCGCATTCCTCGCACCTTCAAGCGCTTCTCAGGGCTTATGGTGCAGCTCTTGCACAAACTCAAAATTCGAAGCGCCACCAATTCAGAAGTTCTTCTCAAGGCAAGTTTGTTCTTTTAGCTACTGTACATTAATTTGCTGGCTTTGGAATTCATCATGATTTCACCTTCTTTCTGAGAATAACATATGATGCTCTATTCCTAGTTTGAGCTGCTGCCTGCTGTGCTGTTGGCGCGTTTCTATTTACACTTTCTTTCTCTCTCTCTCTTTCTGTCTCTCTCTCCGTTTATGCAGATCATCAAAAACCCGATTTCTCGGCACCTGCCTCCAAACTGCCACGCTTACGCCTTTGAGCCATCGGGTGAGCTTTACAGCCCCAGAGCATTTGCTGCGAGTTTACCCGACGACGGAAAGCCCATTTTACTGGTGCTCGGCGCCACAGCCGCGGAAAACGTCGCAGTGGCAGACCACCCGTATGTGCAAAAGATGGTGTCGATTTCGGAGTACCCCCTTTCGGGTGCATGCGCGCTCAACCGGGTGTGCGGCGCTATCGAAAACCAGTGGGGCGTCGTTTAGGTGAAGGGCCGATAGACATTTCAATGCGGGCATGGCGAGCCGTGAAGCATACATCTTTTCATTTGATTTTTTAAATACCAAGTCGGGCGAGTCGATATCTGACGATGTTCAGTGCGCACCGCAGATACCCTATAATACTATATTAATGTACTCATTTAAGAACAATGCCTTCCATATAATATTATTCCGACATCAACGAGGCCCACTATATCCAAGCCCATGTAACCGGAGGCTATGTCTTGATTATTAAACTTCTAAGGTTAAAAAGAAAAAAGAACGAAAACGGGTTTCCATGGCGATGACGCGACTACGCCACTAACCACTAAGAATTATGGGATTACAGCGAAGAGCAGACCACAGCACAACAAAAGCAAACTGAATAAAATTCGAAAGGCGCTTCTACGGAAGCGCAATGAAAGCTGAGCAGCCATCTGGATGCGACCTCGTACTCTGAATTCTCTCCCTTTAAGCTTTCAGAATCCCATGGTGGGGATATATCGCATGTTACAACTGCGAACAAGAAACGCAGAATCAGTAGCAGTGAAGAGTCAATGCAGCACTGACGAAGCGCATGCTTTAGACCAGATTCTCAGCCGCTTACGCAACCGAAGGCTTCACTGCGGAGTTCACCATTGCACCCGCGTCAGTTTGCTGCAGCTGTTGCTTGAAACGAGCTTGCAAGTCTTCGGCGCTCGCTCCGACTCCGGGCTGCCGCGGCGCTGGTGGAGCTAACGGCCATTCGCCCGTGCACACAAACTTGGCTACGCAGGTCGCCAGAGGCTGAGCGAGCCCTACAGCGCAGCAGCTTGCGGCACCTCGGCAGGTAATTTTCATCACTGCTGGCGCGTGCTGTCTCATCATGTCCACTACGGTGCTCCTTACTGCGCCCAGCCTAGCAGTGGCATCTGCCTGTTGGAATCGAGCGGGTTTCACGGCTGACCATACTTCTTTCACATCGAGGGCGTGGTCGTGGTAGATGGCTGTGCTCGTGCGCTTCGCCGTAGCAAGTGCAGCCATAGCTTGCTGTTGCCACATGTAGCTGAGGGCACCGCTGCCTACGGCCAAAAACCACCCGAAAGCATGGAAGTTCGATGAAGCGCCCGACACGAAAAAGCCTTGCTTTTCGAGGCCACTAGCACACCATTGCCGCGGGTAATAGACGGAGCCACCCCAGACGCCGACAATCGGCGCAAAAGGCGCAAACAGCACGATGGCGGGGGTGAAACACATTTCTTACAGATACTCCAGCAACACTGTCCTACCGTCCTGTCTAAAACTTAACGCTGCGCTAGAATATCGTAGGCTTGATAGGCTAGGAATACAAAAAGGGCTTTATTTCTAATGCCACTGACAGCGAAGGCTTTTGACTTCTACCTACTAGTAATGAGGAGGCTCGGACGATAAGCGAAGATAGCTGCAGCTAATCTGCTAAAAATCTTCGGTGCTAAACTGCAGCTGAACGAATGTTGGCACCACGTGGATCTTCCAATCAGAAGCCACCCAAGTAAAAATCGATGATTCATCATTTAGGACTAAATTCGATAATACTCCGTGCTATTTCAATACTGCGCCCTCTACGTAGAACCGCACAAGACACGCGGCGCACGCCAACAAACCCAATTCTTCTTCTACACTCTCCTGATTTTCCTCGATAGTGAATTCCCAAGAGAAGCTGAATGTTTTTTAAATGAGTTTGCGGCTTTTGTGGAAGCCCTTCTCCAATGATACAGCGCTAATTCTTCGCAATACCTTTACGGGAGCACATTCTCTGGGTGCGGGCAACCACCCGGGCCAGAGGCCGTTCTGTGAAGCTGTTAAGCAACAGCGATCGGTTCTTTGCTAATGGACACACGCAAAGCTCGGCGACGGTCCAACCGCACGTCTGACTAGAACTATGGTTGATAATTCGATCGAAAATAGGGGATTTCGTATTTCGAATCAGCCCCCGTGCATTCATCCCGGCTTAGTCGCGGCCACGATCACAAAGCGCAAGTTGGCATGGTGCACCATGGCTCCTAGCAGCCAGGCAACTGCTCGCAACAAAGTGTTTTCAGTCCAATCGCCAGCAGAAAAGCCGCCAATCACCTGCTCAAGTAGCACGGGGTGTTAAGGGTGAGAATAGTACCCAAAACGAAGGGGATGTTAGTCGAAGTATACTACATATAATCGGCACGAACACTAATAATGGATAGAGCCACTATTATGAATCCAACAAACGCACCGAGTTGGTCACGTCGTCGATTGCAATTTTATCGCTCAGCCCAACGTCTTCTAGAACAGCTCGGTAACCACCGGATGTGTACCTACAAAGACAAAGAAACAAGGAAGGTATTCTCACACTGACCTAGCGCAATGATTGAAACAAAGGCACAAGTTGCTCCTTAACCCGCCGAAACTTATACCTCTCGGCAATGATCGATAATGGAAATTGAATAAAGATTTTCCTTGCTAAGCGACAAATTTCCAAGTAGCTCTTACATGTTGTCCAGTGGAATTCCAATCAGCTTGCACACCAGCCGACGTTGCCAGGTATGACTGAGTTCGCCACTCCTAGAGCTGCTGCTGCTTCTGTCTTCATTCAACGCATGATCGGAAGCCACAACAATGTCCGCCGCTGCAAAGCTACCCCCGGCTTTCAGGACTCGACTGGCTTCACGCAAAAAGGCTGCACGGGTTTGGAAGTGGTAGGCTGAATCAACCTGAGAAAGAGAAAGTTGAAAGAAAACAAAGCAGATGATTCAAACAGAGAATATGCCAGACCTATTCGAAGAGGATGGGGTACATCGGTAGAGCCAGAAAGAATGAAATCGCAGATACTGCAGTTCGTATAACACCAATTGGTCATAGCCGTACTCGCTCCCTATGTGTAAAATTTCCACTCACCGCAAGCACAGCATCTGCAGAACTGCTCTCAACAGGCAGTTGCGTTGCGTCGCCTTGAACCACGTTCAAGACGCCTCTAGCGAGTGCTGCAGACACTTCAGAGGCATCACGATTGACACCAATGCTGCAGCCAACAGAGAAAAGGTGGTGGGTTAACCGTAGATCCAAATATCAAGCGTAAGCCCTACTCTACTGCAATTCAATCACCTCTCTTGCATCCATTGTATCATTCCATCTAGTGTAAATATCAAAAGTAAAGTCTCTAGCCATCCCAACCTATACCTCGAGGCTGCAACGTCGAACTTGCGTTGCCACAGCAGCAAAGATTCTCCCAGGCCACATCCCACGTCAACCACCATAGCGCCCTTCGGTGGGAGGCGAGCAGCAGCGGCTACTCTCATCGCAAGGGCTTCCGCTGCTTCCGCGTAAGTTACAAATGGCTGGCCCTCTTCTCGAGTCCTAGTCTTGGTATCAGGCCAGAGCCCTGTCGTCAGTACGCAGCAAGTTCGAGTAAGGAAAATATAGCTGAATCATTGTTATATTTGTGGTGTAAAAACGCCTACTAATATGTTTATTGCACAAGCGATCAAGAGTAGATGCAGCGCAACAAATAATAGGGCTCAAACATATGTGTATATTCAATCTACTCAGGGCACTCTGTTGTTGAACCTAGATTGAGCCAAGCGGTTGCGTCATCGTTGTCATTTAGAGCTTCGACGAGGCTAGCAACGAAATTGCGCTTCGGAGAAATACGGCTAGAGGTGCTGTGAGCTCTTCGAGTACGTTCAAACCAAACAGCCGTAAAAAATGCTGCAGCAGCTACAGCTAATGCGATCGATTTACTAGTTGGCATCAGGTCGACCTAAGCATGTACATCTTCTTAACCACACCATTCGGTCTCCCATTTTTGTGAGGATAATTCGAAAGGCCTCAAGTACCGATTCGTTAATTCGAAAGGCCTTAAAAATTCAAACACACTGTTGCTAAATAATTATGGCGCGAACACGAGCTTGCAGTGTGGTGTCAGTAGTAGAGCACTGGGCTGGAGCACTACACAGAGATGCTGCATCGCACAATGCACAACTAACTAGCATATCTGTTGCTACTAAACTTAATTTAAAGACTGTACCTTACAGCATTGCATCGTTACTGAGCGAGTGCTTCTATGCGC
>Ga0136554_1001264_pt1 | contig 10229 bp, 15 predicted proteins | sample AntRauTorckE5431_FD_104637 | JGI IMG/M metagenome (GOLD analysis project Ga0136554, IMG submission 104637) | Saline lake microbial communities from Rauer Islands, Antarctica - Metagenome Torckler E5 #431 | ecosystem: Environmental > Aquatic > Non-marine Saline and Alkaline > Saline | place...
AGAACATACGTAAGGTGTCAGAACATATGTACCCAGATAAGAATGTGATGTGACGGACGGACAAAAATCCTTGGTAGGCAGTTTTTGGTCGTGGTCGCATAAAACATCATAAAACATCAATCTACGTTGATCTATCTACTGTACAGCAGTAGACTCAGCTACAGACAGTAGAGTCAGGCAGACGCAATGAGGAAGAATCTGGAGGCCGCATTCGTAGTGCTCTTGGCGGCGCCTCTTTCCTTGGGCTGGTCACCTGCGATTGTTCATCAAGCTCAGATAGCTCGAGGCAAGACTCTAGTATACGCCAAGAAACGTGTACGAAAAGATAAAAGTGGCAGCTCGAGCCCGGATCTTTCATCCTCAAGTAGACCAATACCCTCACAGAGCTCAATTGACGAAGACAAGCTCTCATTAGAGGAATGGATGGAACTTCAATCGAGAAAAGCGGCTAGGATGGAAGCAAATTCCCAGGTGCGTTGCTCGCGAAGACGTACTGTATGCGGTGCGTAGTGTGGGTCATCTTTCGAAGCTACTTGACGAAAACAACTTGATTTTTTATTTGTCTGGTTCAAGGTGGAGGAGGCCGTGATAATTCCTGAGGTGAATGAACTTTTAGAAAAGCGCAATCGCAAGTCGAAGTCTAGCGGACTCGACCTCGACGCTTTCATCACCGACGACAACGATGGCATCCAAGTAAGCCCAATTGCACCAAAGATGAGAGGAAAAGTGGTGAATGCATGAGAAATGGCTGCGATTGTAGAGCACACAAACCTTAGCGAATAAAGCGGTTGTATTACTTTCATAATGTATTGGCTAGACATGAATCCTTGATCAATTATTCACTTTGACTGTATTCTGCTTATGCTCCCCCTCCTCTTCTGCATTTATCTGTTGCACACCCAACGCTTCTCATATTTCTGCAGCAAACACGATTGCCCGATTTCGATGAAGTCAAAGCACGTCGCGCCGCTCGATCAACCGAAGAGGGTGTCCCAGAGCGCTCTGACAAGAAACTAGCTGGGGCACCTGCATCACCTGAGGAGGAAGCACCAGTTGAGCGCGTGGTCAAACTCATTGGAGCGATTCTGAACCCTCCTGTCGCGCCAGAAAAGGCGCGCGCTTCGGATGATTTTTTCGACAAAGGCCTCGGTCTCCTGGTGAAAAAGTCCGTGTATGCGTGCTGTGTCTTGCTTGTGCTGTGGGAGGTGTATCTCTCTTCACCCGCGATCGATCGAAAAGCTCCTATGATCTCGGTTGAAGAGGCCCTTGTGGGATACCCAGTGCCAGCGAAAACTGTGATGTGAATGAACGGCGAACGGCGGAAGCTCCCGTGGATAATCCAGTGTACTTCTGATTTTGGCGAGGCAACCGCGCTACGGATAGCAGGGAGTATATTGGATTTTCTCAACGGGAGTTAGGAGGGAAATGGATGCAGAGCCCTTGCTGGATGTCAAATGATAAGGACGCAATTTCGGAATATCGAATTTGGTCGAACACCAAACCAAATAGCTAAAGAAATCATTGAATATATCAGAAAAAGTAAAGTGGTTATATTCGGCTTCCCTATTCCCCAACTCGCCAGGATAAGCCATTGAATCCCATCATAAGTCCCGTCTAATGGTAAGTCACAAATATAGGTACTATAACTTTTTTTTAAAAAGCCAGATTTAGTTGTAGTCTAGTTCCTCTTCTGCGGTCGGGATCTCTTCTTTTGAGAAGCACTCTCAGAGCACAGAAGAGCGTGCCGCTTTAGACCGAAAAGCCACTTGGGCACGTGTACCTGGTTAATGATTGGATTCTCTTCCTGGTGAACGCTGTATTGCTTTGTCTTTCTGCCTGTCAGCCTTTTAATTCTGGTCCCTCGGGGCCTGTGTCAAATTTCTGAAGACCAAGGCAAATGCCAACTAGCACCTAGATTAAAAGGTTGGCTTTGCGAGAGGAAGGTATTGCAAGCTATATTACGCACTGCGCATGTAAGTAATATAATAATCGATAGTCATCACGTCGTACTTATTATAATTGGCCCGGAAGACTCTACAAATGCTGACTAGATAGCACACTGTCTATTAGTTATTAGATCCAGTCCCACTTCGGGAGGGGTTTAGAAAAATCCTAGGTCACAAAAGGTAATTATTCTGCCCTTCAACTCTTTGTTATTCTTGAATGTACGCTTTTCAATTATTGTGAATGCATGCGCGCACAGGCTTCTGTGCCAAATTTCACTCAGATGAAGTGAATGCATGCCCGAGTGGCCATGGAAGTGATGGCGGCGGTCTAATTTCAAGGGATATTTCGCTATTGCCAAGAATTGGCCTATTCTACACGTATGTTTGGGGTTTATTATGAGTAAGGAATACATATAGCAACCATTCCATTTGAGAGGTCAGTCAGAACTCATTCCAGTAGAACCTCATGTCAGTCTCCTCCTGAGCCCCCACTGGGCTTCGTAACTAGACTAGCGAAGTAACAAACAGGATTCCATCAAGTTCGCGTCTACAGGGTCTCCTGGGCTAGACTAAGAGCTATTTTAGTTTTCAGAAAGGCAAGGAGGACTTCTTAACTTCCATTTCTGTACAATTCTTTATGCACCTTCCTTGAGAATTACTCCTGATGTTATTAAATTATTGCCGGGTCGAGAATTACAGATAAAGGGGAGCTCAGAGTTCAAATCGGATCAGGTATCCCCTATTTCTCTTTCTCTTTTCTAAGCCTCTCCCGAGGGGAACTGGATTCACTGACTCGAAGATATAGCACCATATACCGTACAGTACCATCTAGTCGGTGTCTGCGGAGTCTCGCGTCTCTCGAGCTACACTATAAAATATGGCTCGGGGTCCGGGATACTTGTGTTTTCCTTTTCCCGTGCTTGTATAACACGTTGAACATATACTTCCATCGGCTGGACAAAGCTGCTTCGACTGTAAAGGTGAAGTATTGCATATTATAGATAGGGACGAAAACGGTGCGGTAGCACCAGGATACATACACAAAACAAAAACTTTAGTCGTATTCGTGCATATCGAAGAATATTGCTTGAGCCGACGCCTACAAGTCCAATACATCCGAGAATGAAGTGGCAAATGAATTATTCTTTGCAACTTTCTTTTTTGAGCTTTTAAAGCTCTTCTTGAAGTCAATAGTTTGCTGGCTTTGGCTCGATGAAACGAATTTACCACTTTCATGGGCCTTCAAAAGATCATCGAAACTTTCAAATCCAAGTCTAGCCAGACGTGCCTACAAACAGGATGCAAGGTTAAGAGGATAACTAGAAGGAGATTTGAATGGAAACGTTCGTTCCCTAAAGTATGTAACTTACCGCACTAGCACTCGAATTGAGTTCGGACCGAGTCGTGTTCCACTTGATAGGACTTAATCGCGCCTTCAACAGATACCGAATGCAAGAAAGGAACTCTGCAAAATTGAGGTCTCCAGTCATATTTTCGTCGAAGAAAAGCACCACATTTTCAACTTCGTCTCGGCTCACATTATCATACACTAAAAAGACGTTGATGAGGTACTTTACAAATGGACCGACCTGGTGAAGACGGTGCAGAAGTATATGAGGTAGTGAATATGTCAATCATTCAATCATCTAAACCACAACTTTCTATTGGAAATTGTAATGCGGTAGTATGGCGGCAATAGAAATGGTATCACTGCCACGACACTAAATGAATCAGGGAAAATCGCGCGCGACAGGACTAGAAGGCCGAAAACGCACCAGAAGGCATAGCACTAAAATATGTCTGAAACTCTAAATGCGGAATTAAATTTTAGAATGTAGTACCTCATTTAGGTCCAGGCGGCCTTGACCATTAATGTCCATCAGCTTGAATATGCCGTCAATTATTTGGATCTTCTCGCTGTCGAAAAAAATGCATACTTCAACGTCCTCTCGCAGGATGGCGATATGCGACGCAAGCTCTAGGCGATCTGCGACCTCGTTGCTGAACTTTTGAGTGCTTTGTTCAAACTTGATGGAAATCACACCAATGAACATCGTTGGCAAGATCATGCCTCCGAAAACTACAACTGTGCCGACGAATAAAGCGGCGAAGTAGCCAAAAGCTTTGGGATCCTCGCATGGATAGTCGGGGCTGAGTGGGTAGCCGCTTAGTGATGGGTAAACGTCGCAACCGTATATGTTGATACGCATCACGACATCCCATAAATCAAGAGTCGAGATTATAAATATAGTCAAGAAAGATTGTAACAATCCCCCAAAATAAAATGGATCATGCTTCGAAAACAAAATCATGCCACAACATGCTGCAATGTAGTTGAAGATACAAATAAGGATGACCATCCATTTGACAGCTCCAAGAGCCTCGATGAGAGCGTTGACGATCGACCGAAGACGTGGAAAGGCGCGGGCAACACGTAGCACTCGCAGAAGGTAGACAAGGCGGAAGACGACAAGGAATTCGATCGCGAAAACGTTGCTGATGCGAGCCCAGCCGTTGAGAACAATGAGTAAATCTAATTGGTTCCATTTGTCCTTGAAGTACCTTTGCGGTCTCTGAATGAAATATTAAAAACAGGAGCGGATCGGATAGGACAAACAAAAGGTGAAAAGGAGAGGAGCTTTAAAATACAAAGGATTATGAAGTGCAAGTGGAGAGACTATCAAGCATTTGAGTATGCACGGCATGACAAACCTCGCCACACGCGAAGATCTTCACGAAACATTCAAAAGTGAAGGCAAGTAGGCAACCAAAGTCAATCGCCTTGTTCATACTCGGGTCTCCTCGTTTATCAGTTTCAACACCCACGGTAATAGCAGCAATAAGTACAGTCATTGTAATGAAATTTTGAAAGATCTGAGAATCCACCAACTTTTGAGACATTTTCTTCACGACATCCACCATGCGACCAAAGTTAGATAAATCGTTGGCTGATACAGTGCAGCTTGCCTCAACAATGCCTGTGCATCTGCTTTCGCAAAGAAGCTACCCCGTCGTGTTTTTTTCGCCTTTGCGGCACTCAGTTTTGGTAGTAGAGTAGGCCGAACTCGAGACCAAACTGACTTGTTTTCCGCTGGTAGAGGCACTCCCTCGTCACACACCTCAGGTGACTGCATAGGTGACTGCAAACCACTGTCCAAACTCAAACGTAATCCGCTGTCTAAGCTGATGCTTGAATTTAAGCTTTTTTTAAACCTATTATTCTCATAGACTTGGTGAACTGGGAATTCAGACTCATGAGATTTACTGTCGCGTGTTGATCGCCGCTCAAATACTATACCATCATGCGTCTTACGTATCAAAAACTTCTCTGCTACGTTAGGATTTTCGATGCCCATAGCAAAGTCCACAGCCATCCGCAAGATGCTCTCCGGGTTCGCGAAGGCTTGCATTGCGATATTTCTGCCTTCGTTATAATTGGAGACATCTCTTTCGGCTGTATATTTGTTGTATTCCGTGAACATTCCAATTGTAATCACGCCAATGAAAAGTGAAAGAACCACCATTCCCGCCAGGATGACGAAGGTTGTGAAGAAAAAGAAAGTTGCCCACCTCTGTGGTTGGGGGGATACACAGTGCCAAGTTGCGAACCTGAAGTCTAGCATTGTTGGGCTCGACCGCGCCTTTCCACTCTGCAGGGGCTCTTCAACGCCGTTTATATAGCCGTTTCCCGCGAATTTATCGCACCCATGAAATGACAAGAAGGCAACTGGCGCCCAGTTCGTGAACGTTGACACCTGGAATAGAGTCTGCACGATGCGTAAAGCAAAACGTTAATTCAAAGTTGCAAACACTCTCAAAGCATGACATCAAGGGATCGACAAACTTACCAGCATTGCAGTCGCTACGTCGTTGAAGTTCGCCGGGTCGTTCTCAGCAAATAATATAACACCGATGACTGCGTATACGTAGACCAGCAACACAAGAAGGAGGAGAATGTACCAAGCGCTATCAATGGCCGAAGCGAGTCCTTTCACCATGACTCGCACCTATGTCCACAATACGCGAGGGAAACGTCGTGAGATATCATTCCCTCAGGATTAAAAGTTCAAATCGTTTAATTGCATACCTCGGGAACTTGTTCAACAAAATCGAACAAGCGTAAAAGCCGTGCAAGTCGGAGTACTTTGATATTTGACGCATCCTCACTGCCTCCAAAGAATGGCGAGAAAATGGTCGAGACAACCACAATTACGAAATCAAAGGTGTTGAAATTTCCGTCTTTCTCAGACATGAAATATACCCACGGTCGAGTGCCACACGAAAAAATCTTGAGCATAGCTTCCAAAAAGAAAACGAAAAACGTGATTCGGTCCAACATTCTATTGACCGTAGTAATGTTCTCGCTCTTCTCCTCAAGGCCACCAGGCCGATACCGATTCCAACGGCAGCAATGGTGATCATGATCAGAACTTCAAACCAAAGCGTTTTCACAATCCTGAAGACAAACAGTGTAGTGCGAATGCAAATGAGGCAGTGCTTCTTCGAGGCCACGGTAATTATTTGCGTGTATATGGGGGGGGGGGGGGGGGAAAGTTGCAAAAGCCATTAAAAAAAAATTTTCGGGGTGAAGGATTAAAAATGAGAAAGCGTGAAAAGGGTATTTTCTCCCCCCAATACCAGAAAGGCCCACCATTCGTTTACGATAAAAGCTGCCTCGTTGTATGCATGCATCCACCGGTCAATAATCGAGGCACCAGGTTCAGGGGCAATGAGATCGGACCGCAGAAGTTCAGTCTGGAGCCAATTCTTTTTAGTAGCCTCATTGTGCTCATCGCCTTGTTTTTTTTTACATCTGGAGAGAGCAGTTGTGCGTGAGGTAGGCGAGTTGGCAAGGACAAAATGAAATCTACTGACCGGCCTTTCCGGTTTCGACCATGTCAAGAATGCATTTCACGAACGGCGTGTACTGAGCTCTATTCTTTTTCTTAGAGTCTTCGCGCTCAAGCACGAGGCGCAGTGCTGCTACGTGGGCGACACCGGGCATGGCAAGAGAGGCCGCGCTGGGCAACTAGTAGTAGGTTGACAAAACTAACTGCCTCCTATGTAGACATCGTTGTGATGCTACGAAAGTTGTTACAAAAACAAAAAAACGGCTTCCGAGCCGGGCCACGGGATTCCTATGATGCCGCCTAAATGGCCCTTCCCCTGTATTGCTACTAACACCAGTCCTCCCCTCGGGGGAGGCGCAAAAACGTGAAAACATATGAAATTATTTACTCTTGAAAGAAAAGATACAAAATAATGCCGAGATTTTGGAAGCTCCTCGAATCACGAGGGATGTTACTTCTAGGACTAGGACCCCCTGTAACTGACTGTGGGAAAACCCCGAGCCTGGCTTTCAGTCTGCCCTGTGTTAGGTGACTCTGTAGACGCCGACTAGCTAGATGGAACCCTGCCTTTTGGTTAATAAACCCGCCCCCCCCTTAGAAGGGGCTTGGAAAATCATTAATTCCGAGCCCGGCTTTCAGTCCGACTTGGGAGACTCCGTAGACGTCGACTAGATGGCACCCAGTCTGTTCGTTACTAAGACAGTCCCCCTCGAGGGAGGGGGGCTCAGAGAAATTCATGACAAAGAGACCGCTTATGAAAGTTATATGAACCCCGAGCCTGGCTTTCCATCTTGCCCGGGAGATTAATACAATTATTGCTCAATGCCCATGGGCGAGGGCCGAAGCGTAGTAGGCGTAGGCCCATCTACCTATTGAAGTTTCGGTGCTAACGCGGATAGGGGATCAGTGCATACAAGCAAGATACAAAGTCAACGGGCCAACCCCCTCAGAATACTACAGGGATGCCCAATACTCCAGCAATATAAAATCCCACATTTCGCAGCAAACAGCCCCCCGCCCCCCCTCCTTCTTCCCTCAAGAGCTGTACGCGAGCAAAGAAAAAACGTAAATTTCTTAATTTCACGGAGTTATTATGCTTATAAGCTGCATTATAAAAAAAGGAGATAGAAATAGGCGGAGCTTTAAAAGCGGTACAGGTAATATAGAACTATACACGCCAGGACTATTTCTGATAAAATGATCGAAGTAAAATGGAAATTCCCAATCAGATATGAGCTGGTGCCTTAGACGTCCACCACATCGGCGAGCGCAGGTTCTGACGGAACTCTTGATACTTTCTTTTTTAAAGACCTTGACGACTTCTTCGAACTCGTTGGCGTTCGGCTGCCGCTTGGCTGAACAGACTTGCCGCTTTCGAGGGCATTCAGAAGGTCATCGAGACTGTCGAATCCCAGTTTGGTAATGCGAACCTGCATGTACGTGTATTGAATAATAAAGTGTAATCAGAAGGAACAATGATATATAAGTACTCAATTTATCGCGTGTCTTTACCATATTGGTGCTCGATTGTAGCTCAGATCGAGGCGCGTTCCACTTTATGGGATTCAGGCGCGCTTTCAACAGATAACGAATGCAAGAAAGAAACTCAGCAAAATTGAGGTCTCCAGTGTTATTCTCATCGAAGAAAAGCACGACATTTTCGACTTCATCCCCGTGCACATCGTCATACCCCAAAAAGACGCTGATGAGGTACTTCACAAATGGACCAACCTGAAGACAGCAGTGCAGGAAGTAATAAAAACAGGAATAGGGATAAATCATTTGCATCACAGTAGCTACACCCAATTTAATGCTTAAAAAGTCTAAAGTACCTCATTTAGGTCCAGGCGGCCTTGACCATCTATGTCCATCAACTTGAATATGCCGTCAATTACTTCGATCTTTTCACTATCGAAAAATTCGCTCACTTCAACATCGTCTTGCAAAATTGCGATATGCGACGCAAGCTCTAAGCGATCTGCAACTTCGTTGCTGAACCTTTCGGTACTTTGTTCAAACTTGATGGAAATCACACCAATGAACATCGTTGGCAAGATCATGCCTCCGAAAACGACTACCATGCCAACGAATAACGCACCAAAGTAGCCAAACGCTTTTGGACTTTCACATGGATAGTCGGGGCTGAGTGGGTAGCCGCTTTGTAATGGGTAAACATCACACCCGTATAAATTGATTCGCATCACGACATCCCATAAATCAAGAGTCGAGATTATAAATATAGTCAAGAAAGATTGTAACAATCCCCCAAAATAAAATGGATCGTGCTTCGAGAACAGAATCATGCCACAACATGCTGCAATGTAGTTGAATATGCACATGAGTATGACCATCCATTTGACGGCTCCAAGAGCCTCGATGAGAGCATTGACGATCGATCGAAGGCGTGGAAAGGCGCGAGCAACCCGGAGCACACGGAGAAGGTAAAGAAGGCGGAAGACAACAAGAAATTCGATTGAGACAATATCCATGATGTTAGCCCAGCCGTTAAGTACAATAAGTAAATCGAATTGGTTCCATTTGTCTTCGAAGTATTTTTGTGGCCGCTTCAAGAATAGTTGAACAGGAGTACGTTTGTAGATTTATAATTGAAGCAAAGAAAAGGCGAACCGTGTCAGATAGAATAGTATGGGGAAAGACTTGAAAATGCGCAAAAAATTGGTTTACCTCGCCGCATGCACATATTTTAACAAAACACTCAAATGTGAATATAAAGAGGCAAATGAAGTCAATGGCCTCGTTTACTCTCGGGTCTCCTCGTTTATCTGTTTCAACTCCGACTGTGAAAGCAGCAATAAGTACAGTCAGTGTGATAAAATTTTGAAATAGATGCGAATCCGCCAATTTTTGAGACATCTTCTTCATCGCATCCATCATGCGACCAAAAGGAGACAAATCTTTGACGGATACGAAGACAGATTTCCTCAACAACGCATTCTGCGCTTTTACTTTAGCCAAATGTTACCCCGTGAGCTTTTCAAATTTTTGTCGCTCAATTTCGAAAAGATGACGGGCCGAAGGCGAGACCAAACGGACACTTCCGCAGGTAGAGGCGTTTCATTTTCTATTGCCTCAGACAATTGTTCCTCGCTGTCAATACTCGAGTCCGGTGACTTAAAATCTCCCTTTAAGGCATTTTTGTTGACGATACGTTGACTCGGAAACTTGCCATCATGATTCTTGGTTCGCACTTCAAAGACTATACCTTTTCACTGCGGTTCGAGTGGCTGTTGCAGAATTCGATATAAGGAATGCAGAATGCGAATAGAGCAGAGCGCCGCTTGCAGCCTTCCTGCATTCAAACAGGCATCGAGCGAGGCAAATTTTGAATGAGTGGCGGAGGGTTGGACGCCCAGCGTCGCAACGTGCTGGTGGCCGCTCAGGTAGTCGGACGCACGCATGCCATTTGCACCAT
>Ga0136554_1001265_pt1 | contig 10219 bp, 6 predicted proteins | sample AntRauTorckE5431_FD_104637 | JGI IMG/M metagenome (GOLD analysis project Ga0136554, IMG submission 104637) | Saline lake microbial communities from Rauer Islands, Antarctica - Metagenome Torckler E5 #431 | ecosystem: Environmental > Aquatic > Non-marine Saline and Alkaline > Saline | place...
CTGATGAAGTAGATGATTGGGAATAGACTGAACACTAAATGATCTAATAGAAGAGTAGTATCTTGTTTAGAGTCTTTAGGGTCGTATAGTTTATTGTGAGCTTGTCATTTGTTATTGGAGCTCAGGAGAGTTCCATGGAATCAATCCGCAAATGCAACCAATTTGATGCCGGCTCTTTCGTCCCTAGGCCTATTGAATGGACTACCCGGTCCATCACTTATCTATCCTTGTTACTGGTAATATCCCCAAAATACACCTATGACAGCTGCAAACTTAAAAGTATAACTAGTTGGATTTATCGCAATTTTACAAATCCTATTATTTTCTTCCTAAGAGGGTTTAGAGAATTCAAGGTTTATTGGAATCATTTGTAGTTGGATCTTTGACACGTCTCACATTCATTCCACTTTCTCCGCTGTCTACCAATCTCTTCAGCTCTCGAGAGCCGATGAATGAAAGAAGCATTCACGCTTCCAACATTAGAACCGTCAATATTGCGATCTTCAACAGAATACCCCTTGCTTAGTCTTTCTGCGGCTTCAATTTGTTTTTGAGATGGAGGTTGAATGATCTTTGTCACAATTTCCTGCTTCTTTATGTGGACATTACCATGAACCATCCAATCACCTCTGGTGGAACTATTGTCATTTTCTCTTCCATCAATGGGTATTTCTACATTTAGATTCTCTTTTTGGTGGTTCCTTTGTTGCCATAGAGGACAAGTTAATCGTTTCTGTTCCTTCTCATCATGTTCGCATGCGTGTTTGTTCATTTCCAGGTACAGTGCGAGCTTATCTTTATTTTTTCCACAAGGAGGGTAGATGCGATCATAGTTTCCACACTCGACAAGAGCTTTGTATTCCTCCAAAGCATCAACGTCGATAGATTCATTCGTTTTGCTGCACTCCATTGACAGGATGCCATTTTTGGTTTTAGTTTCTGTGTCTTGCTTTGTCTCCTCGTTTATTTCTGCCAATGGCTTTTCATACTTTTCTTCCAGTCGCTGAACGAGCCAGTTTTCGTAACCTTGATATTTCTGTAAAAGTGCATCGACCCTATCCAGCTTCTCAGGTGCATGCCTGGCATAAATTTTGGTAACAAGGTCTATCATGTTTATACGACATGCTACATTAGACTTTATATCTTGCTTTTCTACTGGAGCCACAGGCAAATGTGCTATAGAGCCCCCAGCTCGACCCAATCGTCTCTTCCGCTCCTCATTTGTATGGGTTTGCTGGTCTGATGGCGCGCATTTAAGAACCGATAGAGCTTGGGAAATGACTCTTGACTTGATTGATTCATCAAGAGGACTTCCTGTAGCAAAGGAAGGCAAATGATTGACCTCAATCAAATGTGGTTTGATATTTGAATCAATCATTACATCGATGCCAAGGACAGCAAACGAGCGGCTTCCCAAGATCTCATTCTTGGACTTGTTGCAGCATTTCCCCCCTTCCTTCTGCTCTGCATAACACATTCCGGCCTTTTCATTGCCTTCACAATTCGAACTTAAACCGAAAGTTGAATGGTATTCTCGAAGGAGTATAGGAGCGATGCTCAGTACAGTCTTTACACAGATATCTCCAACTTCAGCCCACAATTGATTGGAAACGTCAGATCCTAATTCATCAGATAACCATGAAAGGAACCATGCAATGCTTCGTTTGCTTCCAGATTCACCATTCTCGTCATTGCTGCCTTCAAACTGATCACTCTGTCTATTAATTGAGAAGTTCGTGAGGTGCATACACCTGTCGTCCATATTCGTTGCATTGGGCTTTATGAAAGCTTCGGTACACAAGCGAACCAAACCATCTTTGAAGAGATACATCCGGAGTGGATCACAGCTGGTAACCAACACATATATTCTGAGGTCGAATTTCTTGCCATCAATCAAGTATGGGTTTAGGATATAAGTTTGGGCGACATGTGTACTCTTTAAATTTTCAAGATCCTCAAAGTTCTTTGTGAGAAAAATTCCTCTCCCTTGAGAACCTCCATCTGGTTTAACAATAAAGGGCTGTTTGCTCTTTCCTGATAAGCTGAAAGCTTTCTCTTTTATTATCGCAAGGTCGCGGGGAATGATATAGGTGGTGGGGAAAAATGCGTACTCATTTTCAAAACCTTTTTTCATCATTTCAAGGCTCTCTGCGAGCCTTGTCTTTCGTGCTATATTAACCATTCCGGGAAAATGGTTTATTCTTTGCCAAGGTTTAATCTTTGTAAAATAAGATTGGACGGGAGATGTATCGATCCATAGAATATTACATGATTGTTGTTCCTTCTCCGATGCGGATTCATCAATCAATTTCCATCCCATTCTGAGAGCCGCCGTCTTTACAACATTATATCTACATGCTGGACCTGCAAAGAATTTAATACTCTAAAGAGGAGGCATGAGACCAGTTGATAACTTCTAAAGACAGCGCATAAAATATGATCTTCTTACCTTTAGATGACTTCTCTCTTTTCTCTTTAACAAATTGTTTTTTTCATCATGTTTCTCTTTTTCACTCTCTCCACCAGTCTCGTGCTCCATCTTTTTCGAACCTCGTCCCAAGACAACGAGAAAATTATTAATCAAGCTCGTTTTGATGACAAAATATTGCAAGCGTGATAAGTTCAGTTCACAACAGTAGAATTATTTTTAATAGTTTCAATACGAGTTGAGTGTACACCAAAGAATTAAGTGTCTCAAAGTTGCGGTCCAAAACATGCTGTCCTGTCACAAAAGACCATTAAGATTCTTCGCAACAAGAATAATGCAAGAATTTGAAGGTGACGAATAGACGAGTAAAAATGTACTATTGTTAAAATGGTATTTACCAGTCGTCATCAAAGTCTTCCGTGCTATCAACAGGGCCCACCTCCACTACAGCATTGTCGGCATGTGTTGGGACATCAGGTTCAGCCATTGCCTCCATCTCTGCCATTAATTTTTGCTCTTCTGTGACCTTTGCTTCCATCTCTGCTTGCGCTCTTGCAGCCACTTCTTGTTCGGTTTGGATTCTCTCATCTTCCGCTTCATCTTGAACCCTTGCAGCTTCTTGCTCCTCCTGCATTCTCTCAGCTTCAGCCTCCATTTGGATCATTGCAGCCGCTTCTTGCTCTTCCTTGATACTTTCAGCTTCTTGCTGTTCCTTGATTCTTTCAGCTTCTTGCTGTTCCTGGATTCTTGCAGCCACTTCTTGCTCTTTCTCGATTTTTTCAACTTGCATTTGTGCAGCCGCCTCGTGCTCTTCTTGATTTCTCTCAGCTTCAGCTTGCATTCTCTCAGCCTCAAACTCGTCTTCCTTTGCTCGGATTATTGCTGCTTCTGCTTCCACCTCTGCACGACCAGTATCTTCAACTTCCATCTCAGCAGTCTCTGCAGGAGTCGGGGCAACAGGTTCGCTCGCTGGAGGTACTCTTGACTTGACGAGTTCAATAAGATCCAACTCCAAATCATCTTTTGCAGTCGGGTAGTCAGTAGCTGGGATTCCAGTTGCCAGGGTACTAGCACGCTGAGCGAGGAACATTTCTTGAACCTTTAGAGCAATGTCAAAATCAGGGAATGAAGCCTTGTCGTCACTGGGGCTAATTAGAGCTTTGGCAGCAGACTCACTGACCTCCGAAAGATCAGTCTTCCACAATCCAACAATTTCGTCAACGCGAGATGGTAAATAAGTGCGAGCAAAGAAAGCTGCTTCAGGGAGTCTGTTCGTAGCAATAAGAATATTGACACATGCCTCAATATTTCCAGTCAACAAATATGCCGAAAATGCTATATTCGTCTTCCCATCAACTTCTGCAGATTTCGCAAGTGCCTCCATCCCAGAAAAATTTCCGATTGCGCTGTACATCAAAAGAAGCCCTGCATAATCATTGCTAGCAAGACTGGCGGCCTCGCAAAGTTCGAAATTACTAACTCCGAGAGCAGCATCGCTTAGTTTTTTCCACTTAGCCATGGTGTCAGTGCTATCCTTCTCTTCCTCTACAGTTTCCTCCATCAACATGTGAGCCACATCAATTTGACCAAGTTCTAATGCAAGGTCAAATTTATGGTCAGGGTCATTCGTGACAGCCAAGGCTTCCTCTTTAAATCCTTGCGACTCAAGAAATCTAGCTACAGTTGTGTATTCGCTCTCAGGGATTGCAGGGAGCAATTCATTCGCAGCATCGAAATCTCCTCTCATCACTGCAGTCTGATACTCAAGCACGGAAAGCAAGACACGGTAGGAGCTGATGTTGAGCGATTTGTCAATAACATATACACGATCTTCCTTTGCAAGATATCCGAGAATAGTATGTTTGGTAGTCCCTCCAGCAGAAGTATCTAAGTGAACAAGTGTCTGGATCTGCCCACCTACGCTGTAGTTAAGACGACCACCATTGTTCAAGTAAATAAAGCAGTCTCCTACCCACTTTCCAGAGCTTACTGAATCATTGATTTCGTACAAGAGATCAAAAGTTCCATCAATTCCATCATCAGCAACTTGTCCCATGGAAATTGCAGAAGCAGCCACTTCAGCATTGTAGCTAAGAACATATGCACCATCCTTGGTAGCAATACAAACCATGGTTCCACTGTCAGACCAGTAAACCTCTTTTGCAGCAACATCAATCTTCCGGACAAATTCGCCACTGTCCCAGTCATAAAATAAGACAGATCCATCTCCACCTCTAACTCCAATCAATTGTCCACCAAAAAGACCTTCAGCAGAAGAAGTTGCTGGTTTGATAGTCTTTGATTCTTTGAAGTTCTTGAAGATTTTGACATGAGAAATACTTTCACGAATAGCGTAGTCACCAGTTCCAGTGCCAGACCAAACGAAATCAAGAGCTTGTCCGAAAGCTTTGTTACGAAGCGCTTGGGAAGTGTAAATGATAAATTCTCCATCACCGCATACAGCAACGAAACGACCATTGCAGTTATGATTCAATATCTGAGGATACAGCTCACATGCTCCCAAATCACGAGGAATGATCGCGAGACGTTCACCATCAGGCAGACCATCTTCATCTCCAGTACCAGATGCAAGACCGCGAACATTTGCAGTTTGAATATCGTTATTTTTAGCCCAAACGACTTTTCCGGTGGAATCCATGGATGCAACGGGGTCATCACTTCCCAACTCAATAACAACGCAACCTTCATCAAAACCACATGCAAGCATATTGGATTCCTTCGTTGCAGCAAGAGCCCAAGCACGTTCCATCCCATAGTTAAGAGTGGATTCAGCCCGATAGGTGGTGCTCGACCAAAGACGAACACTTCCATCTTCTGAAGCGGAAGCAATCAAGGGAAGCTTGGGATGGAAAAGTACTGCGCACACGTTGTGGGTGTGTCCTTCAAGGGTGTGGACAATGGACTTGGTCTACAAACGAATTCACAATAAATGAAGTGAGTGCACTTGCAGATTCATAAAAATTGTCATTATTTCGCCATCGGTTTGACTCACCTGATAATCCCAAATTTTTACAGTCTTGTCATCTGCTCCAGAAAGAATGTAAGGCTTGTCTCCAGAAGGGTAATAGTCTATACAGTTCACTCCGCGTTCGTGGCCTTCGAGAGTATAATGCGCAACAGGGGATCCTAATCCCCATACCTTGATAGTTCTATCCAAACTACCGCTCGCAAAAGTATTGCTGTCCTTCGGGTTGAACTTCACCTGCATAACATAATGTTGATGACCCTCAAAGTACTGTGTGCAGTCAAAATCCTTGTTCCAGTCCCAAAGCTTAATAGACATATCATCTGAACAAGATATGACATATGGTAGAGAAGGATGTACCTCAATGCAGCGAATATAATCCGCATGGGCTTCGACTTCCTTCACCTTCTCCATCGTATTGTAGTTGTAAACACGGATACGCATATCATCAGATGCAGCAACAAACCATTGCTTACGCGCAATGAACTTTGCACACCGAACGGGAAGTTCCGAAAGCTCAAATGATTTGACGCATGTTCCACTTTCGTAATCCCAGATCATTACATTTCCGCTGTACAAAGCTGCAAGGGCCCATGGTTCCGACGGATGAATATCAACGGATTTGACTCTATCGGACGCCGCCGACAGCTTCTTATTGATTTCCATGCGTAGAGGCTGTAGATAATTCAAGAAAATAATGAATGAGTGCGTTGTGGGAGTATTACATGTTGGAGTATTACATGTTGTTCGATCTTGGTGAATGTCCCAAACGGTCATATTACTCATCGGCATTGGATTGGGTGAGGGTCAGCAATCTCTGAGCCTTTGAAGAGCTTCTCAAGCACCAATTTAGATCCACATTCCCAACATCTAATATAGCACAGCTGTCATTAAATAATTTATAGTTTCAACCAAAGTTGAAGCGTAGCAATTGCGCTTGGCAGCGAAAGAAATACGTACCATCGTGTCGCTTTTATGCGTTAATCGCTAGTTGCTGCTTTTTGCTGGCTTTTTGGGCTTCGGAAAACAATATCTCATAGAATGCAAGGGTGGGTGGGACTTGACCCCCCACGCATTTGAATCTAATCTCACTTTTTGTTTTCTTGCAAAAGATTCTCATTTCTCATGTTGTTAAAGTTGTCACATCCTGTCAATAAAATACAAATCACGATTCTGCTTTAGCTGGTTAGTATTAAACAAGTCTATAATCTTAAAAGTAATCTATCTATATATCAATACCAGCACGTTCGTTTCATTCATTTCGTACGTGTGTAGCCATCAACTGGACGAGAGATCAAGCATATAGCGTATTTACTCAATTGCCTTTACTCTTGATCTCCATGTCCTTCTTTTCCTTTTTGACTTGTGTTTGGTCACAATATTCTGTCCTTGCACAAGCATCATGAAAATAAGGAGAATCTGTTGCAAATCAGATGGGTTGAAAGGAACATCACCAGAAGATGCACGATCTTCATCTTCCTCTTCATCGTCAAGATTCGTGGCCTGTGATAGGAAAAGTGTACATACAGAAGACATGGCCTTCAAGGCCATCTTACGCTTTGCAACCTCTCCGCTAAACTTCACATTTCTCGTCTCAAGATAATCAGATACAGCCTCTAGGGCACTGTCGAAGAATCCTCCCATAACTGACGCAATCAGATTCATCTCATCTGCAGATATCTCCTCCGCGGTATCTCTTTCACATTCTGCATCGGGTTCAACAGATACAGGGCTTTCACTCTGCGGTCTGGCTTCCGAAGAAGAATAGTGCTTACGAGAAACCGTGGCAGTAGGCGTCGTATCCACCGAATCATAGTGCGCAAAGGAATTGACGATGTTACCACGAGGCGTAGGAGTACCAGTCATGGCACTCATTGCAGGCGACCTTACCTCATCCATGGCAACGTTAGAAGGGAACGCGTTACCCGCGGTAGTAAACGCCGAAGAGAAGGCAGAATTAAATGATAAATCATCACGAGGTTCCTGAATGATTCTCGCCTTTTCATCAGTTGATACATTCAAATTTTCCACAAGTTCCTCCATTCGCATTGCATATGCCTCCTCAGCAGCAATACGCGCAGCAATAGCAGCGTCTCGTTTAATATGTTCAATTTGATCCGCTGTTAAACCACCACCTCCTCTGCGAACGGGAGCAGATTCCGCACCAGTTGCACTGAATCTATCCGGGGTCTGAACGGGAGCAGCATCAATTCTCGAAGGAGAAATCTTTTTTGATAGGTTGACCTTGGCAGCAAGGTTCGAAGCATACTCAACAGCACGTCCTCTACGAGAAAGGTTCGAGCCGATCGAATACTCATCATCATCATGGGCAGAGAAGTTGCTCAGAGTATGCCGAGGAACAATCATATCCTTGCGAGGAATCTGAATGTCACGGACGAATTTTTGGTCCTCTTCGTCCACCTCTTCATCAATCGCTGCCGAAAGCGGGGCAAATAATACAGAAGAGGAAAAAGTTCCAATCTCTGTTGCTCCATTGTTCTGCTTGTTCATGGGCTGAATCCCAAGCGAAGAGAGAGGCGACCGTCCGGATCTTCTCGATCTGTTCTTACCACTTTTGAAGGGAGACAGAGGATCAGACCGTTGAAGCAACTTCTTCATTTTAGGAAGTTTGAGAATATGCTGGGAGAGAATCTGAGCTTCTTTTCCAGTAAAACCCTCTGGTATCCCCACAAGAACTTCTCCGCAGAGAATACGCGCATCAGTTCCATCTCTAGCCATGACACTCGCTGTCATATCCAGATCGGCGAGGGAACGACTTGCAGAAGAGCTGCCCCGAGGCCTACAGAGCCCAACATACTTCTGATCACGTAAATTCTCCTCGGTCACATTTTCTGGAATGAGATCCACCAAATCTCCAATGGTTGCGGTAGCAGGACGATAATTGACACGGATGAGTTCAAACATTTTCTCAGTGGGTTGAATGACTAGAATGAATATGGTGTAAGTATCGTTGGATGGTGGAGAAACGTGCGGAACAAGGACGCGGGATGATCTATTTTTGGGCGGAGGCGTGATTCCTAGTCCTTCTCCTATTTCAGGCGAGTAACGACGAGGAAGCGATCGTTCTTTCTTGATAAATGCTTGTCCTGGTGTAAGAAAGCGTTCGTTGTCAAGAGCACATCCGAGGCCATAGTTGCCACTTTCATCATCATCTAGATTGATGGCTGATCCTTGCACGTCCAAGTTGACGTCAGAGTGGAAGTTTTCCGAAGTTATGGGAAAGGATGAGATGCCTAGCTGCTGTTGCTCGATGAAAGAGGTTGCTGGAGAAGTTATTCCAATTCCAGTTCCATTACCATCTTGAATTTTTTGCTGGTATAGTTGATCCTGTCGGTATTGGTTATTGGCATTTGGATTTGAATACTGCTCCAAGCTTCTCGCATTCAAAATAGGAGTGACATCAGATCCAGCGTAAGTTGGCGAGTAAGAAGGTCTAGTTATTCCGATGCGAGAATTAGAGATGGTACCTGCTTCGACTAGATTGTCAGTCGTTGCGGATGTGACACTTTCATCATCATCATCACCATCTTCGTTGGTTTCTTCGATAATTTGTTGGTTATTGAATACACATTTGCTAAGTGGCGACATCAACAACATTGCTTGGACCTCAGCGTCAATTTGACTAGGAATACAATCATTATCCCCATCACTGCTATCCATGGAACTATCAAGATCTACATAGTCGGACTTAAGAGAGGAGGAGGTGATTGGAGTCATGCTGCTCATCGTTGCAGGAGTCGAGGGAATCCTCGTGCTCTTGAAGTTTGTAGGAGATGCCATCTCTGTATTCACAGTGAGGAAAGGCAACCGCACAGCATACATGCTGCCGTCGGAGTTGGGAGTTTCAGTTTCTGGAGTGCTGCTGTTTGCAGGAGGAGGAGACACTTTTGTTATCTTGCTTTTGTTCTTTTTAGATTTTAGACGACGAAACATGATTCTTGTGTTTGTGTATCTTGTGCTATCTTGTGAGTAGGCAATGGTGATTTTATGGTCAACAGCACCTTGGAGTCATATTGTTTGTCTTTGGTCTTGCAAACCAACGGTGTTTCCTTTAAATCTTTTCCAACTGTTTTCCAAACAGGAAATTCAACAATTTGAAATTGAGAGCTTTGTGGTGCTTTCGTAACGACTTTTCATAACCAGTCTCAATTATCCAATAGCTACAATATGGACCATGATCTATGATTCCGTCAGTCCTTCATCCGGGGATGACGTCTTGGAAACAATTTTGGAAAGCACCACCCTTCCTTCCGTTCCCTCCTATCCTGATCGAGCGAGGAGGATAGATATTATCGTAGTACCTATGACATGACACACGTTGGTGCTTTGCTAAAGACTGGAAGGGACCATTGTCTTTACAGTGAAAGGCTTTCTCATTCAGTTTCAGTCAATACCTGTTTCAATTCATCATCATGGAAGCTTACTTCAATGCCATGGACGTTATAGGTGACAAGCTTATCCAGTTTGCTGATCCTGAAAGAGAGTTCACTGGTTATACCAAGGTGCGTGGGAGTTTGCTAGTTTCTCATGTCATTTTCTTGATGAATAATGAGACCTTTGCCTTAAACCAGAAACTAATTGGCTATAACAATCAATGGGATGATGCCATGATACCAATTATATGCATTAGCCAAAAATCTTCAATCCGTCCTAACTTGAACCATTCATTCCATCTTTACAGGGATGGGCTTTCACTGACTTCCGTACCGCAGGTACTATCGCTCTCGCATACCTCGCGTTTGTAATTGTTGGTTCCACTATCATGAAGGCTGGAGTACCTGCAA
>Ga0136554_1001270_pt1 | contig 10197 bp, 8 predicted proteins | sample AntRauTorckE5431_FD_104637 | JGI IMG/M metagenome (GOLD analysis project Ga0136554, IMG submission 104637) | Saline lake microbial communities from Rauer Islands, Antarctica - Metagenome Torckler E5 #431 | ecosystem: Environmental > Aquatic > Non-marine Saline and Alkaline > Saline | place...
CTCCTGAATCATTCCGCACTTGCTTTGTTTGCGCAACGCACGCGCATTCCCACTTCTGCCCGCAGCATTGGCTTCTGTGCCATTTGGGTTTGTATTAGTTCGAGTTCGAGTTGTGTATCTTGTGGAAAACATTGGCCAACCAGAATATCGATACGTACCAACCACAAAAAGTTCTGTGCTCTAAAAAAGACCCCCAAACAGCAAAAACCGGATTTTCGGCGGTCCTTGGCTTGCTTCTCGTCTTGTTGTGGGCTTGGCCCATTGTTGACGTATCAGAATCCCCCTGTATGACAGGCCCGAGTATGTGTATTTTTGTTATTTCGTACTTCCTCCTCTCCGGCCGTCTAATCCGTCTATTCTCTTCGCTCTCGCCCTAAATAGAACATTTTTCGCATGCGAGGCATATCACTCGGAGATATTACGTCACTTGCAAGCCTCCGATAACACCATGGGGCATATTTTTTCAGGGGAGTTCTATAAAATTCTGAGTTCCCAGAGAAGCCAACCGAAGTTCTTTCTTGCTCCTTCGAATGCGTTCAGATCGCGGTCATCGCATAGCGCAAATTCAGGCCCAGCTCGACTTCCGCTAGGTCTGGCAGCGACATGAAGAAGACGCCAGACATACCAAAGAGGTCACAAGCCAGTCCTAATGCATTCTAGTCGTAATACTGAGTCCAACTTTACTCAGCGCTACCCCCTTCTCCGCCTGCGATCTTGATCTCTTCAAGGAGGCGAGTCACCACGCCGGAGAGCGGCTTCACCGCGGGCGAACTCGGGTGCGTCGAGGCAATGGCCACGCCCTAGCCAAGTGTGACACAAGAATAGGTACAGCGAAGAATAGAAGCAATTCAGATTTTAGAGGAAGAAAACGGAATAAATAGAGCAGCAGAAGGACAAAAGAAAATCAAAACATTGCTCGAAGAGGTCGAAATGCAGTGTGCTTTAGACATCTTCTCCAATCACAGAAATTTCTTGTTTTTCAAAGCACCTGCTCAGTGCAGGCAGTCAAGTTGGAGTCAAGGGGCAACTTTCCAAGGAATGGCACTTCGAAGCTTTTCGCCATGCCCTCAGGACCTGCGCCCGAAGCGGGGAACACCTGGTAGGAATAGTACAGGGAATAAAGGCACATCGCTCAGGTACATTCAAGCAATGAGGCACGCACAATTCAGAGAAAAGTGCACACTACCTCATCAAAGGTGCACATAATGAAGGAGTAGATTGAATCATGACTTTTTCCAAATGAATTTTCCGTATAGTATCATGATCGTGCCGTGAAGGCTATAGGTCGAACTATCAATGCCCCCCCTCCCTCTTTACCTCAGTGGCCATCATGAGGCTCAATATTTCGGGGCACTTGCTGGTGAGAGTAGCAATGGTGGCCGCCGTCACGTCTTGGCCCGAAGCGTCCAGGAACTGAGTGGCATTGACAGGGCAGCGCAGGCCGGACATGTTTTCAACCACCCCCAACACATTCACCTGAGGATCGTGCGATGAGCCAGCAAATGTACACACGCACCACATACGAACAGCGGTAACATGAGAAAAGCTCCTCTTAACAAAAGATGAAGAAAAACCTTTTATGGCATATAAAAGAAGAGGAAAGATATCGGAACATAAATCACTGGCGAAAAGACAAGACTGAAGAACGAACTTTCTCTTTCCTCCTCTGTTCTGCACCCCCATCCTTCCACTCATGCTTCCTACCTTGGTTTTCTTGCAGAAGTTGATTTCTTTCCGCACGTCCGCCATGGCCACTTCCTGCGGAGTGGACACAATCAAGGCGCCGTCAATGCCCGCCCCTTTCAGGTACTGCACGATGCTCAAGTGCTCGTCCGAAGTACCCGGTGGCGTGTCCACGATCAGAAAGTCCAATTCGCCCCAGTCCACGTCCTAATTTAATGACGAAGAAATTCAAAGGAAAACGAAAGGAATAACTGCAGTATGAGGTTACGCGAGGACTAATGAAATTCGTAGCCCTTTCACTTATGCAAAGAGGCCATGTGCATGTTTTCTTCTTCGTCTAAAACAAGCTCATTCAGCTCTCTCTTGCCCATACGGATCAAGCCAATCAGGTGGGTCTATCAACCATCCAAGTAGCACATGTAGACACTTTTACCGTTAAGAACTGCTTGATGAGGCCGTTCTTGCGCGGCCCGCGCCAGATCACTGCATCATCCTTGTTCGGGAGCATAAACCCTACGGACATCACCATCAGCTCGCCTTCGCAGTCAGGCGGCAGAGATGTGACTGCAATCGGCGTCCAGCCGTTGCCCGACTATGGTTCATATATTGTGGCGACATACATCAATCGTAAGGAAGAAGGACGAACGGACGCAAGCGAACAAGTGAAACGCAACGATTTTCATTTTTCCAGCAGTAATGAATGCTCACGCGAGCTTGATAACATAAGCTTTCTACACTTCTTTTGTCATCATTTAAATTGTAGAAGTGCCTCCCGTACCTGGTGCACTTCCGCCGAGGTGAGGCCCAGCATGTGAGGCGATGAGGGCCCACAAATGTCCACATCCAATAGACCCACCGAGTACCCCTGCAGCGCGAGAGAGAACGCCAACTGCGACGCGACAGTCGACTTGCCCACCCCACCTTTACCACTCAGCACCAAGAGCTGCCAAGAACAACAACAGGTGCATAGAATAAAGAATGTAACCCAGAGCAACCAACACTGAATGAAATGGGAGCAGGAGGAAGACGGATAGAGTGACAACAGATTTCACGATGCACATTTAGAGGAGTCAGAAATACACAACTAGGGCAATGTGTAGATGTGCCCGGATATAATAAGCAGAAGCTACGTCCCACTCACTTTGTGTTTGACCCCAATCAGTTTGTCGTGAACCGCCGCCACTGCTGGGTCTTCCTCCTTGCCAGCGCCCGACGCACAACTCGCTTGGTTCGGGCACCCTGCGCACCCTGCAGCTTTACCAGCCTTTCAAAGGGAGATGGGCAATAAGAAAGACAAAAAGATTTAAAGAAATGCTCGCTAGTCCTTGCGCTAATGAGAAATGGGTGCACAGCACTGTGCACGAAAGGACTCCATAGTCAAGCATAGTTTTAGGCCCTAGCAAAAGCGATCTATCCATCCTACTCAAAACGCCAGTCTGGCTTTGTCAATAAGCTAGGGCAACATCATCACAATCTCCATCAGGTTAAATAGCGCCAGCTTTTAAGAATCTTTGTATTGTCTCTGCGCGTACCATGTCACTCCTTGTCCCTACGCATTCCTGAAGAGCCGAACACAAGAAAGGTAAGAGTTAGGCAGCACCTTATATCCTACGAAAAATGAACAGGGCAAAAGCGAGGCCGAGCGGTTAAAGGAATTGAAGCTGTTGTGCACATGCCTCGTTCGCGTTAGCCGGCTTATCGCTCATCTTATGCTGCTCCTCCTCTCTGGAGCTTGTAGAACTTGCTCCTGGGCACTGATGATTTGATGATCGCAGATCCCCTGAGGCTATTCTGGTACGAAGGGGGTTCTTGAGGCGATCACCGCCGCTCCTCCTCATCATCGTCTCATCGGCTCTCATCGGTCAAAAAATAAGTTGTTCATTTTTCATGCTCTCGAGTAGAGACTACATAGCCTAAGATTACTTGTACTCAGCTTACTAGTAGCTTCTTCTTGCATCCTATAGCTTCACTGGTCTCTGGACGATGAGAGATGTTGCTGTTAAGTGGGCACTCTCTTATCGTATACAAGTTTACACCTGGCCTGCATTGCTGACAATATTGCCATTTCATTAGCCCATTTCAAATTATTGCGGCAATAAACTGACGACCATTTAATCTAGTAAGGTAGATAAGCTATAGAAAGCAAAGGTGGAATAGCTACACATCTCAATGGATCTCCACGCTGTCAAAGAGAGATTAGAGCGCCTCCAGGCCAAGATCGCGCCCCACGAAGAAAACTGGGATCACATTGCGAGCTCGCCGGCAACAGCGGCAAGCGCAGCAAACCTGCAGTCTGCTCTTAGATCCATAGCAACGGCTTTAGATAACATCAAAGTTGTAGACCCTGCTAGCCTTGCAGATACATCTTCGATAACGGCTGCAAGCGGTAGTATTCACGGTATCGACAGCTGTACTGTTGGTAGTAGCAATGGCCTGAGCAGTCATGGTAGCAATTGCGAGTTGAGCAGCAGTGCTAGTACAAACAGCAGTTCCACTACTGTTGGCAGCTCCAAGGGCAGCATTGACCCATTTGTTTCAAGTTCCACAACCCCAAGCCCATCGAATGATGAGGCTGTTGCTGCGCCAGCGGCACTGAATCAGCATGTGTCAGAATTATTGTCTGCTGCGGCGCTTCCTGCTTCTCCGACCTCTCCCAGAGACTTCTCTGCAGCAAGCTCTGATGCTGACGGTGGGGTGAGAGCTGAAGTTGAGGACTCTAGCAGTGAGTGGGAGTGTGAGAGATGTACCTTCATCAACGCGTCTTCCAAAGTTTCATGTGCTCTGTGTGCGACGCGGCGCCCCAAACCTCGTCACTCACTGAAGCCAAAGAAAGTAGAAAGCAGCAAAGAAAAAGTGCCTTCGAAAAAGGCGAAAGGCTCAAGTAAGAGAAGTGAAAGCGGAATAGCTCCCTTAAAACAGGCTACGAAATCGAAAAAAAGGAAGCCTTCCCTGAAGGATAGCTATGTGCAACAGCAACTTGACATGATTGAAACCTGCATTGAATGCGGCAAATCTACATCCAACCCAGGCGAGGAATACACAGTTTTAAGGTGTGGTCGCAGAAAAAAATGCATCCGCGAAACGCACTTGCATTGCTCTGGGCACGATACAATACCGAGGGGATACTGGCTTTGCGGATTCTGTTCGCGGTATTTTTACCTCACCTCGAACAAGGAAACTTTGGAGAAAATCGCTTCGAAGAAAGGTTTAAACGTTGAGGTACTCTTGGCATTAAACAAGGACCGTTTTCCCGGCACTCTAAGAGCAAAGGACGAGCTTCAAAAGAATACTGATATATTATTGCAAGCTCCACCTCCCAAGTCACTCCTTAATGGCGTTGATTTCGAGACTGGTTATCCTGAGGACGAGACAGCAACTGCACTCGAGGAAGCCCCCAAAGCGTTGAAGCGTGTGGTTGCCAAAGAAGGAGCCAAAAAGCGCAGTCGGTATATAGATAGCTCAGGCTCAGAAGAAGAAAGTGCTGACGACGATATTGACAACCGCATATCTAGTGGCGTCAACATGGGTGATGTCTCAACAAGCAGATTAGAAGCCCCTGCGGTCGGTTCAACAAGCTCGCCCTCTTCACCCGATGTCCTTGCGCCAATAGTGAGGCCGTTGCCAGTGCCGCGATGGGGCCCAAAGCCATGGGGTACTTCGCAGTGGTCTGGAGAAGCCCAGCAAGAGATAGTAGCACGGTGCCGCGCAGGAAACGCGTCAGGGGTGGCCTCCTTGCTTGCAGAAGCAGCGGATATCACTTGTCACGGCGCTCGCGGAGTCGACAGCACCATTACATGGTTGAGTGAGGCCGCCGACGCCACGAAACCAGAGTTCAGTGGATTGTCTTTGGTACACCATGCTTTGCTTTGTGCTGACTCAAATAAACGGCCTGCAACTCTAGCGGTATTGTTGAGCTTCAGTGACAAGCATCTGAACGAGGAGCAAAGAGCAGCAGTTCTCACTTTACCGACAAGACCAGTGGTTGAACCTATATCGTCCGTTGTAGCTTCTGGAGGAGGCTCCGTGACTATGGCAGCAGCAATCACCGCACTACCCGTGGGAAATTCTACACCATTACACCTCTGCGCCGCAGCAAGTGATGAAGTCTGTGCGCGCATGATCATCGCGGCAGCTTTACGCTGGGGTCTTCTGTCCCTGGCCAGCTACAGGAACGTCGATCACCGTGCAACTCCTGCACGAGATACTGATTCAGCAGCCACTCTTAAAGAGGGTATTTCGGCCCTTGGTGGGCGGGATAGTCTTGGCCAAACGCCGTGTGCGGTAGCTCTGAAACACCATGGTAACGTGAACCTCGTGTTGCACCTCGCTGGCTTGAAACTTTGCAAGGGTACTTACCGCACTTGGAATCAATTTTACCTTGATTTACTTGTGCCACTCGACTGCGAAGGCAACGATGCATGTGCGTTGCTGGCTGTAGCTATCGCTAACAGCTCCAATATGCGCATTGGAGCCGCAACACCGGTTGCAGCAATGGCAAAAATGGTGCGTGCCATTGAGATGGCACAGCCAGATGGGGACGAAAGTGCCACTGCTGCTTCTACAACTCTTGATGGTGGTGGCGGATTTGAAACTTCCGAGGATCCACGAGACATGGCTCATCAAAGCTTACGATTGAAACTTGTCCACAGTTTGCAAGAGGCCCTAGTGGCAGTTGCCACCAATGGTCGCAACAATAGCGACTTAACCATTTCAGAGTGGAACGCAGCAGCAAGTGTCTGGCGAGTGCTTTTACCACGGCTGCCTTTGGGAAGTAGCACGCAGCAAGAAGAAGATGACATTCCAAACGCTGAGCTTAGGGAAGAAGAATGTCGCCAGGAAACGGATTTGCAAATGCGGCTACGGAAGTTGAGCGATCCGATCCACGTTGCCATTGCTGCGCGAGACTTCGAACTTCTCGGGTTAGCCATTACTCACCGCGACCGACTCGCTCGCACCGTTGCCACCGTACCAAGTCATCTCCACATCGCGGTAATTGTAAATTACTCTCACTCTCTCTCGGAAGTCTTTTTATTTTCTCATTCCTGTGTTGATTTGAGTTTGAATTTCGTCGTTCTTCCAATAAAATCGATTGATCCTGTAACCTCGTCCTTATGTCAGGTAATCTATGGATGGGTTGAAGGTGCTGCGCTCTTACTTTCACGTGGTTGTGCTGATCCTAACGCTACTGATGCAGATGGTTGCACCCCCCTCATGCGGGCCATTGACAGCGCACGAGGCCGAGGACCATCATCTGCACAGACGCCATCAGATAGTTCTCTCTCCATCGAGTTGGGAACACGTGAGAGTACCATCACTAGCACCGGTAGTAGCAACAAAAGAAAGTGTTGCGAAGATAACGAACAGCCTAGCACTCTACTGCCAGCGATGCCCCACTCCATGGTAGCGCTCTTTTTACAACAGGACAGCCTTGACCTGGCCGCTGCTGATAAATGTGGGCGCACAGTCATGCATCGCTTGTTTGCACCTTGTGGATGCCCGGACTACAGCTCTGGCAATGTGGAAATACAGGTGTCCGAGGAAGTTCGGGCAGAGCTATTAGGAATAATGCTGGGTTCTTCTTCATCTTCGGGGCTAAAAGCCTTAGAAGTGGCTTTGACGCAACGATGCAACGGAACAGCAGCAGGAGCAACGCTTTCCAACATGGCAGAAGAAGACGTTAGCGGAACTGTAGGCTATACGGCAGCGGAATTGCTCCGAATGCCGCCTGATGGCTGTAGCATTTCGCCTGACGACGAGAGTGTTGGCTGCGTGCGCTGGCAGGAAGTTGATGAGCTGTTGGAAGAATTCGAAACGGTATGTTCAAGGCTAATGAATTTCGTTCTGTTGTGTTGAATACCGACAAGATAATCTTCATTCTTTGTAGTGCAATGGACTGTAATATATTCACTAGTTGTTGCGCACATCTCTGCCCATCTTTCATATGACGGTCTCACGTTCTATGCTTTTTCAGTTGGAATGCATTGCTCTCTCGGCCCAAACCGAGAGGCCTTCAAAGGAAAGCCTGCGCGAGGCACTCGTGGAGGTATGTGCCTCCCTCATTTTGAATGAAAGGATAGAATTGGCCTACGGTAGAGTGTCTTCCATTACTCCTCTCGTCGGATCTTAACATCCTGATACAAACATCTTTTTGTTCATATTTGCTATGCTAAGATTTTGCCGCGCGAGAGGTTTGGAATTTCGGCTACACCTTTCCCTTGGTCGCTTGCGTGGGGCGGCAATGCAGAGAGCGAAGTGAGCACAGAAAGTTTGGGTGGCCACCCGCAACCTCAAGGATCGCTTCGCGTTACGACCACTCTAGCCACCGTAGCAAGAGAATCCCCTGCGAAGAAGAAACAAAAGAAAGTCAAGGACTCACAACTGACGAACTCTGTATCTACAAGTGCCACTAGCACAACCAGTACGTCGACAAAAGCACCTTTGCCCACTCTACGGCATGATTTCGTTTACCTTGCCACTTCTGTGCCTTCGCCAGAAGTCGAGGTGCATTTTTGCCGCCCTTCCACTAGTCCCAGCCCCTGCACGGTGAGGGGAAAATAAATGAACAGAATACCAAAAATAACCCTAAATTCAACCCTAACCCTATCCTTCGACAAGCCTTAACTCTTTTACGGGGGATACACCAAGTAACAAAGTAAACCCACCTTTTCAAGCATTCTTTGATGCCTCCCCTTAACCTTCATCTCTATGCCTATGTAACGAATGCAGGGTGTGTCAATCGAAGACTATGCCAATGCTGCAAGGGTCGCAAGTAGCGATTTTGCTTCAAATGTATCGATTGGCAAGAAAGATTTCGTCCCCGAATCAGGGTCCTTGGTAAGGATGTATATTATTTTTTAATTGCTCTTTTCTTTTATCGGAGTATTAATTTCTTTTTTGAATGGCAAAATGATGTCAAAATGAATTTCTATTCCAAATTTATCCTGATATGCAGCTCCAGCGCTTTGGTTCGGCAACCGTTGAAGGTCTAGCAGCGATTATTTACTCGAAAGTAGCGCCAAAGAAGGCGGAGTCCCGTGCGGGTGCTTTTAAAATGGTGCCTGCGAGTACTGCATTGATGCAAGCGAGAGAGCGTCAGAAAGCTCAAGAAGATGCAGAAGAAAATGAATTGTTGTTTGAGTCGAGGCTTTACAAGGTTTGACCAAGTCAGAAAACCTAATTACACTTTGAAACATCTATTCATCTAATTTCCTTTGGTTCTCTCCCGCTTTCGTGAAACAATAGGTGGATGCTGCTCTCTGGCATCTTGCTGACAATAGTAACGAAAGCTGCGATAACAACCAACGTTCCAGTTCCAGTAGCGGTACCAATCGGTGTGCCAGTAGCAGTAGCAGTAGCAGTAGCAGTAGCAGTAGCAGTAGCAATTGCAGTAGCAATTACAGTAGCAGTAGTGAAAGCACAACATCAAAGGCAAGCAGCGGTCTATGTGTGCGGGTGCGGTGTTTGGGGCAATTGATTCGACGAGCGGCTATTCGTTTCAGAGAAGCAAACGCCTTCATGGGGGAAAAGTTTACGGAAGATGGTCAACTCATGTGGAATGCCTTAGAGCCGGGTGGTCTAGCTAAAATCCACCGTGCAGGTGGAAGCATGAAGCCTTTTAATGCTTTGTCCTACGCCAGCAGCATCAGCATCAGCAGCAGCATCAGCAGCAGCAGCAGCAGCAGCAGTGAATCGCATGTACCTGCAAGAGAATGGGTGTTTTTACTGCAAGAGGTTATGAATCATTTGACTTGCTGCATTTTTTCTTCATAAGTTTACCATTGCTCCTTTGTACGCCTTGTATTAGACGTGCTTCTATTGTTCTTTCTCATGCTCCTAGGTACTTGAGTGGCCCGCTGACAGTAAGAGTACTAATAAGCGCTACAGTGAAGCATCTGCGGCAAGCGCAATCGTGAAATTGTTATTAGGCTTAGACGAACGCATGAATGCAAAGATGGAAGCGTTCAGCGATGGTTGGGCTCGGGATCCTGTGTTGTCGACTCGTAGCAGCAGCAGCAGCAGCAGTCTCAACAGTGGTTATGCCAATCACACTTTGTGGAGTGAGCGCGAATGCTGGGCTGGGGGCTTGCGCAGCCTTCTGGACTCACCTGCCAACCCCTCTGAAAATGATGGCACGAGTAATGGGACAACACGATTGCCACTGACGCTGGCAGCTGTGGAGCCGTTTCTGGTGCTCTTTCTTGAGAGGTAGCAGTTCAGTTAACTTATTTTCTTTGATTTGTTTATGGTTTTTACCTGAATTCATGCATCTTAAGCCGAAAGCCCTTCCTGTTCATTTGTACCCTCGATCGTAATGGTTCATCTTACCATCTTGTAGGTGCCCATCTCCTCGGACCCATGACCACAATTGGAAGCGGCACCAGTCACATGCTCTCTATGAGCAAACAAAAGAAGGGTTATGGAAGGCTACGAAGTTACGCAAGAAAGTAGCGGAATGTAGTTGGTGCAGCGACTGTAGCCCTGACGCCTGTCAATGCAACCTCCTACAACGCGGCC
>Ga0136554_1001272_pt1 | contig 10194 bp, 8 predicted proteins | sample AntRauTorckE5431_FD_104637 | JGI IMG/M metagenome (GOLD analysis project Ga0136554, IMG submission 104637) | Saline lake microbial communities from Rauer Islands, Antarctica - Metagenome Torckler E5 #431 | ecosystem: Environmental > Aquatic > Non-marine Saline and Alkaline > Saline | place...
ACCGTATTAACGAGATTATAAGAACGTATCGCCCGCTCTCTTAATCTCGTTAGTCCGGTAAGTCGAACCTCCTCCATAAAGGGGGAATTCCTCAATAGCATAACACCTCCCACATACATCAACATCCTAGTCCTAGTCCTAGTCCAGTCCAGTCCAGTCCAGTCCAGTCCAGTCCAGTCTAGTCTGGTCTAGTCTGGTCTGGTCTAGTCTGGTCTAGTCATCTAGTCTAGTCTAGTCTAGTCTAGTCTAGTCTAGTCTAGTCTAGTCTGGTCTAGTCTAAGTCGCCTGTGAAAACCAATTCATATAAGGTGCGCAACAGAAGAAAGTAGATTGCTGAGGGCTGAGGGGCCGTGGCGGTTGACATGCTGGCCGATTCTGACGTAAGTCAAGCCCTTTATGAAATAAGGTGATGTATTTCCATATCCTCGTCAGAAGTATACTGGGAAAAAGACGTCTGACTTCGATGTCGATGATACCGGCACAACCAGTTTCAATAGAAGCTTTGTGTATCTAGGTTTAGTTAGTTATCCACTACTCGCTCACTTCGGACTCCGACGTCGGCAATCGCTGCTCCAGAACATCGACGGCCTTTGGCGCTTTTAGTAATATGCGTAGAAATAGACGTGTATCTAATCACCTTAAAGGAGAACTCTACTACGCTCTTGTCTTGTCTACATTAAGGTGGTGCCCCACTGGGGCAAAATGGCCCAGAGAATTTCCTTGTGTACCTAGGACGTGAAGCACAATGGGCACTCAGTACCCGCCGACTTCATCGGAGGCTAGACGCCAGAAGGAGCCTTATGAAACGCGCAGATACGAGCTGCATGTGCAAAAACGATTCACCTCCGGGAATGCGCTATTTCTGCCCTTGCCCTTCGCTATCCTTCTTGTATTGGCTCCTCTCCTAATACGAGAAGCTATGCTTTTGTTTTTCTGCCTGTTGCATAGCCTTTTCGGGCGGGGCCTGCGGCCTGCGTCAAAATTGACTCCTGATTCCTGATGTGGAGATGTGTACTGTACACATACATGTACCCTGATTCCTGACAGTGGTATGTACTGTACAGATGTAGCCGGGCGGCTGTCGGCTGTCGGCTGTCGGTTGTAAGTAGTAATAAGATTAGATGTTGTAAATAATGCTGTGCTGTGAGTGGGCCAGAGTATTTTAGCTACACTTGGCTTAGCTAAAATTCGCTCATTCAAATACAGCAGTGCTATCAGTAGTAGGCATTTGTAACCTTTAGAGACTCTTTGACTGGGCCGAGCACCCTGTCGGATAAATCAAGTTTTAAATCCATTCATGCTAACCAGAGTTGTCGTTCAGCTCTCAAGCCTCTGGCAAGTTAAAGTGCCATTTCTTCTCACCTAACGGGTCGTCGATTTGAAATTGATTTTGATAAGACATGAAAATCCACTATCATAGTCAGATTTATGCTGTTGCTTTGTGGTTTGCGGCAGCGTATCTTCTCGTCGATTTAAGCTACGCGCACGAATGTCGCCGAAGCTACGCGGTGAAGGAGACACGAGAAGCTGACCTTAAAGCTATCCAAAAGCGCCCGTGTAAGACTGAAGCCCGCACTTGTGCGAACAATCTTGCCATCAAATTACGCTTTGATATTCTTCAATACCCCACGTCCCTAGAGAAAGCGTTTCGTGAACGATTCAATTTTTTACCTTTCAATGCTACGCCTTGGCTCTCATTTGGCAGATCACTTTTTGATTTCACGAGCAGCGAACGTTCGCAGTCGCCAAATGCCTTCTTTTTCTACGCAAACAATTACGTTGACCTGTCTCTGTTCAATCATTTCTTCGCTCGCCCTGAGCCGGTCTTCAACGGCGTGTACGTTGAAATTGGTGGAAGCAATGGCGTGCACGCTTCCAATACGTTATTTTTCGAACAGCATTTAAATTGGACTGGCTACCTGATTGAACCCACGCCGTGTGCAGAGTGTGCTCTGACAATTAGTCGCCCTCGAGATATCATCATCAAAGCTGGGTGTTGCGTCAACTCGACCATTCTTAATGGAACCTTCATGCGCAACTTTTGCCGCGCCCCGCAGGACGCGTGCATCCAAGCGAAAGGCGGCTACGCGGCGTATGCGGCGCCGTGCGAACCGATGAATAAATTATTGCGGTCAAAGAATGGCGATCTACCTCCGCACATCGACTTATTGTCGGTAGACGTGGAGGGAAACTACATGGCAGTCTTGCACACTTTTCCATGGGCTGATGTATCCGTCGATGTTTTGATTGTTGAGGTGTTTGTGCCCAGAGCGAGAAAACCTAGCAGTGCGAAAAAATCGATTACTCGCGCGATACAAAAGAAACTGCACGAAGCCAAAGTCAGAGCATTTCTTGAACTCAAGGGCTTTCATGTACTCCTCACTCCATTTGATGGGGACCTGGTTGCAGTCCGGAAGGACTGTATAGGTGAAGCATAGCCGACTTCTTGGCTAGTTTTGCTCAACTGCTGTTTTATTTTCCTTGTCCACGGAGCCCCCTTCCAACTGCTTGCTGCGAATCCCGCTCTTACTCTTCAAAATCAATGGGAGATCGGTGCGCCATTTTCCAAATAAGAACCAGTGAACCGGTTTTGCTACTCTTGAGAACTGTCATCTATTGCACACACATCGCAACTTGCAACTGCATCAACACCCAGTTGAGTTGTCCTGTGTTTTAAATAAGTGATAATTTCGCGCGTAGATGTACATGGAGACTTTTCTTGCCTCTGGAAATGAGGAGTGGTATATGGGGCGGTAATAGTGCTGCTATAGATTTAAGTGAATTTCTTATATATTTAATAGCGAAGGAGCGAGGCCAAGAATAAAGCTTCCAATTAAGCACATCGATGGAGGTCAGAAAAGCAAAATTCTGAGATCTCTCTATCTCAATGATCGCCCATGCCTTTTGTCCAAAAATACAGCAGAATCGTACACCAGAAGCCACTTATAAGAAAGTTGTTCCTTCATTCGGATTTGTCAGACGGCTGTTCCGTTTTCTGCTTGGCTCGCTCTTGCTCGCGTGCTTGGAACTTTTCTCGGGTGGTTTGCGACATGCCTCGTTCTGATCCACCGCCGAAATCCAAGGCCTAAAAAAGAGCCCCACGAAAGCCAGTGCACGAGGCACGCAAAGAAACGAAAATCGAAGTCATTCACGCAAGTAGGCCACCACTTTCCATTTCAGGCAATATTTGGTTCTCCATCAACACGCTAAAACAAAGAAAGAAGCCGGGAGGGTGCTTCCGACTAAACCATGCAGCCACACTTGCTATCGATTGACAAAACACACGCGCACACGTACACAAGCCGCAACGCTCCACCCGACGCACACACTCTGCCCACAATGTGCGTACCTGCAGCGCAAACTTGATGGGTTCCGGCAAGGACGCGTCCGAGTTTTTGTCGTCGCTGTCAGCAGCGTTCTGGCCGGGCCCCACGAAAAACCACGCGTAGCAGGCCCCCGTCACCACCAAATTCGCCCAAAAGATGAGGGCGGGGTCCTTGCAGTGCAAACTGGGGAGGGCCAGGTTGGCGACGGGAGTCAACAAAAACGCCAAGTCCAGAGCGCTCTTTTCGGGCGCGGACATGCCCCAGATCCCGCCTGGTTTGCGGCTCCGCAAGCTGGGGATGGTGAAGAGCCAAATGCCCCAAAACCCCAGAACTTGCACGTACAGCTCGAGGTGGCCAGCAAAGGGCACGGCGTCGTAGGCCACCGCCCCGCACGCCACCACGCTCAAGACCGACTGCCACACGAACAACGCTTTGAGCCAGTCCCGCATGACCCCGCGCATCTCAATTACCTTGTGGTGTTATAAAAGGGCGGGTATGGGTTGGATACAAATGTTGCACACGAAGGTTTGCGTAAAACATCAAGATGCATAACAAGAGGAAGCAGCGTATGGGCACTTCTCGATGTCAAGTATAAACCGAATCTAGTGGGCTGAGAAGTAGTTGCATTCGCGCTATTCAGATTGAGTCACTGAATCGCACTGACACACATACACGCTGACCCACCCGTACCTTTTTGTCGTTCTTCATGTCGATGGTGGCTTCAAGTTCAGCCCTGGCCTCAGCATCGCCCTGAAAGTTTGCCAACTCTGCTTTGAGGCCCTCAAGCTCCCGCTCCAAGTTCACAACCTAGCGAAATGGAAGATGAAAGTGGATGGATGAGAAGGCGAAGAAGGCAACGGCGGCAAATGGCAGCTCCAAGTAGCGGTGCACATTACACGTACGCTCGTGTCCCTTCAACGTTTCTTCACTGATGCTATGGCACTGATTTACCGAGTTAGGCGCCCATCCACTCTTCAGGATAGATAAAATACTATTTTGATAACTTCACCTTCCTTGTGAAATGAATTTGTGCACTCGTTCATGGCTAGAATTTCAATTGAAATGCCGTGCTACCTCAACACGCACTCTTTTCACAAACCCTTACCTTGGATGGATTCAAAAGCTGCATGAGCCCCACATCGGAATTCCAGTTGATGCCATTAATTCTGGCACACTCTTCCTCGAGCCTCACAATCATAGGGTCGTCTGACATAATGGCGTCTGACTCAGGAGCAGGTGACGAAGCCAACGTCACCCGCCGCATCTTCATTGCATGCGTGAACCTTTGCTGAGGAAATCGATTGACTTGAGGGACAAAGCTAGTAACCGGCACCGCTACCAGAGTGCACAAGATAGTGGCGCGCATGTTTCAAAGTTCGCGATGCTGAGGCTAGTCTAGTCGCTCTTCAATTGTAGCCCGAACACACGAGCTACAATGTATATGATGCCTACTTACTCCGGGCGCGGGCAGTGTTGTTTGTGACGACATGACGACATGACGACATGACAGACGAGACATAAAATAATGACCTCGTCATCGGCAAGAAAAAAATTGCACGATTTTTGAAAATATCATATTAGATCTCCGTTGTCCTCTCATCCTCCTCGTCGCTTGTCGCGTTTCACGGTAGTACACAGCACCAACAAATCGAAGGCGGCGACGCGGGACGCGCGGGTAGGAAGGACATGCCTCCGAAGGATAGGCCGCTCACGAAGAATGAAAAGAAGCGAGCTAAGAAGAAGGAAGCCAAGGCCCTTGCTAAGGAGGCCCCCGCCCCAGCACCACCCACAAAGGACAGCGTCGCCGACGTAGTCGAGGAAGGTGCGCCACCGCTGCCTGACGAGCCGGAGGATGAAGAGGGCGCCGCAGCCTCTACGGCGGCAGCAGGCGTAAAGGTAGACTACGTGTCAGCAGAAGTGGACCTTGCTGACCCTGAGCTTGCAGAGTTCAAGTCCATTTTTGAGAAGTTTTTGCCTGCGGAAGAGCTAACTGCACCGCCACCGCCGCCAGAGCCCAGCAAGGGTAAGAAAGACAAAGGCGGCACCAACAATGAGAGCACATCTCCTGCGGCGGGCGGCACTGGAGGTGGTGATACCGCTACGGCAGGCGGCGCCGGCAGCGCGGTTGAAATGGAGGAGGACGAGGACGGCGCCGGCGGTGGCGCTGCAGGTGGATTGGGCCGAAAAGCTCGCAAAAAAGCCAACCGGCTGTCCGTAGCGGAATTGAAACAGCTCGTGAATCGCCCAGACGTAGTAGAAGCCCACGACGTCACTTCAGCAGACCCTCGGCTGCTGGTGCACCTCAAGGTAGGCGGATTGGTGATGGAATTGGGAGTAGGAATGCTGTACATATGTTTGTAGGGTACACGTGTATCCTGGAGGTGTCAAAAGGATGTGGCTACGTTCCTTCGTTCAGATGTTTCTTTCGTAGTCATTCATTCGTTACTATGTTGAAGAATTGGCCTTTAAGTGTTCCGTGCCTCCATTGAAATTCACTCACAGCGTTTGCTCTATTTGTTTTCTCTCTCTGTGACATGTTCCTGTATCTTTGTGCGTATGCGTGTGGTTTGATTCAAAGGCCTACCGCAACACTGTCCCTGTGCCTCGGCACTGGTGCCACAAGCGCAAGTACCTCCAGGGAAAACGCGGCCTGGAAAAGGCCCCCTTCGCGCTGCCCGCCTTCATTGCCACCACGGGGATCGAGAAGATTCGCACCACGATTTTAGAAGCCGAGGCAGCGCAGAGCGCCAAACAAAAGGGCCGGGGGCGGGTCGCTCCAAAAATGGGCAAAATCGACATCGATTACCAGGTGCCTAGTCATCCTGCTTCCTTATTAGATAGACGCAAACAGAAATAAATTTCCTAGGCGTTAAATGAAAAATGAAGTCCTCCGTTCAGTGAAGCTCATTTCATTAAGGCTGAAGTACACGCCTCCCGTTTCAAACAGTCCTTCGTTTTGCCTTACCTCCTCGATTGAGCCGTTTCAGCTTATTTGTTGTGTACTTTAGATCAAAATCGTCCATTCATGTTCTTCAAACAGCTCATCACACTTGCCCTCTCTCTCTTACTGGCTTGTGCATCTCTTACTGTATAGGTGCTTCACGATGCTTTTTTCAAATTTCAAACCAAACCCCAACTGACCCACCACGGCGAGCTGTACTACGAAGGCAAAGAGTTCGAAGTCACGCTGCGAGAGAAAGCTCCTGGGGCCTTGTCGTCAAAACTCAAAGAAGCTTTGGCGATTCCAGACGGTGCGCCTCCGCCTTGGCTGGTGAACATGCAGCGCTACGGCCCCCCACCGTCATACCCGAATTTACGGCTGCCCGGTCTGAATGCCCCGCTGCCGCCCGGGTGCCGCTTCGGGTTTTCGCCCGGTGAGTGGGGGAAACCCCCCGTCGACGAGTACGGCCGGCCCCTGTACGGCGACGTGTTCGCCACCCCCGAAGAGGGCGAACACGGCGGCAACGGTGCCAACGGCCACGGGGGGGAAGCCGCCGTTGACCGCTCGCATTGGGCGGCGCTCGGGTCGGACAGCGAGCCTGAGCCGGAGTCGGACGAAGAAGAAGGTGTGTGTTTCGGAAACAACCATATGATTTTCCATGCCGCCTGACGAGGGAATTCTCCATGTCATATCAAGGTATCGAAGACTGATTTGTTTTTGTTTTTGGTTTGTTCTGCAACAAGGCGGTGGGGACGACGAAACCGACGGCACCGCCTCCGTGGATTTGGGAGACTTGAGCGGGGCCGCCACCCCTAGCGGCATGGCCTCTGTGGGGGGCTCAACTACCGGCCTCAGCGGGATGGAGACCCCGGACAGCCACGTGGACTTGCGCAAGCGCGCGGGCGCCGAAACCCCCGACTCGTCCCTCGCCATGAGCGCGGGCTACGGCGACGAGGGACCCAAGACGCTGTACACCGTGGTGCCGGAATCCACGGCCGCGGTGGGCGCGGGGCAGTTTTTCGGGGCCGACAAGCAGTACACGCTCTCTGGTGCCGGCGGTGGCAATGCAGCGAGCATGGCGGGCACGGTGGATGCAGCGGTGCTGGCTGCGGCGGGGGTAGCCTCCACGGCCGAAGCCTTGCTGAGCAAGCAAGGTGGTGGTGGTGGTGGCGACGACGACGACGACGAAGCACGGAAGCGCAAGCGGAAAGCGGAGAAAGAAAAAGAGGCCAAAAAGAAGAAGTACGGCGACTTCAAATTTTAAAAAGCGACGAGGCACGTGGGCCTACTATGTAGCTTTTGGTGCACAGAAATATTTTTCTTTCTTTTGTTCTTTTGTTTCTGCTTCTTCTGCCCAAGCTCTCCTCCTCGCGTTGTGCGGTTGGGATGGTGTGCTATCGAACCCGGGTCATTTGAGACATCTGGTGCGCTGAGAAGTAGGCGGGTGCTTTCCTCCTTCGCCCTCTGCCCTCTTCTGCCTTCACTTCGAATTCCGTCGCAGCTGTTATAATGTTGTATTTGCGTACTAAAAACACAAATCAAAATTAGATACCAACCCATTATCCAGTCGTTATTAGGGTGATAATTCATTTCGTTTTATACGCAATAGACATAGCGGGGAATTCGGAATTAAGCTATAGCTGCTAAAGTGAATACTAATCAATTAAAGCTCCCTGGAGCTAGATATATGGAGGTATGGAGGAAAGCGAGCGATGGCCCTGGCGAAGCCAGAGCCGCGGGGGCGAAAAAAATTTTTTATAGGAGGGGAGATTGTATACTGCTTTTTGAATCCAGCGCCCGTTTTTGGTTGGTGCTTCTGGGTATTTCTTTGGGTATTGAAACATTCATTCCCTTATGTTAAGTCTTGAGCGGATATAGATTCAATTTCGTTATGGGAAGGAGCACCGGCCAGTGTCAAGAAGCAAGAAGAGACGTTTGCCAGTGTCGCCAGATACTCCCGCCCCCAGCCCTAGTCAGCAAGCTTCCGAGAATAATTCTAGTAGCAGTAGCAACATAATCTTAGTGCCCCAAAAAAGTCGCTTCTTTGCTCCTGTCAATGAATTCAGTCCCGTCCCTTCGCACGCATTGATGCGCACATAGCAGTGTATCGCAAGATCACAAGCCCTCAACAGCGGACGAGCGCGAAGTGTTGCGCCGGTTCAGTTTTTCTGCGCCTGGAAGGTCTTGTTTTGGGTCGCTGTCTTCTAGTCGTGCTTTACTCGCATTGCCCTGTTGGAAACCCACACAACATATCCCAGCAAGATTAATACAACCATGCCAAGTAAAAAGCACAGAGAAGGGGGGAAAAGGAGGAGATTAACACAAGAGAAAAAAATATGGCCTAAAGTGGAATGCAAAATAAAGAAAATCAATCGCAAGATCATTACGAAGATACGGGCCGCTACTATCAGAATCTGTGTGGTGTTATACCTCAAGTTTGTCGATTTCAAGATCAAGGTCTGCGAGCTGCGAACGAAGCACGGAAGAAGCGCCTTCGTCGCCTGGTCGTAGTATAGTTGTCAATGAGCAGATCCAACACCGGCAAAGATAAAGATAACAAGGTATATTGAATTAAAGTTAGTATCTTTAGTAACTACTAGTACTATCGCTAGAAAAGGATGGATTCACACAAAATGGACAGTGATTGTAGAACTTATTTCAATTCTTAATCGAGGCAAATATTCAACCTTAGGCATTTGAGCAAACAAGTGAGCTCGTTCTACCATGCTAGCTTACCTCGTGAGGTAGCCCAGTTGAGCTGTGATTCTAACTGGTTCCGACGGTCAAATGCCATAGTGTATCGCTGAACGCAACACATGTGAAGAGAGAGAAGCTAGTGAGGCCAGGAAATCAAGCACGTGCTATTAAACTAAGGTGACAGTGCATTTAGATACGAGCCTAGCGAACGGAATTAGTGAGACTTACCCCTTCGAAACTTTCGCCAGTTTTATACTTGCGTGTAGCTTCGCTTATTGTCCAGCTCTTGAAAAAACTGCGGAGTTTGCAAGAAGGGACGGTTCACACTAATTCGACTAAGTGACTAAAGAACCAAAAAGGTTTGCAAATTTCGAGGCTTGAATCGAAACTCTTGGGAAGCTAGCGTGCACTAACCAGCGGAGTACGACGAAGTAGGTAACGATGAGCGGAATGAAGATCAGCCCGAATTCGTGATGTTCTGCTAGAAGCCGGGTAATCTAGCAAAGAGTGACATACCGAATGCAACATTAAGCAATTATAGATGGCCTATCACTATAAACAACATTGTTGGTCTAGTAAGAGAAGATCGTATAAAAACTATAAAAGTGAGTGGTAGGTCCGTTCTGGCTACCGCTCGAAGCATTTGCTCGAGCTTGCCTCTAGATTTCCATTCAATAACAATCGCTATCGTAAAATTGCGTCGATTCGCACCTCGCCGAGCTCCTCGCCCTCAGGCCGCGGCGCGCCATTTAGCATTGAGCCGCCGCCCATGGCTTGGGCTACAGCTTCATGAGGGTGCATAGCTTTATGAATGAAGGCTCAAAGAAACTAGCTGACGAGGTCAAAAGGGCTATCTTTTGAGTTTATGGCGAGCTGATTAATCTACCGCTGCCCACTAATCAATGTTACTTCGGCAGCAACAACGAGCCTAACGAACCTACGAAGCACCGGTCAAGGATGACAAGAGGACGGGGCGGGGAGTGTGTAAGTACGGTGTAGTGGTGTAGCTAGTTAGTTTCAGGTCTTAAAAAAAAGAGGACGACAGGGAACTGGAACTCTGGAAACAGGAATACACCTGAAGGTTCAACGGATCTGGAAACAACTTCAACGAACTGTCCCTTTTTGTGATTTGTGTTGTGCTTCATCTTTGCTTCTTCTTGTTTGCTCTGCCTCATCAATCATCCCAGCATAGTGCTGCAGATCGAAGCAAGAAGTAGTGTCGAAGGAACG
>Ga0136554_1001275_pt1 | contig 10188 bp, 12 predicted proteins | sample AntRauTorckE5431_FD_104637 | JGI IMG/M metagenome (GOLD analysis project Ga0136554, IMG submission 104637) | Saline lake microbial communities from Rauer Islands, Antarctica - Metagenome Torckler E5 #431 | ecosystem: Environmental > Aquatic > Non-marine Saline and Alkaline > Saline | place...
GTTTCCTGATGTCTGATTGCAGGTATAAGACGTCTGTATGATTACACAAAGGCAAGTGCCCGATGCTGGAATAAAATCTAGTATCGGGCATTTTTACAAAAAAGCTATTTTAATTTATTTCTCTCTTTCACCCCTGTCAAAATCAATGGCCATTGACAAGGAATCCTTGACAGCCATTAGCCATTACAAACGCTGTCAGCAACTTCACCTAACTTATGCGGTCGCTAATTCGGAGGTGAATCTCCTTACTCCTGCCTCAAAAATGATAATTTACGCCGTAATTTATTCCCAACATTTGCGGGCGTAATTGTGCGGACGAGCCAGACTCAAAGTTCGAAACCAACGCCTGTTGAAATGCCGAACCGATGATGAGTTCCCACTTCTCATCGAGTAGGTAATTAAACCGCACGCCACCCAAGCCACTTACGCCAAGCGTTCTGAAAACAGAGTTTCGTGCGTTTAGTGAAGCAACATCCGTCATTTCACTTTGTAATGTATTCTGCAAAAACATATCTGCCGATACGCCGCCTGTAATTTCTAAATTCAGTTTATTAAACAACGGGATTTCATAAGCTAACTGAAGTGGCAAGCTCAAGTATTCATAACTATTTTTTAATGTCTCAGCCGAAGTAACTACCGCATTCGATAATGTTTTACCCTGAGTCAGGTAATCTTGCACAAACGTGTTGATTTCTCCGGTACGTTCATTAAGTGTATAAACATTCGTGTTTACGGGTGAATTTCCCTGAATGTACCGCACACCTAGTTCTAAAGCCAACCGTTTGGTTACCTGCCTTCCCGCCTGAATTCCGAAATTAAACGCCCGACCGTTTGCGAATTGTTGAACTGGACTTACGGTTGGAATATTAAAGGCACTATTCCCAGTATTAGGCATAAATTTACTATTATTACCGCCTTGAGGTCCCGCAGGTCCCTGAGTGCCTTGCAGTCTACGTTGAGTAGTGAAATTAGCATCATTTGACAAAAAGGACGCTGCATTCGCCGATGCCAATTGGTTCAAACCACCATTTTGGAAATTTGGTTTGAACGGTGATAACCCTGAAACCAACCCAATCCACGAGCGGTGCTTTTGTTTCGTCGTATTTTCTGTTTCGGTTATTGGTTCGTAGTAGGCTAATTTGTTTCGGGTCAGAATATAACGCACCGGATATTCCTCGTACTGATGAGGGATAAGTTTACTTAATTGATTTGCAACGTCTCCAGAAAAAGTCGAGGGATTGTGAGAAACAGTCCGTCTCGTATTTGATTTTGTAAGTGCTACTTTATCAGTTAGCGGTAATGAATTACTTTCATCGTTTGGAAATTGAGGTTGATTATCAGGGGTAGCAAATCCGACTGTTGCTGTTGATCTCCCATCAGCTATTGTGGGTTTATTAGACTTGTTAGGCAAGTTCTTACTATTATTTATGGTCTCTTGTACCGTAAAGTCATCTTGTTTTTTTGGTTGAACAAGTTCGGTACTTTTCTCTTCCGATTCAACCAAAATAGGTTCGGTTACTTTCGCCATTTCGGCAACTGCCTTTTCTTCCGAATTACTAAACAGAAGCCAGCCGCCTAATACCAGTAGTAACGTAGCGGCAATCCCACTCGTTACGTAGGCGGGAAGTCCCCAAGTTAGAAAAAATGGAATCCGCTTTTTCTGATTATCCAAGTCGGCTTCAATCCGCCCCCATAGCTCATCAGGCGGCGGCACAGAAGCTTTCTCAAACTTTCGCTTCCATTGTTGCTCAAAATTACCTTTTGAGGATGCTTTCATATTACACTCCTGATATCATTATAAACTCTTTAACCTTACTTCGTCTTCGCTGATGTCAGCCAATTTCTTTTGCAATAACTGCTTTGACCGGGAATATTGTGATTTTGACGTACCCTCCGAAATATTGAGCAAATCAGCTATTTCGTGGTGTTTGTACCCTTCAATAGCGTACAGATTGAAAATTGCCTGACAGCCATCGGGAAGTTCATGAACGAGGTTCATCAATTGTTCTAACGCCATATCACTGACATCAACTGCCTGCTCAAACAACTGATTTGTCATTTCATTGGCGTCAATTTGATATCCCATCCGTTTTTTTTTCTGTAAAGCCTTCAATGCCGTATTAATAATAATTCTCCTTGCCCAAGCTTCAAAGGGGCAGTCAAAACGAAATGTATTCACGTACTTAAAAATCTTCACGAAGGCATCTTGCATGACGTCAGCAGCATCGTCTTCATTTTTCATATACCTGACGGCGATAGCATAGAACTTTCCGGCAAACAACTCATAAAGCTGCCGCTGGGCAATACGCTCATTACGAATACAGGCTTCGACCAGTCGCCGCTCGTCGGTCATATAAAAGGGGTTCTCTTAGTTATTCAGTCCATTGCTCTAACGTAACTTTTTCGGCAAACTAAATTAAACTTTTTCAGTTCAGGAATAAAGAGTAACCTTAATTAAAAATAGTTGTAATTAGGGTCGAAAAATTCTCAATTCGTCCAGTTCTATCAGCTGACTACTCAATAAGGTAATACGGTGTGGTAAAATTGGAGCAGGTATTCCAATACCAGCCGTCTTTAGGCTTTTAAATATTCTAATTTCGTCAAAAAGACCTGCGTTCATCAGGTGCTGCAACAGGGTTGCCCCGCCTTCCACAAAAACAGATTGAAGGTTTAAAGCCAGAAGTTTATCGAGAATAAATGGCAAGTAAAGCATTCCATCCGGAACCTTAATAAACGAATTAAACTTTTCTTCTGTTGATTTTACGTCATTAAATATAAGCGTTTTCTGCGTATTATCAAGTATTCTAAAGTTGGGTGGCACCTGCAATCTTCGGTCAATGACAACGCGGGTCGGATTTCGTCCAATCCAATATCGGACGTTTAGCCGTGGATTATCATTCAAAGCCGTATTTGTACCAATCATGATGGCGGGTTCTTCAGTTCGCCATTTGTGAACCAACTGCTGCGATAGCTCACCCGTGATTTGAATTGGGTTACCATCTTCAGCGGCAATAAAACCATCAGCAGTTTCCGCCCATTTCAGAATAATATAAGGTCGTTTTTGTTCTACGGCGGTGAAAAAACGCTTGTTCAGTTCACGTCCTTCTGGGACTAAAAGTCCGACCTCTACGTCAATTCCGGCAGCTTTTAGTTTCTCAATTCCTCGACCGCCTACCAGCGGAAAAGGATCTTCGTTACAAATCACTACCCGCTTTAATTTGTGTTGAATCAGCAAATCAACACAAGGCGGAGTTTTACCAAAGTGAGCACAAGGTTCTAACGTTACATAAGCCGTAGCTTCCGAAAGCAAAGATTTATCCTCAACGTGAGCGATTGCATTAACTTCGGCGTGAGCCTCGCCATACCGCTGGTGCCAGCCTTCCCCGATAATTTGGTTGTTGTATACAATAACACATCCCACCATCGGGTTTGGTGAAGTAAATCGTTGACCTAATGAGGCCAATTCCAACGCCCGTTGCATATATAGAGAATCAGTCATTATCAAATATTTGCTACTTTGAAAGGTTTTACCTCAACGCTTTTCCAAACTTCCTGCGTTACGTAGGGGTCATTATCCAACCATTTGTAAAGCATTTGCTCGTTTTCAAATTCCACAACCATCATTGAGCCATTCATTTCTTCCTCTTCGTTGAGCGTAGCACCACCAATAACGAAGTGACCGTCCACTTTTAAGCTCTTAACCGTTTCGAGGTGAAACGGGCGGGCTTTTGATCGGCGGTTTGATGCTTCTGAGTCCGCTCCGTCTTGAGCGAGGATTAAATATTGGGGCATGGCTTTAATGTGAGAATAAATTGATTTAGGAATTTGAAATGATGCTTGCTTGATAATCAAGCACCCACTGCTTACTTTCTAATGATTTTCTAAGCAACAACGGTTACTGAATCAAAGTTTGGTTTCTATATTCATTAGAGTATTTTATACTATTAACAATTGGAACAACTATGAAGAAACTTTTTTTAATTGCCTGCATGGTAATTTCTCCGTTATTACAACTATCGGCTCAAGAAGGCGCCAAAATTGTTATCATCCGGGATTCAGGTGTTCAAAATTTTATATTCGGATTTTCAACGTTTGTGAACGATAGTTATGCGGAGAAAATTCAAAATAAGACTACTACGACTCTCGAAGTACCGACCGGTGAAATTAGGTTGAGTTTTCGCTATTTGGGAAAGAACAAGCCGTGGAAACATGCGAAGAAACTCACGCTCGACCTAAAGCCAGGAGAAACCAAATACGTGATGGTCACGCAAAAGCAGGAAATTTTTCAATCGCTGATTATCCCGCTCGAAGTTACTGAGGCAACTGCGAAGCAATACGTACAACCCCTCAATTTTACGGTGGTAGTGACTCTTAATAAATAATAACAATTTTGGTAAAACATGTAAGCGTATCAATAGCTTCGTACTCAAGACTTCTGAGTGGGTATAATGGTCGTTACTTGTCGAGCCAACAAGCCAGCATGATAATTTTCAAATCAACAAATCGTTTATCTCAAACACTAAAGTCTATACTTATGAAGCGGAGAATCTCCTCGTTTATCTTCCTACTTTTTATTTCAACAATCACGTTTGGGCAGGAAAAATCCACGCTTGTTATTATTCGGGATACGGGCTATTTTGGGTCACTCGCGAGGCTTTCCAGCTTTAGCAATAATATGTTTATCGGAAAAATACCAAATAAGTCAATTACAAAGATTGAAGTTGAACCTGGCATCAACACATTTAATTTTCAGTATTACGGACGCAAAAAGTCTAACCCAAAAAGGACGAAAGCAACTATCAAAGTGGAGGCAGGTAAAACTTATTACGTAGTAGCTATTCAGAAGGTAGGTTTTCTTTACAGTACCATCCAGACCGTGGAAGTGACCAAGAACTCCGCAGCCGAGCTTACTCCAAAACTGAAACCAAACGTTATCAAGTTATAATTCTCCGTAAAGTCTATCCGCTTGCATAGAAAAACAGCCCACGGCTTTATGCCGTGGGCTGTTTTTTTTACTTCTTCTTCTTCGCAATAGCTACGGGTACGGGGCTAACCGCTAAAGCTTACGCCATCTCAAGCGTACGACTCATACGTTTGCGCTCGTTTTCGTCGAGGTATATTTTACGCATCCGAAGTGATTTCGGCGTAATTTCTAAGTATTCGTCTTTTTGGATATATTCCATACATTCCTCAAGAGAGAACTGGATTTTCGGTGGAATCTTCACGTTGTCATCCGTACCAGAAGCCCGCATGTTCGTCAATTTCTTTGCCGTTTGTAGGTTGACCACAATATCACCCTGACGACTATTCGCACCAATTACCATTCCAGTATAAATCTCTTCACCCGGCTCGATGAAGAACGTACCACGGTCTTTCAATTTGTCAATGGCGTAGCCAATTGCCGGACCAGTTGCCATCGAAATTAATGAGCCAGTTGTTCTTTCAGGAATTACTCCTTTGTAGGGCTCATACGCCTTAAAGCGATGGTTCATGATAGCTTCACCTTGCGTTGCCGTAAGAACATTGCTACGTAAACCAATCAATCCACGTGATGGAATATTAAATTCTAAATGTTGTAAATCGCCTTTTGGCTCCATGATTATTAACTCACCTTTACGCTGTGTTACTAATTCAATCACCTTACCTGATGTTGACTCTGGTACGTCAACCACGAGCGTTTCAATTGGCTCCAGTTTTTTTCCGTTTTCATCCACTTTGATAATAACCTGCGGCTGACCTACTTGTAGTTCATAACCTTCCCGACGCATCGTTTCAATCAAAACCGATAAGTGAAGTATTCCGCGACCAAAAACCATGAATTTGTCTTCAGATTCGCCTTGCTCTACTTTTAAAGCCAAGTTTTTCTCAGTTTCTTTCATCAGACGCTCACGTATGTGGCGAGATGTAACGAATTTACCTTCCTGACCGAAGAACGGTGAGTTATTAATGGTAAACAGCATGTTCATCGTTGGCTCATCAATCGAGATACGTGGCAATGCTTCCGGTTGGTCAAGATCAGCGATTGTATCACCAATCTCAAAACCTTCCATACCTGTAATGGCACAAATTTCACCAGAGCTAACTTCGGCAACTTTTACCTTACCAAGACCTTCAAAAACGTGAATTTCTTTAATTTTATTCTTTTTCATCTTACCGTCAGCAGTGCAAAGCATAACTTGCTGACCCTCTTTCAAGGTACCACGTTTTACTAATCCAACGGCGATACGTCCAACGAATGACGAATAATCAAGTGATGTAATCTGCATTTGAGACGGACCTTCTTCTACTTTAGAAGCAGGAATGTGCTTCACAATAGCATCCAATAACGGGATGATATTATCAGTTGGCTTTTGCCAATCATCACTCATCCACCCTTCCTTTGAAGAACCATAAAGCGTTGGAAAGTCCAACTGCTCGTCTGTGGCGTTAAGGTTGAACATTAAATCAAAAACCTGCTCATGAACTTCGTCTGGGCGGCAATTTTCCTTATCTACTTTATTTACAACCACGATGGGTTTCAACCCTAAATCGAGGGCTTTCCCCAACACGAAACGTGTCTGTGGCATAGCACCTTCAAAAGCATCAACTAATAGCAATACGCCATCAGCTAATTTTAAAACACGTTCCACTTCACCACCGAAGTCGGCGTGACCAGGTGTGTCAATAATATTAATTTTTATGTCTCCGTAACGTACCGAAACGTTCTTTGATACAATTGTAATGCCGCGTTCACGCTCTAAGTCATTGCTGTCAAGAATCAGTTCACCGAACTCCTGATTTTCTCGAAAAATCTTTGATGCGTGAATGATTTTGTCCACAAGGGTAGTTTTACCGTGGTCAACGTGTGCGATAATGGCAATATTCCTAAGTTCTTGCATGGTTTTTTTGTTAAAATGCCCGCAAAGGTAACTATAAATTCTGAAAATTAGTTTTATGATACGCAATTAAATTATAAACAACTGATGATCAGTAAAATTTACAAAACTTAGTCTTGAAATACTGCAACTATTTCAGATTTCAGGTGTGTGGTGTCTGATGTCCGTTAAATTCACTAAAATACCATTATTAATTTAATTTTTGGGCATTTTAGCGTGCTGTTTACTATACCTTTAGCAGTCCCGCTCAGTAACTACACCAGCTCAAAAGGAGGGTACTTCCACCGTTAACGCGACTGACGTTTGAGGGATTTAGTTTTATCAATCCCAAATTGATTCAACGGGTATATTTACTTCATGATAAGCAAAATGAAGTAATAAATTATTTTAAGAAGACAATTTTTCTACAAAAACGATTAATCCAAACACTAGAATCTCTCATAAGCATTGATAATTAGCAACTTAATCATATTACAAACAATATTTTAGGATACTTTAGAATTTGCGGGAAACTTTTTTAATTGTATTATTTCAATACTACTCAAGCTTAAGTCACTGATAATTAAGCTTTAAAGAGTTGCTTTTTTTTACAATCAGATGATTCAATTTAGAGACAATGTTAAGCGGCTTTTCATACTATTTTATTTGTTGCTACTTTTAATAAGTGAATACTACAAAAAAGCCCGAAGGCAGAAGAGACTTCTTACTTCGGGCGGCTGAGAAAGGTCTCAGTCTAATCAAAACCTTACTCGAAATTATTAAAATCTTGACCGGACTTTTTTGATTTATCGAGTAAAATCTTTGAAAGCTCAATACGCAAAGTATTGAGCTTTTGTTTTAACTATGTGACCAAATTTATAATAATTACATCGTAATTCCACTTCGCTAGAGTGATAAAATTACTCTAGCGAGTAAAAAGCATAATGTATTTACAAATGGGTGCTCTGGGTGCTCTATGTAGTCAAGTCAAAAACTTATCTCACTCCTCCACCAGACCCAAAGTTTCGTTCACAATCAATTCAGGGTTTGACCACGGCACAAAATGATTCATTCGTACTTTTTTGAGTTGAGTAACGAGTCGGCTTTCATAAAATCCACAAACGCACTCCATGATCCCGGCGAACCGTGCACAAATATTACCGTCGGTAAGGTATCGCTCCCAACTTGTACGTAGTTTATTGGTCGTTCAGCGGCTTTAGATACCGTTATTTCTGGCTTGAATTTTTCGTTGGCAAACGTAGTTTTCATTTCTTCTGCCGTTAACCGAAACGACATACATCCAGTAAATAGTTGGGCTACGCCAAGCAACGCGAAGTATGTGAGCAAAAAACGAAGCGATAATCTTTTAAAATTCATTTATGAGGTTTCGACTACACTAATTTAAGCAAAGAAGGCTAATTTTGTTTTTATAATTACCAATGATAAGATGTTGAGTACCTACTTCGAAAAAAGTAAAAGTTTCCCAAAAAGCCTAACAACTATCTCCCATAAACTTAACTCCTTAGAAAAATGACCATTTGCCTCGCCACAAATAACGCCCACAAAGTAGAAGAACTTCAGCAAATGCTCGGGGGCAAGTTCACCATAAAGACGTTAGCCGATGTCGGTTTTACCGACGAAATCGAAGAAACTGAAGCCACTTTCCAAGGCAATTCGCGCTTAAAAGCTCGGCATATCTACGATATATACGGCATGACAACAATCGCAGATGATTCAGGCTTAGAAGTCTCAGCACTCAACGGAGAGCCAGGAATCTACTCAGCTCGCTACGCTGGAGAACACGGGAACCACGAAAAGAACAACATTAAATTATTAGAAGCCCTTGACGGAGAGACGAATCGAAACGCTCAATTCCGATCAGTGATTACGCTGATTCACAACGATGAAGAGGCTCAATTTGAGGGGGTTATAAAAGGGAAGATAAGCACCGAACTATCCGGCACAGACGGCTTTGGTTACGATCCACTTTTCACACCCGAAGGCTACGACCGTACCTTTGCCGAGATGACCATGGAGGAGAAAAATCCTATTAGTCACCGAGGTTTGGCGGTAGAACAATTAGTTGCGTATCTACAGAAGCTTTAACGCATCCGATCCGCACTTTTTACCAACTTTTCGTCACGTTTTATCAGGCGGTTAGCAGCAAAGTTTGAAACCAACGCCACCACAATCGCAATAATTCCGATTCCGAAGTCACCCACGTCGTTCGGGTCACCGCCAAGTTCAGCCGCATCGCGGGTGATGTGGTATATTGCCGCCGACATTGCACCCGCTAACAAAATAGAGTTTAACGCCACAAAAAGCATTTGACGAATTCGGTTCTTATATTGAAAAATTGTAAAGATTGTAAAAAGCCCCGCCAATCCCGCCATCGTCGCTACGTAAAAAATGGGTGTTTTAATAAGTGCAAGCCCGCCTTTAGTGTGAATCAGGTAATAAGGATTTACCAGTACTTGCTCATTGGGTCCAATCGACTTTGACCACGAGGTAGTGGCTAAAAATAGCCCAATACAAATAACAGTGATAATTAAAAGTATAGTTTGAATGCGTTGTAACATTTTTGTTAAGAGTTAGTTATCGGGAAGGTTTTATTAGTTGACTCTGTTATGGAAACAGCCGTAAAATTAATGGTTTTTCGTTTATTCCCTATATTTCTCGGGTCAAACCCACGATTAACTCGCTGTGTTCCGGGAATTTTATTAGAAATTCCTCACGAGTTGGCATCTCGAAATCGGCAAAATCAAAACCCGGAGCTACCGTACAACCCACTAACGAATACGCACTCCCCGCCGCTGGGCGACTTCCAAACCAAACTCCAGCTTTCACAACCACCTGAAAGACTTCACCTTTTTCGGGGTTATTTCCAAGTTGGATAATTTGTAAATTTCCATCAGAGTCGATACAGAGTATTTCCAACGCTTCGCCTGCGTAAAAATGCCAAACCTCGTCAGAAGAGATGCGATGTAACGCAGAGAAGTGGTGACTTTCGAGCAGAAAATAAATTGCCGTTCCGAAATTTCTTTCGCCACCAAAGCGTTTAGGAAGAGCGTCCGAAGCGATAGTTTCATCAGAGCGATAGGTTTCTGTAAAATATCCACCCTCTGGGTGCGGTTGCATATCGTATTTTTCGACCCAATATCGGGCGGGGAATTTTTTCATTCTGAGAGTTGGTTTGTCAAGAAATAGTATAACAGCAAAGATGCAATACAGGTTTAAGTTTTGGCTAAAGCAGCTTATTCTCTGTTACCATTTATAATCCTCCAGCTAAATCGGGCAGCTTGTGCAAGGAGGCAGTTGAAAAATATTTACAAAA
>Ga0136554_1001276_pt1 | contig 10187 bp, 9 predicted proteins | sample AntRauTorckE5431_FD_104637 | JGI IMG/M metagenome (GOLD analysis project Ga0136554, IMG submission 104637) | Saline lake microbial communities from Rauer Islands, Antarctica - Metagenome Torckler E5 #431 | ecosystem: Environmental > Aquatic > Non-marine Saline and Alkaline > Saline | place...
AAACAGCAAGCGGCGAAATGGTTTTACTTGATCCACCACGCGGTGTTGAACTACCGGAAAAGGGTTTCGCCGTGGCAGACAATGGTTTCCAGCCCCCAGCAGCAGATGGCTCGGGAATTGAAGTAGCCGTATCTCCAGAATCAGAGCGTTTGCAATTGCTTACGCCGTTTGAATCGTGGGACGGAAACGAATACACCGGAATGAAATTATTAATCAAAGCCAAAGGAAAATGTACCACCGACCACATCTCGATGGCTGGACCGTGGTTGACCTACCGTGGGCACCTCGACAATATTTCTAATAACTCGTTAATCGGGGCGGTAAACGCTTTCGGAGGGAAAACCAACGCCGTGGTTAGTCAGTTAACGGGTGAAGTGGGCGAAGTTCCGGTAACGCAACGAGCTTACAAAAAAGCGGGTACTAAAACCATTGTGGTGGGTGACGAAAACTACGGAGAAGGTTCTTCCCGCGAACACGCCGCCATGCAGCCACGTCATTTGGGCGTTATCATTGTATTGGTAAAATCCTTTGCCCGTATTCACGAAACGAACTTGAAGAAGCAAGGAATGCTTGGTTTGACCTTTGCCAACCCCGCTGATTACGATATAATCATGGAAGATGATACATTCGAGACAACAGATTTGACGGAGTTTACGCCAAATAAACCATTGACGCTGAAAGTAACGCACGCTAATGGCTCAATTGACAATATTGCGTGTAACCACACCTATAACGAAAGCCAAATCGACTGGTTCAAAGCAGGTTCTGCCTTGAACTTGATTGCAGCAGCAAATATATAATTTGATTTTTTGATATTAGATATCAAGACTTTTACGAAAACGCTTTGCCTTCGGGTGAAGCGTTTTTTTTGTTGGGCTTAATGGTTAGTTTAAAGTTTCCCACCATTTGACAACAAGTTTTAGAACGAACTTCATAAGCAAAATATGTGTAGCTCTTAACTATTGTAAAACTGGTCGCTCAATTACATTATCACAAAATCATGTTCACTCTACTTTTAAAGTAACGAAAGTAAAATCCCAAACTGCAATCTATGTATTCAAAATATTTCTAAATTTGAAAGCTTTAAACACTTCATACAATTACATATTTAATTATTCGATTTGGTTTATTCCATTGTAAATACGGTTATGAAAAATTCTTACAAAGTCGGTTTATGCTTCTTTTTATTAATTATCTCAATAGACATTACAAAAGGTCAAAATGTTACAATTACTCCAAGTGGTATTACTCCAGCAAGTAATTCAACCTATCCTCGATTAAGTCATTCAGCTATTTTAAACTTAACTAATCCAGTAGCTGGTGACATATCTTATGATACAACATTTGATTGTCTAAGGATATTTAATGGAATTAAGTGGGTCTGCACTTATCAAAACCCGACTGATAAAACCCCAAATATCGGGTTGATCGCAGCTATCGGCGGCTATTCCTATGAAATTGGTGCAGATGTCGCTGTTGACCCTTTAGGGAATATCTATATCACTGGATCTTTTCAAGGAAATATTGATTTTGGCACAGTTAATATCAATTCAAGTGGAAACAGTGATGTATTTATAGCTAAGTATGATAGTGATGGTACACTCCAGTGGGTAAAAACTGGTGGAGGGATTGGAAGCGATAACGGTAAAAGTATTGAAATTGATTTAGTAGGAAATATTTACATAGTCGGAAACTTTAATGAAACTGCTACTTTTGAAAATATAACAATATCTTCTAAAGGAAGTTCTGACATATTTGTTGCTAAATATGATACTGACGGATTATTAAATTGGGTGAAATCTGGAGGAGGGACAGCTTTTGATAATGGTAATGGTATCGCTGTCGATTTATCTGGAAATGTATATATAACAGGTTCTTTTCAGGGTGCAGCAGATTTTGGGATAGGTAACATCAGTTCTGTAGGCTCTGCTGATATGTTTGTTGCTAAATATTCAGTAAATGGAAATCTACAGTGGTTACAATCAGGCGGTGGTCTATCTTTTGACGTTGGTAGTGATATTACGATTGATAGTTTTGGGGATATTTATGTAATAGGCAGTTATGGTAGTACGGCAACTTTCGGATCGGCAAGTATTACTTCATTAGGAAATAGTGATGTATTTCTCGCAAAATATAGTAGTACTAGTACACTACAATGGGTTCGTTCGGGTGGGGGAAGTTCAGATGATTCTGGTCGTAGTATTGCAACAGACATGTCGGGTAATATATTTATAGTGGGGTTCTTTAATAACTCAACAACTTTTACTTCAAATACTGTTTCCGGTAGCAACCACAGCTTATATTTAACTAAGTATAGCAGAAACGGAACAGTTCAATGGGTTGTAGCTGAAAACGTAAGTACTTCGTACTTGGGTGGTGGTTTTAGACTTGCCACTGATATCAAAGGAAATTGTTATGTTACAGGCTCTGTTTGTAATTCGACTGCATTTGGCTCAATGAATTTAGCAGGAATCTGTGATGCATTTGTTGTAAAATATTCCGATTCTGGCAATCTAATCTGGAAAAAGGCTGTCGGTGGACCCGAATATGATAATGGTAAAGGTATCGCCTTAGACTCGTCAAGTGGCATATATATTGTAGGTTCTTTTGTTGACAAAGTTTTGTTCGGTGTACAAGAAATTGAATCAATTTCTTCAAATAGTAGTGATGTTTTTCTGATAAAAATTGATAATTAAAAGTCAACCTCAACAATTTCTGTTCCATTGAACACGTAACTACAACCTGCAAACTTTGTATCACGCAGCGGCGAAAAATTTTCAACTTGAAAATATGCAAATCTAAACACGCCTGCAGCCCGAACCTATCCTCTTCAGGTGCAACACCTAAAAACACTTGTAATAAAATTGCATCTTCAGTTTCGCATTCATACATTTGATTTCCAACGTTTTACCGTCTATTAAACAAGAAATTCCGTGGTGCAGGTTGTTACCAACCTACAGAAGTTGTGTTACGCGACAACAAACAAAGCTTTCAATTTTTCAATATGCTACTTTCACAACGTAAACAATAACGCTACTCTACGCCTTTCGGGTGGTAACACCCGAAAATACTTCAATAACAGCCACGTCAATTTATTTTGGTGCGGCTTTATATTTTAAGCAAAAAAAACTCACTTTCCGAAAATAACTTTTATGGAAATATTAAAAAAGAAAGAGGTTTGGATAAGTGCCCTGACCATTTTAGTGATGCTCACGGTGTTTAATTGGCTATTCAAAGAAGGTTGGACCATGATAAAAGGCGGAATCACATTTGAAGAATCAATCAAAGAATTTGAATTCAAAGCTATCTGGGTTGCAATCTCATTTGCGGTTGCATACTTCAATATTCGCAGAGCGAAGAAGTAATACCGCCGATGCATACCTTTCCCAATATGGCGAGGCGGGGCAGGTTATTACCAACCTCTACAGGGTTGTATCACGCGACAGGTAACAAGACTTTCAGTTTTTCAATATGCTACTTTCACAACGTAAACAATAACGCTACTCTACGCCTTTTGGGCAGCAGCAACCGAAAACGCTCAAAAAAGTTCACCTTACTAATAAGTCGAATTATTCAAAAGGCTTTGACCCACACCCACACCAAAGGTTTTTCTTTTTTTGCGGCATTGTTTTTATCGCTGGAACCCGCGATGCGGTTCTGCCTTATTGTTGAAAACGCATATTTTATGGCTGGTGATTAGTAGAGTTTTATCGAAGAAGTTACTACGGTTTATTTAGATACAAAATGATTAAAACCATTAACTACTTTTAAAAGTTATACAGACAAACAAAATTCACTATATTGACTTTAGGCACGTAATTCGTGTTAACGAACATTCAAATACAAATGAGCATAAAATATTTAGCGTTAAAAACATTATTTTTTATTCTACCTGTACTTTTTATGGGTTGTAGTACAGGGCAGACTGATGATTCGGGTGATAAAAGATTAATCGAAAAAATTGCCGAATTCGACCCAGTAATACTCATGGTTCAGGATATTGATTTTAAACAGGATATAGCCATAGAATTTAAGGAACATAAGCTACTCGTATCTCTTAATAATGTTGCGGCTTGTGGTGGTGATTACTCCTATACATTACCCGATTTGGTAAGTGATAATACAGGATGTGTCCGTTCGGGAGAAACGGTTTGTTCTGTGAGGTCAATAAGGTATCAGGTATGCTTCACGGCTTTAGAATTTTCAGAAACCAATAGAACGGCAAAGACAAGAGTTACACTCAGACAAACTAAAGAGTAGTTTTTCCCATCACAACGTGTTAGTCTTTCACAAACATACCCGAAAGCCTTTGATTCATTTCAAAGGCTTTTCTTCTTTAAAACGCTATCTTGCAGAAAAAACACTCCATGAAATCTTGCTTTATTTCGCTTCTACTACTCATAACAATTCAAATGGCAAACGCCCAAAGCAGCGTTTTTCCTGATTTTTTAACGGATGAGTTTCAGTTTCGGGGGCACCAGGCGATTGTAGTTAAACCAACAATTGCTAACGCTGACAAACATTGGGTTTGGCGGGCGAGATTCTGGGGGCACGAACCGCAATTAGACAAAGCTTTACTCAACGAAGGCTTCCACATCGTTTATGTTGACGTGGCAAATATTTTCGGAAATAACGAAGCAGTTGATATTTGGAATGACTTCTATACATTCGTCAGAAAAGAATATGGATTAAACGAAAAGGTCGTCCTCGAAGGTATGAGCCGTGGCGGACTGATTATCTTCAATTGGGCGGCTCAAAATACGGAAAAAGTTGCCTGTATTTACGCCGATGCTCCCGTTTGCGACATCCGCAGTTGGCCGGGCGGCAAGTTTTCAGGCAAAGGCAGTGGAACAGATTGGCAGCGATGTTTAACCGCCCATAATATCTCCGAAGAAACAGTAGCGACCTACGAGCAAATTCCGTTATTTACCTGCGTTGCCGTCGCAAAAGCGAGTATTCCAACGATATTCGTTTGCGGTGACGCCGACGATATTGTGCCATTCTCAGAAAATGCCGCCGTCGTAATTCGAACCATGGAAACAAACGGTAATTCTCCAACGCTAATCCTGAAAAAGGGAATCGGGCATCATCCACATTCATTGGCTGACCCCTCCCCAATTAAAAACTTTATCTTAGCATCTTTAAACTAAACATATGGAAAACAAAACCGGATTATTCATTACTATCTTAGGAGTTGCCATACTTGGAGCAACAATTGGCTATCAGGCTGAAACCAGTGAATCGTTTATGATACCAGTCGGGCTCGTTGTAACTTTTTTTGGCATTTTTACGCTCATCAGAAACAGGTTGAAAAAATAAGTAACAAATTAGTTTATTTCTTAAATTTTGGAACAGTAAATCCACTCCATCAGATGACTCGAGTAACCGTTTTTTTTATCTTACTATTCACTTCTTCTTTTAGCTTTAGTCAGCAACAGCAAACTGACGAGCAACAAATAAAAGCATTGATACAACATGCTTTTGATGGTGTCTGGTCTGACTTTGACGCAAAGGCCGTTGACGAATATCATACCCCGGATTTCCTCCTGCTCGAACACGGCGAAGTTTGGACAAACGATATTATCAAAGGCTATCAAGTTAAAGGTCGGGCGAATTCAAATGGAATAAAACGCACAAACAGTTTCGAGTTCCTTAAAGTTGAAGTTACTGGCAGTAGAGCTTGGTGTGCGTACAAAAATTTCGCTACGATCTCTAAAGACAACGAAGTGGTGAAAAAACTAGAATGGTTAGAAAGTGCCAACGCCATCAAAACACCAAGCGGATGGAAGCTTATACTGATGCACTCCACCCGGGTTAATCGGTAGTTGGTATTAGAGTCTAACTCGGAGCGTTAGGATTAAATTTCGCCCAGGAGCAGAAATTCCCGAAGCAAAGTAGCGATAATTCTTATCCAAAATATTCTCAATCGCAAGTTGAGCAGTAATGGATTTGTTAAACTGGTATTCGTTTCTGAAGTTTAGCGTCCACCAAGATGGAGTTCCATCTTTTGTGGCGTACCGCAAGTTATCTTCCCCGCTTAGGCTATAATCCTCTAGCCGTTTCCAACCATTGTAGAGAGTAAAAAATTCCGACTTAAAAGACTTGCCGGTGTAAGTAAGACTCGTTTTACCATGATTGGGCGGAATGTGAGCCAAGGGCGTTTTTTCGGTGTCAGTCAGCGAGCCTTTGATCATATTGAACGTGGAGCTGAACAAGCACTTTGCCGAAAGCTTATATTCTATGTTTATATTTCCGCCATAAATTATTCCTTCATCGGCGTTTTGGTTCGCAAATACCTGATTTTCAACACCCTGGAATGCAATCGTGCTCTTTCCGTTTACGGAAAATGGCCGCAGGACAATTACATTATCGAAAATAGTATAGTAAGCACTCGCACTTAAAGATAGGTTTTCGAAAATTTCCCGTGAACCTGATACCTCAAAACTGTACGTTGTTTCTGGTTTAACATCTGCGTTTGGAACTACTACTTGTCCAGACACAGAGTCAAATACCTTTCCTAAATCATCTACATTCGGAACCCGAAATCCGTTAGAGAATAGAACGGATAATTTCGTTTTACCATCGGGCAAGAAGGTAAGTCCGGCGTTCCCGACCACCGCGCCGTTGTTTTGTACGTACCTATCGATATTTGTCGGAATAAAGGTTTTGTCGTTGAAAATACTTGCTAGGCTCGTGAAAGAATATCTTACACCGTAATTCACAAACAGACGTTCGGGGGCTAAGACATTTTTCGCCGTAACGTAAACGGCGGCAGTTTGCATTTGACTTCCACCGTCAGGGTAGCGGGTAGTAGTTGGGATTCGTTGGCTGTATGACATATTGGGCAATTCACGCAAATAAGCAGTTGACTCCACATCGTTATAAACGTATTCAATGCCGTAACTATACGTGTGCTCATCGGCGTATTTTATGAAATCAGCATTGAGGCTTCCAACTAAAACGTCTTCTTCCTGCGTGAACAAGTTTAGCGAATTCCAACGGCGGTTATTCCGACTTTCTTCTATTTTCTGAAAAGCAAGTTTAATACTCGAATCATCAAATAAGCGGCGGTTTTTTATGCGTAATTCGTAAGCAGTCAACAACCGCAGTTCAGGACCATAATGCCAAGCACCAAATCGCGGAATACCATCCTTTAACTCGCTCAATCGGTCATATCGAGGCACGTTACCAGTTGCCGATACTTGCAAATTCAGCGTTTGTTGTAGGTCTGGGCTATTCCGATAATAAAATTTTTGAAGAAAATCAACTTGTGAATAACCACTCTCCACTTGCTTATTCAGGTCAGGATTTGCTACGGCAATATCCCGTAAATTACTTTCGAGTTGCTGGAAAACGAAGCGTTTCCCGAAATCAGGGTATTCTTCCCGTCGCTGGTTTCCCTGAATAATATCACCAAAATCACTCGCTGTTACGCTCGTCAAGGAGGCAAACTTTTTTCCTCCGATATTGAAGTCAACGTGTCCAGTTTTTTCCTGAATCGCCGTTCCGTAACGGGCGTACGCATTCACCGAAAAATTATTTAGCTTTGGCTGTCTCGTAGTAAACGCAATTACACCACCCAAAGCGTCACTCCCGTAGAGTAACGAGGCAGGACCGAACAGAACCTCAGTATTTTCAAGCATTGCTTGGTCCACCCGCAATACATTTTGCAGGTGACCGCTGCGGTAAATAGCGTTGTTCATCCGGATTCCGTCCACCACTAAGAGTACGCGGCTCGCTTCAAAGCCCCGCAATACTGGGCTTCCTCCCCCACCCTGACTTTTCTGCACAAAAATATCGCCCGAATTGATCAGTAAATCAGCAGTATTTGGTGAGTTTTGAAATGCAATATCTTTCTTTGTTATTTGTTTAACCTGAGCAGGTTGTTGTCGAGCAGACTCCTCAAAACGATTCACCGAAATCTTCACTTCCTCCAAGTCAATAACCCGAACCGTATCAGTTTGAGAAAATGCAGTCGTTTGTGTAAAAAAAATACTGCTAAAAAGTAGCAGCGGCGTTGAAGACCAAATGAAAGACATTAGTTTTGCGGTTGTAAAAGTTTCGCGGCTGAGAATAAGTTACCTCGATGATGAATGGGCAGAACATCTTTTTGCGGTTGAAACATGATCAAACCCATTCTGGATTTTCAGGTTATACTCGAAATATTCGATGGCAGGCTGAATATTTTTACAGTTAATAGCAATAAAATAAGGTTTATAACCGTCTCGTCTTACTAATCGAGCGTCGAGTTTGAAAATTGTACCTTCGGGATGATTGCAAAAAAACTTACTTGGGCAACTAATCCGAAGTTCGCAAGGGATTTGATGACCATTTATCGTTTCGAGTTTCATTTTATCATCCCGTGGTTCGTAAATTGCCATCGCAAAGACATCCAAGAAGAATTTCTTATCGAGTTCGGGGGCGTCAGTTACGAGTGATAATTGCATTCTGGTGAATTATTAGGCAATATTATCAATTTTTTAACGAATGAGCAATAAACCTTTTACTAAGAATAGTTATCCTACCTATCAATCGTTACTCTTTTATGACGAATAATGCATAATTCAAGTACCAAAAATTTACTATGAAAAATCTAATTGTATCGATACTATTATTCTCGTTCTTTTTAAACGTTCAGGGTCAAGAAGACCTGAATGTCGTTTCAAAAATCTCTAAAGTTACCGTGTTTCAAAGCCAAGCTCAAATTGAGGCAAGCACTTCGGTTACTCTTCCCGCCGGGCGTTCCGTAATCGTAATTGAAGATATTTCATCCACCACAGATGCAAATTCGATTCAGGTACGCGGAACAGGAGATTTTATGATTCTGGGAACCAAGTTTCAGCGAAGTCTGACGAGTACCCGACAAACAAAATACACCAATCAGTTAAATATCATCACGGAGCGTCTCGAAGAGGTTGATATGTTGCTCAACGTGGCAAAAGCGGAAACTAATATGATTGAGAAAAACGCCGAAGATATCAAAAGTGAAACCGACGGATTATTCGCGAAAGATTTTCTGGAAATGATCAACTTCACCCGCAAACAACTCACCGAAGTCGGGAAACGGAAGTTGAAGTTAAAAAAAGAGAAGAGAGGACTTACCGAAAAAAAGCAACAACTCGAACGCGAGATTGCCACGATGGGCGGCAATCAACAGTTGAGCGAGATCCTCATAACAGTTGATGCAAAGAAAGCCATCTCTTCAGAAATCAGTCTAACGTATTTAGTAAGCGATGCAGGTTGGAGCCCAACCTACGATATTCGTTCGGGAGGAGTTGATAAAAACGTCAGTTTGAACTACCGAGCAAACGTTTACCAACGCACGGGAGTTAATTGGGAAGACGTAAAGCTCAGCCTTTCAACTACAAATCCCCGCATGAATCAGACAAAGCCAGAATTATACCCCCAATTTTTGAGCGTCTACGCACCGCGACCAATTATGGCACGGAATATGAAAATGTCTGCCGCACCAATGGCAGACGGTATCCAAGCAGTGCAGTTGGAATCCATGGAAATGTTTGATGCTGTCAACGTGACGGAGTCCACTTTATCGGTTAATTTCAACATTGATATTCCTTACTCAATTCCTTCCAACGGAAATCCTGAACTAGTTGATATTCAATCCTCTGACCTTCCGGCTGAATATAATTTTGTTGCGGTTCCTAAATTCGCAACCAATGCTTTTTTAATTGCCAAAATAAAAGATTGGGAAGAGCTGAATTTGCTCCCCGGAGAAGCAAATATCTACTTTGAAGGTGCGTACATCGGAAAAACTTACCTCAACGGTTCAAACATCAAAGACGACCTTAAAGTCTCGCTTGGAGCCACTCCAAAAATAATAGTAGAACGCAAAGAATTGACTAACTTCAAAACCAAGCAAATTATTGGCGGGAACATTAAAGAAGAATTTGTGTACGAAACCACCATCAGGAATACTTCAAATTCTGCGGTTTCATTAATCATTGAAGAACAAGTTCCGGTTTCTCAAGATAGCCGAATTGAAATAGATTTTGATACGCCCACCAGCATGGAATACGAGCAAGAAACGGGAAAACTAACGTACCGCATTACCATTGCCCCAAATCAAAGTGCGGTGAATAGAGTAAAGTACGAAGTGAAATACTCTAAAGAATTACAGATAACTAATTTATGAACGACGATAATAATAATATCAAGGGAGTAGCTCA
>Ga0136554_1001278_pt1 | contig 10182 bp, 13 predicted proteins | sample AntRauTorckE5431_FD_104637 | JGI IMG/M metagenome (GOLD analysis project Ga0136554, IMG submission 104637) | Saline lake microbial communities from Rauer Islands, Antarctica - Metagenome Torckler E5 #431 | ecosystem: Environmental > Aquatic > Non-marine Saline and Alkaline > Saline | place...
CATAAGAACACAAGAGAAGAAGGGGGAAGGAGAGGAAAAGGAAGAGAAAGAAGAGACGTAGGCCCAACACAACCCAGAAAAAGAAGAGGAAGAAAGAAGGGAAGAAGAAGGGGGGGGGGGGGGGGGGGGGGGGGGTTAAAGTGGACAGTTTGCTCGAGAATGCGCATGCATTGTTATCATGATCCAATTAGAGCCCAGATCCCACCTCTAAATCTTCCAGATCCCCCCTGTAGAGCGCACTCGTCAGCAAGCTCATCGTCACTTGATGCGGGTCTTTGCCTCCTCTTCGCTTGCTCGGGGACGGGCTGCGGCTTGAAGCAGCAGCAGCTGCTGCATGAGGATGAGGGCTTGCATCGCCTCCATGGCTCCGCGACGACCTCTCTGTGTGTTCTCCTCCTGCATCGTAGGCCTCCGCCATCAGCTGCTTCCGGAGCCGACCGTGAAACACCCGCCCCAGCCGCCCCGCTGCCACCAGCGAAACTAAGCGCCCGTTCGCGCGAGGCTCCACCAGAGTCTGCGCTAGAAATTGGGATGCCTGTATGGAGCAAGAATGGACGAAGTAAGGGGCGAAATAGGAGCAGATGTGAGAAGAAGAGGCTCAAAAGGCACCAAAACGGGGAAATGAACTCCATCATCGCGTCAAGGAAGCACATACACGTCGAGGCAACACCAACCTTGGCAAAGTCCATTTCGTCAAACTTTTCATCTGGGTCATCCTCCTCGCCCTCGGAATCATCACTGTCGTGCCCCAGTGCTCCAGGAGTGATGTGAATAGCGCCACCACGCGCAGCTTTCCTCAGCAACTTTCGCATGAACCAGGGTTCGTCCTCCTTGTTCCCTCCGCTCACGACATAGGGGTTCACATCCAGATCCTCCGACAAATGCACCAATCGTGCCGCTGGCAGGTGCTTCGCCCCACCGACCACTTTTCTCGTCACAGCGCTCCCACCGCTTTTGACCGACGCGTTGTCATCTTGCTTCGACTCGAGAGTCGACTCGAGAGTAGCGCTGTGAGCAGCACTCGCGGCCACTACGCTAGTAGATGCATGGCTCTTCGGGTCAGGGCTTTTGGTGAACTTGGGAGCTCGCACCACGGTCACATTCACGCCTAAGTCCCATCCCAGATCGTTCGCCGATCGCTCAAGAGGGCCAAAAGTGCTCCCTGTAAGCGCTTGAGCTGCCGCCGCTTCTGCTGCACTCATCGCTGGCGCTTTGTGCTTGCCCGCGAAGCGATTGATGGCTGAGAGCGGTTCTTTGCCCGGCCAGCTCGGTGTTCTTGCCGATCCCCGAGCCGAACCCCGAGCTGAGCCTAGTTCGCTGTCACTGAAGGTGATGCTACGCGCAGACCCTGGCTCTAGCCCTCCTCCTGATTGCCCACCTCCAGTCCCTGAGGCACCTCCTAAGCTACTCCGCCGGCTGCTTGCTGGAGCTGCTGTACCACCTAGACCAGTAGACGGAATGTTCCCATCGGCGGTTAACGCTGCGCCTGCTGCTGAAGCCATGGGAAGCGGCAAGGGAGCGAGAGTAGGGCGAGCGGGGGCTAGGTCAGCAGCAGGAGCTGGAGGGGCAGCAGGTGACGCTGGTTCACTCGCAAGGTTATAAGCCCCACCAGTCATTTGACTCGAAGCAGCGGTGAGGTCGGAGCGGGCAGACACCTAGAGAAGAAATGGCGTATGATATGAGTAAAGGTGTTACCAACGTTGAAAGAAAGAGGAGGAGCCTTAAAACACCGACAGCATTCTAGATCGCCGCTTCCTTTCACTTATTTACCTCGCCACTACGCCCTGTGATATCGCCGCTGCCGTGATTTTGATTGTTACTATTGGCCCCCGTTGGATCTTTTGGAGGCAAGCTTTTTAGAGGCTCTGCTCCTCTCGCCAGCAAGTGAAGAACGACCCGCTTGAGTTTGGGCGTTACTTTCCCGCACGCCTCTAAGTACACGGGCACTAGGCCTGGCCAGACGTCGAAGCTGATGAACGCGTCCGGTTTCACTTTCGAAAGAGCTTTACCGATTGCTTTCGGGTCAGTTGCATCTCCTTCGAAAAACTGTCGGCATAAGCGTTGCAACGATGGCAATGAAGCAACGTGTCAAAAAGCAATTAGGATTGAATGTGCGATACGAATGAAACGAAAACGGGGCTGGAGCAGAGTTTCAGCAAAAGCATACATAGAATGGAATAAACACCAGGTTTTCAAAATACCTCTAGGTTCTCCGCGAGCCCAGAAGTTTTGGTTTCAGAGTTTACGAGCTTCCGACTCGCAACTCGTTCACGGGGCGTCATGCAAACGATTTTCTTCCATCGAGGCAAGCCTTTGTTCCGGCCGTGCCCGCCAGCCGGTGACACCGAGCCATGCGCTCCACGCTCCGGTGATAACGAAGAGGGCGGCGCCTCAGCCCTCAGAGCCCAAGCAGCTAGGAAGAAGGCTTCCTCCTCGATGCCTGTCGAATTCGTGCCGTTGAATAGTCCAGCAACCAATAAGGTGCCGCCTAAAGGTTTAGGGCCACCTCCAGCCATGGTTCCGCGGCGCTTCGCTGCACCTTTCGTTTTGCTCCGACTCCGAGCCGAGCCACTGCTAGGTTCTTGCGCATTCGAGGGGTCACTTTTGAAGCTACCAGAGGGTAGCGACGGCACGTCAGGAGGAGCTCGCGGCGTACTCGGAATGGCAGCAGGAACGGCAGATGATCCCTCTTGGCCTTGTTGCGAAGTGCGGTTGTCTCCAGATTCAACACGTTGGCTATTGCGGCGTTCCATTCTGAGTCGACCTAGCTCTCCCGCTCCCCACCTTCATACACCAAGACAGCAACCAACAATACAGTGGCGACCGTGGCGTGGCACCGCGGCAACGCCGTTATTGTTATTGTAGCAAGCGCGTTCTCACGAGTATTACCCCCAAGAGAGGAATTCAACCTGCTGTATTGACGGTACCTCTGTACAAACGCACGAACACACGAACACCAAACGCAAACAGGCCAACCAATAGGAGCTGACGAGCTGACTGACTGAGATGAGACGAAGGACCCCCCACCTGCTTGATGACCAATGACGACTGATGACTGATGACTGACTGATGACATGACGGCACCGACAAACATCCACTCCTCCATCCTCCATCGCTTTTTAGCCTTCACCAGCGTCCGTCATCCAATGTCACCACAAGTCCTTCGGCGCCCTCATCGAAGTGTAGCTTCACTGTAATATTTGAATCGGTGGGCAAATCCATGGGTGATGTTGAGGACACCCCAGGATTTATTGCCTACTGGATATTCATGAGCTTCATGTTGTCGCTCTTCGTTGTCGCAGTCATTGGTCATTGTGTCATGGGTAAGATCGAGGCTCCTACGAAAAAAAACAGAAAAAAATGTAATTGATGTTGTCATGAAGGCAACAGGCGCTAGCATTTCTTACCAGTAGGCTGTCGCTGAAAATGTGTATGCACCTCTAACCACAGAGTCTAACCGCACGGTCTCCTCGAATCCGTGTAGGTTGGTCGGACCCTAGCGCCCCAGCTAACCATAGCCACTTTCTGACCAAAGCACAACGTGTGGCTAAACAGCAAGCGAAAGAGAGACAGAAGTTATTGCAGCAAAGGACGTTAATCAAGCAGCGGTCAGAGTCCCGGCGAGCTCAGTCAATGAGCTCACTTGACGAGAAGGCTCGAAAGCAGCGACGTGCAACAGACTCGCCTACTGGCGTGGGAAGTTTCAAAAATAGTTTCAGTGATGCGCCAGGCGCTCATCCATTGGCTCAAACTCTGGCGCGACGATATGAGCAAAAAATTCCACGATTAGTGTCAACCATGGAGACCTTATTTCGCTTACACGACGAAAGTATGCGCGAGCTCGCCGATTCAAAGGTGAGCAATGGAAAGGGTTTATGGTTCTTAAAGAACCTGAAGAAACCGCATTGAAGCTTTTCGAATGTTGCAATAGCATTTCTATGCGCCTCGCAACTATCAGTTAATATTTTTTTTTATCTCTTTGGTTGTGCATCAAAGGATAACTTGGCCACATTCCTAGACGACTGCGGACTAGGTCATCATGCGACTCGTTTGAATGATTTTGGAATTGATTCTTTCTCCGACATCCAAGACCAAGGATTGGTCGACGATAAAACATTAATCACAAAGGTATTTATCGTGGATCTAATTAACTTTTATGCCGTCAAATTGCGACATTTTTTTTACATTGATCATTCATGCTCACTTACTCTCACGTCATGTTCGTCCTGTGTACTCTGGTGCAATTTACTGGCTATCAGCTTGGTTTCAGTATATCGGATGTGGTTGTATTGAGAAAGTCAATTGAGTTACATGTCTCAGACAAAACTGACGATCTCTTAGAAGTACCATCTTACCAATCTTCACGATTGCCCTCGAGGTTAAAGCAGCGATTGAACAGTCCTTGTGGTGGCCCCAATCCCCTGGCAGACCATCGGCATGCCAAATCATCTACGAATCAATCGGCCGACGATGCCACGCCAGAGCTTGCTGAGGACAGAGCTTCATTCAGCTCAGCTGGCACATTACTGAAATGGCCTTCCGAAGACTTCGAGAAGGACGTGAACACTGAAGTATCTCCTCCTGTGTCAGAGAAACCTTCTTCAGAGGTGACACGAGAACCTTTAAATCGTCGAGGTCCGCGCAGAGCATCAACAGGAAGTGCCATGCCTGTATATGGAATACCCTCTCTGGTTTCAGTGGCGCCTACTTCTGCGCCAACTCGTGACAGCGCAGCCTCTTCTTTTTTAAGAGCACCGCGTAAAGTAAATGGGCGGTTCAAAAGCAGAGAAGCTGATGCTGATTAGCAACTGGCATGTGCGATTAAGCGCATGAGGCGAAGCCTTCTGTCTGTCCCTTCTTAAGTGCGCCTTAGCGCCGGAGAATAAATGCAGTGGGAGAATGTGAAGAGCAATGGGCCTGTTTGATTTTAAAGAAAGACTTAAAGGGCGAGGGAAGCAGGGAACTACGGCAACAAGCAACTCGCCAGTATCAGGAGAGCGGCGGAATCAAGTAGCGAATAGAGCTGTAGCGCTTAGTGCTAGAAAGTCGAAGTCTTAGCTCTGAGCCGAGAGCCAGGAGCCAGGAGATTTGACATACTTCTCTTCGAAGGGCACCGCAACGGCAATGCGGCTATGAGCTATGAGGAACGGAGCGAGCGAAGTGCTACTTGCCAGGGGCTTTTCTTTATACTTTATACTTCATGGCTTCATGCTTCATGCTTCATACCTAAGTTTATCTACATCAGGGTTGCGATTTCTGTTTCCACGGAATTCCCGCGCGAGGGTTAAAAGAAATCACTTCGCGTGGTATTTACGCGGTATTTCTATGGTATTTCCGCGGGTTTTCCGTGCCATAGTCAAAAGAGCACTGCTAAATCCCCGTCGTCGCGGGAATCGGAAATCACATGCAATTAGTGGCATTTCCCTTTCCAAGGGAATTCCGCGTAATTTCCCGCGGGAAACCTATCCTGGATATACATCCATATATCTGATATGTACCTATAAAACTCGAACTCGAACTAATACAAACCCAAATGACACAGAAGCCAATGCAGTGGGCAGAAGCGTACGCGCGTGCGTTGTCAAAACCGTAAAGATAATAGTGTGTAGAGGGCAGGAAGCATAATACTTCCACCCCCCTCTAAAGTGGAGACTGCTCATGAAATATTTTGAAACCAGACTTAAGTCGTTTCTGCGTCTTCTGCGGAAATTGCGCATAATTTCTCGCGGAAATCCTATCCTAGATCTACATCCATATATCTGATATGTACTTATAAAATACAAACATAGACCAGACCACTAGATACTTCAGATGCGCCTCCCACTCGGCGACCCTTGCGCAATGAAACACTCAGCCCAGTCAGACTTTATTTGAAGGTGAAGGTTACATTTTCTGTTGTTATATCTATATGATATATGCCAAAGTGGTGTTACTTTGTATTTTTGGGGAGTATTGAGTAGACTAGACAAAACTGGACTCGGCGACTTCTGACCTTCGACTTCCGAAGTAACAATGTGTTAAGCCTATCTGTGTTACTCTCAGGTGGTGGTGGCAGCAAGCTGCGCTGCTCCTTACTAAGTTAGAAATCCTTACTGCCTACTGCCCGAGATTTCTTAGAGCTCAGAGCTCAAGAAGGCGACATCATTTTTTGTTTTTGGAAGGCTAGTGAACAGATCCATATGAATGCGGTGTGTCTCGCCACCAAGCAAGCCAATATAGCTATCCCATATCTCAACTCATACCAAAGAGGGAATCGACTAACTTTAAGCCGCTCCACCTGCGGTCTTATTGTGCTTCAAATACATCTTGGCGCTGTAATCCTTGTTCGTGGAAGGTATCCAATCAAAGAGTGAATTGTGTAAGTCGGCAAAAGCGTTGTGGCGAATGTGGTCTTCGGCCGTCATGATGACATGTTTGGATGATGACGCCAGCAGGGAGGGGCCGTTGTGGTGGTCCCCCTGCCCTTTGCTGACTTGCGGTGGTGGCTGGTCTTTTCCTTCTCCTTTTGCTAGTCCGTTATCGAATGCAGCTCCACTTGCACCAATCAGGGCACTTGCACTAGTGGCACTGCCGCTGACAGTCGAGCTATTAGAGACAGGTAGTAAGGTATCGAGGCGACGGCGACTAGCAGAGGCGCCTTTCACCTTTGCTTGAGCGATGATGGCGGTGATCTCTTTCTCAGCACGAGCGCGCACTTCTGATTCGCTTTCAGCCGATGTCTGACTGGCAGCTTGCTGTGCCTTTTTCGAAGCAGTCTTTCGCTGTGTCAATGGCGAAGGAAAACATATGACAAATTTAAGTTATTATTAGGGTTTGTACGACAGAAACTCAAATGCACACATGCTGCAGATCTGTTGTAGAACAGCGGAAGTCTTGAATTTATAAATACACACTTACGTCTTGGGCGTGGTACTTCACCATGTTCTCAGTATAAGGAGCCCGTGTCGCCGCAAGCGTTGCTGACAGGGGCACCAGCAGGGAGGGCATGTCAAGCATGCTGGTGTTGGTGTGCGTCGAGATATGCTTCTCTTTGGTACCGGCGCTGGTCCCGTCGTGCTTGGTGCCCCTGTAGTCTGAGCCAATCAGCGATGAGCTCACGAGCGCAGTGACGTCAGCCACTGAGGCGGGGGGCGCCGGTAAAGCTGGCCGCAGGGCGCTCGAATATAATCCGCGCATGCGAAGGAGAGTAGCTTCTACTAGCCTACAAGAGGAGAGAGAGGTATGGGTTGAAGGCAAAGTCGTTAGGAGAATGCATACAAGCTTAATCACCGCATTGAATTGTTGAAAACGTGAAAGGGAGAAGCCAGGCAGAGGGATTTGCGAAGAGAAGGAAAGAGGTTTAGAGAGGGCGTATACCTCCTTGAACACACCAAAAACACGTTAGGAATGCAACCCTCACCGCCGAGGCGCGAGACCGAAATCGTTCGAGGTGAAGGCATCGCCAGCGCCGTACATCAAGTGCCGGCGCGTCGCAAACATGTACGCTCTCGCCCGCTCCAAAGCGGTGCTGATGCTGCTCGAAGAGGCTGAGGTGCTGGAAGAGGCTCTCTTTTCCTCGGCCGCTACGACTGCTGCACTCGCAGGGGCTACTGAAGAGTCGACCTAGGAGGTTAGAAGAGGTAGCGAAGAGAATGGAGACCAAAGTAAAGGGGCGACATACTTTACAGAAAACGAACTAAAGTCGATAATGACCTCCTTCAACCCCCCCTTCAACACACGTCACAACTACCTGGTCATGAAACGGTTTCAGAGCGCGTTTCAGCACATCTTCCGCGGCCTCGTGGGTAGGCGCCGACACCAGAGCCAGTTCATCGAGCAGGGGGAAACGGCTCCAGTCGATCCATAAGCCGTGGAAGGGCAAATGCGGAAAAGGGGCGCCGGGCACCCGCCAGCCCCACCCCGGTCTACAGGGGGGGTCGCAGCGCCCCCACAAGCGAGTGCCCACAAAGAGAGGCACGCATCCCGCAATGAAGGCGTCGTAGGTTCGCCTAATGGTATAGAGTGAGGTAGGTTTGGTGCATGCGTGATGGAAGAGGAATGGAACGAAAGAAGAGACTTTGAAAGGGGTTCGAGAATGTGCCTCGATTGAGATACTGAGATTACGATAGGTCCGTCACGGGTGTGACACGAATATAGTAAGTACTACCTCGAAGTAGGGGTGTCCCCACACATCAACGGACAAATCGCTGAGGCGCGCATGTGGTCAGCGAACGCGTTCTCTGCAAACCGCAACTGCCGCCGCTCCTTCTTCTTGTGATGTTGCTTCTTCTTTGATGATTGCACATGTAAACGATTACCGCTCACGGTGCCTTTCGAAGTACTCAGCGTTGAGTTCCTTGTTGGCGAAGTGCTAGCAGCAGCAGCAGTGCCATCGTGGTGCATGCGTGAAACACCTCGAGCTGAACTAGCAGCAGCGGTCAACGACGTCACTGCAGCAGAGGCTGTTTTCACAATGCCATGTGGCGCATACTTCTTGGCGGAAGCAAGGTTGCTCGAGAGTCGCCGCCTGTTCCTCGTCCTCCTTCGCCCTGAGATTTTGATGACCGCATGAGGGAAGCCCTGGAGCTTTTCCATTTCTTTCCGAGAGCAGTTCGCCCATCCAATGGCATTGTTGCGGGCGGCGGCGGCGAAGTACAGGGACACTTTTCGAGCTTGCCTCGCTTCCGTGGCGATGGCCTGCGCCCAGCCCCCAATCACCTCGGTATCCTTGGTGCTGTGAGGCTGGTCGTGCTTCAAAGCACCGCCTGATTTCATAGTGAAAAAAATATATTGTAGGAAAAATCAAAGAGTGAGTGGAAGGAATGAAAACACCGCCTCGTACGATTTATGTGGTCCTTATTTCCTTGCTGCATCGTCACGATAAGAAGCATGACAAGTACAAAGAGGAAGAAGAAGGAGAAGCTCTTACCGCCCCACGCAAACGTTTCCATGGCCGGTCGCACAATGTCATCGTTGGCCACGTACCTAAAACCAAAAAGGAGGGACAATGATTAGGGAAGAGCAAGCGCTTCGAAGTAATATTGCAACCATAGATCGAGTCGAGTACACGGGGCACGCTCCATGTAACACCGATTCACTCACGGCATGGCAATCATTCGGTTCACATCCCAGTCCCCGGACCAGGCGCCGTTCATCTCGAAGGTGCCCGTATACCCACGGTGCAGCACTGCTTTGACCTGCGGCATCCCCGCGGCTGCCGACCAACCCGGGTTCAAATCCCCCACTGAAAAGAGATGGTCGGCGCCGCCGTGCCTTCGAAACCAGGGCGAGGCTTGCAGCGCCGCAATCCAATTGCCGATGCGCTTCTGGTGCTGGGGCTTGGTGACGCTCCGACCGCTGCCAGCGCGGTTGCTGAGGGCGCTCGAGACTTGCAAGTACGCGGGCACGAAGAACAAATCGGCCTCCCATGGGTTCAAAGTGCGCGACGGGTCGGCTAGCAAGGCCCTAGTAGCAGGTGTGTGTGTATTGGGGGCATGAACCAAGTGGCAAGAGGGACGGAGTGGGTAGGGTAGTGAGCTTATGAGGGAGGGGGGCACACACAGATCATGCTTAGTCACATGCTAAGAAGTTGCTGTTACATGCTAAAAATTCAAAATAAACCCAGCCACAGCAATCAACATAACGAACCAGCCTAGGAATGCACAGAGCGCAGTGTAGGCACTTACCGATGAATCCAAACAGGAGCCCTGTACTCGTTCATCATTGGTGGTACCTTCGTGGTTCCCGTCACTAGATCTACTGATAGCGCATCAAACGCTCCACCCGAGTACACGTAAAACTTGTACGGTCTGTCTTATGTGCACACATGGCAGAGATATGATGGGTTTAAGCTACGGAAGAACGACAACCGCGAGATAAGCTCGTGTTGTTACTGCAAGAACACTTCTACATGAACGCACCCTAGAAGTTCACTCAATTCGCGCTCACGATCCTTCACTTCAGCCACAATGTCAAGGAGCACGTCCGCTTTTGCCACCGCGGCAAGTAAACATAGCAGCGCTATGTGTGCGCGCCTAAGCATTTGGCTTGATATATACCTATATGCCGGGGATTATATAGCTAATACCTGCTTCGCAAGCAAACAGTTCCTAAATCTATCCAGGCGTTCATCATCGCCTATCATCAGTCAGTCATGAAGTCTTCTCAGCTCAATCTAGAGTCGCCGAGCTGTCAAGCAGGTCG
>Ga0136554_1001279_pt1 | contig 10174 bp, 15 predicted proteins | sample AntRauTorckE5431_FD_104637 | JGI IMG/M metagenome (GOLD analysis project Ga0136554, IMG submission 104637) | Saline lake microbial communities from Rauer Islands, Antarctica - Metagenome Torckler E5 #431 | ecosystem: Environmental > Aquatic > Non-marine Saline and Alkaline > Saline | place...
CGGAAGCCGGATTCGGGGTTCATGTAGCTGTCATACGCAGTTTCTTCGTTTTTTTTTTTTTTAAAGAAACAGTAAAAAGTAAAAACTCCTTGCTTTTTGAGACAATGGAATACTCCTTGTTTCTTGAGATGACACGACAATGGAGCAATGGACTATGGACCTAAGTATAATTTTGATAAGTATTTGAGTCTGGGATTGAATGGAAGTGATAGAAATCACGGGCAAATAGTATGATAGGGTGATGAGCTAGCGACAGGAGACATTATGTGCTTAGAATGCTTTGTTTAAGCCCTAGTGTTTTTGTATGGCGTTGATCTCTTGGCCAAACCACGCCTTTGCAGTCCTTTTAACCGCAGCTATCTTGCTGAGCGTAGTGTTGATGACGACTACAATGGCTCTATTTCCTAAGAATAAACATAATCTTCGCACGAGTTCTCGCTATAGTCATCTCCGTGGCTCATATTTTAAGCTCAAGATTGGTTTACGTTCCGGTGGAGAGAGGCGGCATTCGGCTCACCAACCTGGTCATGTTTATTCAGTAGATGCTAGAACAACAACAGGTCTCTTTAAAACTCAGGAGCGCATTATTGAAGCAGCAGCTGTCAAATTAAAGGGTAAACCCAAAGAAATTGGGCTTGCTCCTGCAAGTGCTGCTCGCGGTAATTCATCGGCAACTCCTGATGCAATTAGAGTGGTTAAGAAGAGGGCGCGGCCTTCACAGTCATCCCGGCAGCAACAGCAGCAGCAGCAGCAGCAGCAGCAGCAGCAGCGGCGGGCAATTTTAAGTCTAGGCAGCCGCAGTGATAGCAGTCTTTGCCCACCTGGTCTGCCATTGTGCCAGGCAGCAGCGGTGCGGCAGCGTGAGGCAAGAGAACGCTCGAAGCCAGCCCCCGACCAAAAAGAAGTGCGTGGCACAGCACTGATCTTTTAATTTGAACACAAGGCTTAGTACTACTTACAAGTTCAACTTTCAGTGGATGCTCTTGTATATGTTTATATCTCCTCTCCAATATTTCCAATTTTCTTATGTTCTCTGCCGCTTGTTTTGAAGCTGATTCAATCACTCGATCAACCCTTCCTTGTGCCTCGGATTTTAAGCCCTTCATTGTGGGGTGGTGTTTGCTGCTGCTCGCAGGTTGCTCGGTTGACGGAGTCCATGGCTCTCGAGCGCATTGAAGCCCAATTTGCGAAAGAAAGTTTGCGGCAAGAAATGCGCGAAGAGGCGGATAAGCGGCGCTACGCCATGAAAGCTGAAAAGTGAGCATTCAAAAATATATATCATGATGGGCCATGTGCTGCTGGCGTTAGGGTATATTTGTAGCATAGACCAATATTATCAAGTATGCCTAAAAAAGAAATCTCTTCGTGGTGTACAATTTTTTGTTTGCTATGCCCAGGCATGCAGAGGAGGCAGCTGCCGAGCTAGCCTCGCTGTCGCCCAATGAACGCAACGCCAAAGCCCTCGAGGCATTCATTAAAACCAAACGCGTTGCTCATGCTCAAGGAAAGGTGTGCAATGCTATTGAACAAACGAATAAAATAATAGAGCCGCCAATATACATTGCCTTCAAGATTACATTCCCCTCCACTCGTATTCTCCCATTCTTTTTTTTTTCCTGATCACACACACGTCTAAATGTTCTCCCTTTAGGCCGAGCCCAAAGATCCAGTGGCTCGCAAAGCGTTCCTTGACCCCTCTCGCCTCGACAAGCAACAAGCATTACTGCGCACTGCTCTGAGCCAAAACAAGCACGACCGACAAAAATCCATGGCAGCTGCAGCAGCGGCTGCAGCGGCTGCTTCAGCTGATTCTAGTCCCGACAAGTTCTTTCGCGAAAAAGGAACCAGTCGTCAAGTGCTCAACCCTGAGGTGCTGCGTGCCAGGCTAGCAGGGCGAGCAGCAAGGGTTGCTCAGAAGAGAGCTCGGAGACGCCAAGAGCTTGACGCTGCTCTCGCAACCAACGATGCTCGTTTCTTGGACTCGAACCATCGTGCTTCCATGTAGATGCCTTTTCGTGAATTAAATGCGCTGGGAGGGTTTTAATCGAGCCGCCTTGCATTTCCCTGTGGTCCTGGATTGCATATCGAAATTCGGCTTGAGACAGCGCGGTGCTATATTTTACAGCAATAGTTCTCTAGTTATCATGAAAACTCCAGGGAGGCGAATAAAAGGCCCTGTGACATGGAGCTATTCAGCTTGGCTTCGGCTTCGTCAATTAGCTTCAGCACCCAATAAGCGATAAGCGATTCAGGCCATTGGTAACTTATTTCCTACCGAACGGTCTCGATTCCCTTATATACCTACAGCAACACCCACAAAAGACCCAAGAACCAAGATCAAATTCTTTTCTATAGCTTTTTGTCGTCATCAGTTCCGAGTTCTGAGTTCATGTGTGAGATGCCGTGATGCCGCAATCTTAAAGGCGAAGGACTCTGGGACGTAGGTTTACGAATGATTAGGAGTGGTGATGCCGCAGATCCAAGCACCAACAACAAGGATAGCAGATACTGTACTGTAGCAGATACTTACTTAGTCGAATGATGCTAGGATTTTCAGTTTGTGCATGTGCCAATACGAATAGAAGGAGCTTTTTACCCGCTAGTTGGTTGAAGTATTTCAAGGCATAGCCTTATCTGACTTTAAAGACTACAGACTAGAAGTTGCTTGGCTAGCGTGCTGATGATAGCAAAGAGCCTCACTCGAAAATGTAGGGGCAACCTACTCTGAAGTCTACACTTATCTGCTGCTATATGCTGAGTGCATATTGTTCTTTTAGAAGTATTGAGCTCGACCATATAAAGTAATCTAATGCACTTGCCTTGGCTAGCGAGATGGCTTGAGCTACATGTACGTTTGTAGCTGCAGAAGCTACATCTGCGATAGAGTACTGAGTTAGACTGCAAACGGCGGTGAAATAGACTCTTGCAAAAGCCGAGTGATCTAGCATCAGCTGTAATAGAGCAAATGGGTGCGTCATCCTCTGTAGACAGCTTCGGGACCTCAGAAGCAGCAGCGAAAGAAGCCGAGCGCGTTAATAAGGTTGCTTACCAGCAGCGAGCTGTCAACTACGCCCGCACCCACCTCTTTTCTGAATCTCCCATGAAGGTAAACGCTGTATGTACTATTCCTTGTGTAATCAGTTCAACCTTTTTATATAAAGCCATGCATGTTTTGTGCACGGCATATCATAACTGCTTCCAACAGGTGATGCCAACGCGAGAAGGCGGCTTAACCATGACGGTGGATCCGGCTCGAGCTAATGAAATGCTGGACCAGAGGCGCGGGCGACTCGGCGCGCCTCATCTGGTTAGCCTCACACCAGCTGGAGACTTGATCATTCAGGTAAGGGGTTATTCAAATAGGAGTGCGTGTTTTCTCATTCTTCTTCTTCATTGTTGTACTTATGCGTTAATTTGAAAATTATAAATTCTATCCGTCGTTTGTAGCACTGGGTTGCTCACTTGTGTTTCTCTCGTCCATTGCATTTGTACGTGCCAACAGCTGTTCGACGATGCTCCGGCAGAAGGCGGTCGCAGACATTCTTCGTTTCTCGACCCCAACGTACCAACGACGCCGCAATCCCTTGGCGGTGGCAGTGGACGGCGCCCCAGCTCCTCGAGCAGTTCGAGTCGACGGCGGAGCAGCATACGTAGCAGTAGCGGCAGCATATCTCCCAATTCACCGACCAGCAAAGTCGACCGCTTCCCAACCTCACCAACGTCACCTTCTAGAAGAACTTCATCCACAACGAATTCACCGACGGAGTTATTGCCCCCTCTGCAGCCATCACCACAGTTGTCGCCGTCGCCTTCATCTCCGATAACCCTACAGCGCAGCCCTACGTCTCCTCCCCTTGCGTCTCCATCTCATTCGTCAAAGTCTCGCCGTCGCCGCGTGGTGCGGCGCTGGGCGCTGGCGGCGCCTTCATACCTGCCTTTGGCGCCCCCACCCCCATATTTGCAGGACCGCAGCGCGAGTCACGTGACCATTGCTTGGGACCCACCCCCGAACGATGGGGGCCTCGTGGAGCGGTAGGTGCATGTCAACAGTATCGTGTAATGTGCGCGTGTATATTGTGAGAGTAATTTGCTGTACCAGTCCTGTTAGTAGTTTCTCAACTATTCTACGTGACAAACATTTCTATTTGTTGTTCTTTCCTTTACAACTCTTGCGACTTGACTACTCACCAGGTACGAAGTGGAGTACCGGCCTAGCCTTGCAGATCGACTGCCGCCCCCTTTGCCACCACTGCCTCTAGCAACAACACGTAGTGCAGGCGGACTGCCTTTGGATGAGAGGCAACGGCATGAGACTAACCATAAGGTGAGCTTGCATGGAACTGTTGCGTTGTTCCTTCTGGAGTGCTTGCTAAATTTTTTATGGCTGCGCCATGCTCGTAGAGAGTGTGCTCTTTTCGTGATTTTTCTATCGTGTGCTGGCTCCTTGTTTCTGTCCAATTACCAATTACACATGCTTGTGACTTTTGTTGTGTACTGTGGTGGAGGTGGCGTCTTGAAACGAATGTGCTCTTTGACCGTATGTACTTTCGCAGGCGCGCAGGAATGCGGAAGCAGCACTCGTCGCTCGTAACCCAACTTCCTACGGGTGGCGTGCTCTTCGCACCCTTCATTGGTACACACATTGCTTAACTGTATCACATCTTCTGCTCGTTACAATCATTTCCTGGTTTCTTCTCGAGCTTGCATTCTTTATTAGAAATGAGCATATGAGCAAAATGGACAATACTTTCTCTGGAACGAACTTTCTGAGTTGGCATACCCGTGCTTATTCATTTCTGTTTGCTTTGATATCTAGGTACGAGTGGAGTTACGTTGGCAACGGTGAGGGTACTACTCCTGCGCGAAAGTCAAAAGCAGCTACTTCAGCGACAGTTCCTCAAGTGTCAAATGCTCAACCCATGCAAGCTAATGAAGCGAAGAATCATAGCGATTCGGTAGCAGCACCTCATGCAACAACTCAGGATCAAAATGATGCAGCAAATGCTGATATGAGTGGTCTTAGCGACAATAAAAATAGTGGCGCTACTGATACTACTGCACCAGCTCCAGCTCTAGCTGACCCTTCAGGTGCTGCTAGTAGTAGCAGTAGTAGTAGTGCGATAGCGCCTTGGGGTACGGCTACAGGGATGCGCGCAGACCTTCGCAACTTGAAGCCTGCCACCGTTTTCGAGTTTCGGGTGCGTTTCTTGAAGTACGGCCTGTGCTGTTGGTGCTCGTGCTTGCAAATCTTTATTATATTTTAGCTCTCATTAACTCTGAATCTTGATTTTCTGTATGCTTCTTCCGGGCATTTCTTCGTCTTTTTATTAGAACTCGCTTCCTTCGTCTCTTTTTTAATGTTTCGTACTTCATCAAAAAGGTGCGCGCTGGCAGTCACTTCGGTTGGTCGCCGTTCAGCACTCCTTCTGAGCCCATCGCTTCTGAGCCCACCCCGCCTGACGCGCCGCGCTGTGCTCCTTTCGCCATTTATAGCGCGGGCGACGCATTATGGCTGAACTGGTAGGGCTTTGTAACGCGCGTTTGTGTCCGTTGAAGATGCTCCCAACGCTCTCATCTTTTCCCCATTCCTTAGTTGTTCCTACTTCTTCCGTCTACTCACTGCATCCGTCTAGTACTGCAGTACGATGTCTTATTGTTCTTCGTGTTGCACATGCCTTTGAAATACCATCGCAATATCCGAGTATAAATGAAAACACCATCAACAGGCCAGCATGTCAGCCCAACGGAGCTCCAGTACTGGCGTACGAACTGCAGTGGCTGTGCAATGACGATGTCACTTCACCAATGCGAAGAGGCTCCACCCCTAGTAGTAGCCCTAGTGGTGGTGGTCGAAGCGGCGGTGGTAGTGGATGGTTAGAAGAGCAGATGCCGTGGGAATCCGTTGAAGTGTCCGACAACGGCTACTTTTTACGGCGACTCATAGCAAGGTGAGCCTCGATTACATCTGCTGCGCATGTTTCATTTCCTTCGACTTCGACGTTATCCTTGTGTGAGCGTATAGTATACTCTTGAAGCTTTGTGTTGTTGCTTCGATCCATGAAGCATAATGTTATGCTTCCTTCTTTATTTTACCTCCTCAAGTGTGCCTTCTTGTAATCGCCCTTTTCTCTCAGGAGCCGTTACTCAGCTCGAGTGCGGGCGAGAAACAGCGTGGGGTGGGGGCCTTTCTCGCCAATTGCAGGACTTCAAACTACCAGTGCTACTCACGACATTTTGCGCCTAGGTCATGCTTCATCATCAGCAGCAGCAGCATTAGCAGGAGCAGCATCTTCTGCTTTCGGAGAATACAGTCATAATGACAACGATGCGTTTTGGTACAATAGTAGCGGTGGCAGCTATGACGGTGGCGACTATAGCAATAGCAGCAACAGAAGCAGAGGTTGGAATTCGGAAGCAATTACTCCTCTTACAACAACAGTAGACACCGCTTTTAGCAGCAGCCAAGGAGCAGGAGTTGGCGCCAGCAACTGGGCCATTGAATACGAGCGTGACGAGTGGTGGCGGGAGCATTTCGATTGGCAGAGGGGAATCACTTTCCGGAGCCATTGCCTCACGGGAGAGCGACGAAACAACGCCATCAACAACAGTCGAGGCACCAATAACAGGAGCAACGCTAATAGCAGCAGCCTTGACGATGGCATGAATGACAGCCCTCCTGATGGCGTACCTGGCCTCTCGCACGTGGAAGTCGCTGAGTTGCGGTTTCGGTTCAAGCGAAGAGTCTTTCAGCGGGCGTTGCGCCGCGACATCGGACTGAGCGCATTTTCCTCTTCTGTTTCTTCGGGTGGTTCCACGAGCGACCAGAATATCCAACACAGCAACAATACAGCAACAGCAGGTGTAGGAGCAGGAGCAACAGCAACAGGAGCTCCTGCTTTTTTAGCAGCACCAGCTCGACGACCCAGCACGGCTGTCGGACAGCAGCAGCAGCATGATGGCAGTGGCAAGTATTTGTGGGTGTGCACTTCGCGTGCTCATTGCTGCGACGCCATGTTGACGCGTTTCGCATCATGGGACCCTCAAGTCTTAAGGAAGAAACGCCTCAAGGTGAGCACGTGGGTACTTACGAACACCGCAGTTGAAACCTCTCCTTCTTATTTGGCTCCTTTTTCTTTCTGTATCATATCTTGATTGCTTTCGTGCTTGCGCTTCGGTGCTCTTTGTGCCTACAGTATGTTATTGCTTGCGCGATGAGGAAAAGCATGTCCTATCAGGCCTCCTTCCTCCCCCCCTCTCTCTCTCTCTCTCTCATTCGCCTCTCCCTCCTTATCCCTGCATTCAGAATTATTGGTTCAGCCCCCCCCTCCCCTCCCTCCTATCCTCTTGTTCTCTCTCTATCTCGCCCCTTCCTTTGGGGCACCTATTCCTTTACTAGGTGCAATTTGAAGGCGAAGACGGGATTGACAGCGGCGGGTTGGCCAAAGAGTTTTTCGCCCTTTGCGCTGAAGCCCTCGTCTCGTCATCGTCGTCGTCATCTTCTAACGGCACTAGTAGTGGTGATGGTGGTGTAGCAGAGAATAGACCAAACACAGCCTCCAGCCATGGTGGTGCCTACTTTCAAATCGACAGTAGAAGCAGCAACAGTAAGAATAGTTCGGGAGGCGGTGCTCGCACTGCGAGCGTCGCTAGACAAAAAGGAACAAACTCATCAACAGGCCACAGCAGAAGAGGAATCCAAGGAGGAGGCAGTGGTGGTACTTTGAGAGGCAAAGGAGGCAAAGGAGGTATAGGAGGAATAGGAAGAAGAAGCAGTAGCGGCAGCAGTCATTCGATTGATGCTGCAGCAGCAGCAGCAGGAGCAGCAGGAGCAGCAGCACCTCCTCCCAGCGGTGCTTGGCGAGCGGTGGGGCGTTTTCTGGGCAAAGCACTGGTCGATCGTCAGCTGGTGCCGCCTCTCAAGTTCAACCACGCGTTGCTGAAGCGATTCCTCGGCCGGCCGGTGAGAATTGTGCGCACAACAATAGACACCTATTGAGGCATGTATGTGTTTATTACGAGAAGAGGAGGATGGAAAGGAGGTTAGGCACACCGAAAAGCCTTTCGGTCAGGGTGTTCCTGTTCTTGCAACCACAGAGTAACGCACACGCATGCGTGTCACCTCCTTTTTGTCTTCCCACTTAAACCATACCACACATCACCATCATCACTGCCATCCTCCTTTTCACTCGTGGATGTTCAGGTGGAGCTTGCTGACTTGGCGGGGATCGATGATTCCCTCCTTGCGAGCCTCACCTGGGTCCTGCACAACTCCATCGAAGGCGTTCTCTTTGAAACCTTCACGGTGCCTGCGAGCAGCAGCAGCAGTATTGGCCAATCAGTGACAGTGAACGCCGAGAAAGCGAATGAAGAAGATCTGGTGGAGCTCTGTCCCGGAGGACGCCACATTGATGTATGTACAAATTTCATGCAACTATACGAAGACAATAACAAAAAAGAGAAATTTCCACTTTCATTACACAAATGCTGTGAGCGATACATCTCTGCTTTTGCATAGTTGCATTGTTTTGTTCCTACATTCCAGCCATTTTTGTTCTCTGGTTTTCTGTCACATTTCCGCTCTTTCATCCCTTCGTGACGCTAAGGTAACCGACGCAAACAAAGCTGAATACGTGGATTTACGCGCGAAATACGCACTGGGCAGCGGTTGTGCTTCCAACAGTAGTGAGCACGAAGAAGAGGCGTTAGCGGCTGGTTTAGCTGAAGTGGTAAGAGGCCAGTAAGCACTGAACACTGCAGACAACTGTCCTGTCGCGTTCCTGTGCTTCGTCTTCTTCGTTCAACTTTTTTTCTTTTTTCCTGCTTCACTTGTGCAGGTGCCCACTTCGTTGCTCGCTGCTTTCAACGCATCGGAATTGGAGCGCCTGTTTGTAGGGCAGTCTTCAGTGGACGTGAATGAATTGAGGGCTTTTGCTCACTTTCAGGTGTGTGTGGGTCTGCGTCTTGATGAAGTTTTGTTATTCACATGTATGGTGTATATCTGAATCTTAGTTTCGTTTACTCTCTGCTGTACGTAAACTGTTGCTGTTGCTTTTATTATCCTATCTCTCTCTCTCTCTCTCTCTGAGCTAATATGAAAGTGAACATCATGTGTTCCTTATCATTCAAAACAATTTCCCCCTTCCTTTTCTTTTGTCCATACACTTCAATACCAGGGAGGACTGGACCCGGACAACGCGGTCTGTCTTTGGCTCTGGGAATACTGGCGGGCTCTGCCACCCCCCAAAAGGGGTGAACTCCTCGCGTTTGTCACGGGCTCGTCTCGCGTGCCTTTAGACGGTTTTGACCCGCCCTTGACCCTTTGCCTCGACACAGCCGCGGCCCCAGACGAAGGAGAAGAAGGGTGTTGTTATAACAACGACCGTGGGAATGGCCGCCGGTACCGAAACGCCACACCAGGCCGCCGTCGCCGCAACCACACGCCGCAGCGAGGGCCTAACGACAACGGTGACAGCAGCAGAGGAGATCGCGCAGTCGCTGCAGCTGCTGCGCCTCTCCAAACGGGTGCTTCAGGGGTGAGGATGACGGCGGCGAGGCGCGTGTGGTTACCGCGGGCGCACACTTGCTTCAACCAGCTGGTCTTGCCTCGAGCACCAACGTATGACGCGCTTGCAGAGGGATTTGAAATGGCCTTGAATGAAGGCGGCGGATTCTACTTGGCTTGAACGAAATCAATCCCATATCCCATACCGCAGTTACCGCATGGCGCATTACGAAATGCCCCTTGCTCTTGAGATAAGATAAGCATAAGCGCAAAAGCGAACTCAACTCACGACGCATATGTGGAAGATTCGCCTAGACCTGAAGTCGCAGCCTAATGGCAGGGAGAGTTATGACGTAAAATTCTATAATTCGCACTTACAATCAGACAACCTGGGCGCCTGGACCGTAAATTGATTTACAATTACAATTACAATTACAATTTATGAAAAAAAAATCGTGTCGGAATGCGATTCCTAATTGCGGCCGACATCGCCAACCAACCACCGAGCAGCACGCTCGCACGGCGAGCTGGATGCGAACAGACCGAGCCACGGGCTCAAACAAGAACTTCGGAAAGTTCCAAGAGAATGATTACTCTACACACAAGAGTGCTGCCAGAGAGAGAGCACTAATATATACGCAATAGAGTGTATTTACCGAAAAGACAAAGCAC
>Ga0136554_1001284_pt1 | contig 10152 bp, 10 predicted proteins | sample AntRauTorckE5431_FD_104637 | JGI IMG/M metagenome (GOLD analysis project Ga0136554, IMG submission 104637) | Saline lake microbial communities from Rauer Islands, Antarctica - Metagenome Torckler E5 #431 | ecosystem: Environmental > Aquatic > Non-marine Saline and Alkaline > Saline | place...
ACGATCGCGGGGATTTTATTGTTGGGGCTGATTTTCAGGAAGGACGGCTCAAACTGCTCGTCCTTCGTGATGTCGACGCTGTGGGTCTTATAGGCAAGGCCCACCTCCTCCAACATGATGGAGACTTTGCGCCCGTTGGGGGTGCCCCAACTGTAAAGATCGATGGTCATGAAACCTCCCTAACCTCAGGAATGACGGGTTTAGCGCGGCCCGAAGATCAGCCATGCGATGAAGCCGACAAACGGGAAGAGCAGCAGGATCAAAATCCATATCACCTTTGAGCCCGTGCCCGCATTGCTGCCGATTGTCTTGACCAGCGCATAAATGATTAAGGCCAAGCCGATAAGGCCGATAAGGCCGACTTCCAAACCCATAATGTATCCTCACTTTTCACTGATAACAGGCTGTCTTTGCCATGAGATTTGGGGCGATGACGCAGGCTGTTCAAGAACTATCCCACGGCCCGCGCGGCTTTGGCGGTTTGCTGGACGGCACGCTGCCGCTTTGCGCACGCTTTGGGGCCGGCCCGGAATCAGGCGCAGAATCGGGCACGGAATCAGGCGGGGCGTCGGTTGGGGCGTCGGTTGGGGCGTCGGGGGTCGGGACATCGGGAGTCAGGGTTGCCGTCGCCTCCTCACGCTGGAAAAGCGACACATCCTTGCGCTTCATAAAGGGCAGCAGGATCGCGCCGGCGACCAAGCCCCCGATATGGGCCAGCCAGGCAACGCCGCTGGCATCCGCCTGCCCGCCAACATTGGCGTAGCTATAAATCTGCAACCCGATCCAAAAGCCCAAAACCAGCCAAACCGGCAGGCGGATTGGCAACCAATTGAAGGCCAGGATCAACACCTTACCCCGGGGATACAGCATCAGATAGGCGATGATAACGCCTGACACCGCGCCCGATGCGCCGACCATGGGCTGGCGCACGTCGCCCACCCCGATCAGATGCACAAGCCCCGCCACCACGCCGCATAAAAGATAGAAGGCCAGGAACTTAAGATGCCCCATCGAATCTTCGACATTGTCGCCGAAAACCCACAGAAACAGCATATTGCCCAACAGATGCCAGAACCCGCCATGCAGGAACTGATAGGTGATCAACGTCGCCCAGGTGGGGGCGGCGTCCAGCCCCGCCGGCAAGCTTTCTGAGCCCAGCAGCACGCTTGGCACCAAGCCATAGCCGAAGATGAACTGGATATCCTGCGGATGCGGCAGGCCAAGCTGATAGAGCCAAACCACCACGCAGGCACAGACCAGCGACGCCGTCACAAGCTGAAAGGGAATGACCTTCAGCCGGTTCGAATCGCCGATCGGCAGGAACATCGCAATCAGGCTCCCTAAGGGCGGGCGGTGCGGGCTTGGACGTTAGCTAAGCCAGAGATAGGGCGACATCGCGCCCGATCAAAGCAGGCCATCGCAGGCGCGCCTCAATCTCCGACCTACTTCGCTTGCAACATCTCGGCGGCCTCGCGGGCGAAATAGGTCAGGATGCCGTCGGCGCCCGCGCGTTTGAAACACATCAGCGCCTCCAACACCACCCGGTCGCGATCCAGCCAACCTTGGTCCATTGCCCCGGCCAACATCGCATATTCACCACTGATCTGATAGGCGTAGGTGGGCACGCCAAAGGCATCCTTGACGCGCCGCACGATATCCAGATAAGGCATGCCCGGCTTCACCATCACCAGGTCCGCGCCCTCTTCCAAATCCTTCGCGACCTCCCGCAGGGCTTCGTCGCTATTGGCGGGGTCCATCTGGTAGGTGCGCTTATCCCCGGTCAGCGCGGCGGCGGAGCCTACAGCCTCGCGAAACGGCCCGTAAAAGCCGCTGGCATATTTGGCCGCGTAGGAGATGATGCGCACCTCCTGATGCCCAGCCGCGTCCAGCGCGCCGCGGATCGCCCCGATACGGCCATCCATCATGTCGGATGGGCTGATGGTGTCGCAGCCGGCTTCGGCCTGCAGCACGGCTTGGCGCTTCAACACCTCAACCGTCTCGTCATTCAAAATGCGCCCGCCGTCCAACAACCCGTCATGGCCATGATCGGTATAGGGGTCTAGGGCCGCATCGCATAAAATGACCATATCCGGGCAGGCCTTGCGCACGGCGTGGGTGGCGGTGCAGACCAAATTGCCGGGGTTCAGCGCTTCCGAGCCCGTGGCATCCTTTTTCGCCGGATCGGTTTGCGGGAAGATCGCAATCGCCGGGATTCCCAAATCCTGCGCGCGCTTGGCATCCTCCACCAACTGATCAACCGACAGACGCTCCAACCCCGGCATGGCGGCGATCGGCTCACGCACGCCCTCACCGTCCTTCACGAACAGCGGCCAAATAAAGTCCTGCGGGCCCAGCCGGTTTTCAGATACCAAACGGCGGATATTCTCGTTACTGCGATTGCGCCGCATGCGGCTTGTCGGATAGCGGCCCAATGTCGGGTCCATGGCGTGTCTTCCCTTAAGGATTCGTGATGATGCTTGTCAGAAACCTACCCGCCCCACGCGCGCTGTTCAATCGGTTGGGTTGATGGAGCGCCGTCATGGCCGGACTTGATCCGGCCATCTAAAGCGACACGCACACAGATCCACGGATCAAGTCCGTGGATGACGGTGGGGGGATGACGGTGGGGGGATGACGGTGGGGGGAGGACTGAGGGTGGCCGCATCAGGGTGTTCAGCCTTCTCCTACCCAAAAAGACAAACCCCGTCATGGCCGGACTTGATCCGGCCATCTGGAGCGACACGCACACAGATCTACGGATCAAGTCCGTGGATGACGAAACCCTACCGCCCCCGCAACCCGTCCAGTGCGCCTTGTAGAATATAGGCAGCGGCCATCTTATCGACGACTTCGCCGCGCCGTTTGCGGGTCATGTCGGCTTCGTTGACCAGGAAGCGTTCGACGGCGCTGGTCGACAGGCGCTCGTCCCAAAAGACGATAGGGATGGTCCAACCGCGCAACTCCACCAGATTGGTCGCCAACTGCCGGACCGATTGCGCGCGCGGGCCTTCGCTGCCGTCCATATTGACCGGCAGGCCCATAACGACGCCGCCGACTTTACGCTCCGCCACCAGTTCTTCCAGACGCTCCGCATCTTTCATAAATTTGGTGCGCCGCACGGTTTCCACAGGCGAGGCGATGAGCCAGCCGGGGTCGCTGACCGCCACGCCGATCGTCTTGGTGCCGGGATCAAGCCCCATCAAAACGGTGCCGCGCGGCAGGATGGACAGGTCTTCAATGCTCATAATCCAAGCGTCATAACCGGCCAACGCCTACCAAGCCAGCGATTTAACCCCCAGCGATTTACCCATGCCCCCGCTTGCCGCCCCCGATCCCTGGTGATAGCTTCCGGCGCGCTTTTTAGCTGGCCCGTTCGGGTAATCCGCAGGCCGGTCTAGACGAGATACATTTCAGGCAATCGAAAGAGGGCTCAATCCATGGCGCTCGACAAGCAGACGGTGGCGAAGGTGGCACATCTCGCCCGGATCAAGGTGCCGGAAGACCGGTTGGAGACGCTGGCCGGGGAACTGGACGGCATCGTCAATTGGGTGGAGCAGTTGGGCGAAGTGGATGTGGAGGGCGTGGCCCCCATGACATCTGCGGTCGCGACCAGTCTGCCGTGGCGCGAAGATGCGGTAACCGACGGCGGTTATCCGGATAAGGTGACGGCCAACGCGCCCGACGCGCAGATGAATTTCTTCACGACGCCCAAAGTCGTCGAGTAAGTGGCCGGATAAGGAAATGGGACGGGACCTTCATTCATGAGCGATCTTCTCGATCTAACGTTAGCCGAGGCGCGCGATAAGCTGGCCGCCCGCGAGATCACAGCCGTTGAGCTGACAGAGGCCTATATCAAGGCGGTTGAGGCCGCACGGCCCCTTAACTGCTACATCACCGAAACGCCGGAACATGCCCGCGCGCAAGCGCAAGCCGCGGACAAGCGCATCGCGGCGGGCACCGCCGGTGCGCTGGAAGGCATTCCGCTTGGCATCAAGGATTTGTTCTGCACCGAGGGCGTGCTGACAACCGCCGGCAGCCATATCCTGGACGGCTTCAAGCCGCCTTATGAAAGCACCGTCAGCCAGAATCTGAAGGATGCCGGCGCGGTCATGCTGGGCAAGCTGAACCTGGATGAATTCGCGATGGGCTCCGCCAACCTGACCAGCCATTATGGTCCGGTTAAAAACCCTTGGAAGCGTAAAGGCGATGACACCGATCTGGTCCCCGGCGGATCGTCGGGCGGGTCGGCGGCGGCGGTGTCCGCGCGCGCCTGCCTGGGGGCGACGGGCACGGATACCGGCGGATCAATTCGCCAGCCGGCGGCCTTCACCGGGATCGTCGGGTTGAAGCCGACCTATGGCCGCTGCTCACGCTGGGGCATCGTTGCCTTCGCCAGCTCGCTGGACCAAGCCGGTCCGATGACCCGCACGGTGCGCGATGCCGCCATCATGCTGGGCGCGATGGCAGGCTTCGACACGAAGGATTCCACCAGCGTCGACCGCCCGGTGCCGAATTATGAAGCAGCCCTGACCGGCGACGTGACGGGCCTGAAAGTCGGCGTGCCGAAGGAATATCGCGTCGACGGCATGCCTAAGGAAATCGATGCGCTGTGGCAGCAGGGGATTGATTGGCTGAAACAAGCGGGCGCGGAAATCGTCGACATCACCCTGCCGCATACGAAATACGCGCTGCCGGCCTATTACATCGTCGCCCCGGCGGAAGCCTCGTCGAACTTGGCGCGCTATGACGGCGTGCGCTACGGCTTGCGGGTTGCGGGCGATACGCTGAACGAGATGTATGAGAATACCCGCGGCGAAGGCTTCGGCGAAGAGGTGAAGCGCCGCATCCTGATCGGAACCTATGTGCTCTCTGCCGGCTATTACGACGCCTATTATCTGCAAGCCCAAAAGGTGCGCACCCGCATCGCGGAAGATTTCACCAAGGCCTATGAACACTGCGACGTGATCCTGACACCGGCCACACCGTCGGCTGCCTTCGGCATCGACGAGAAGCCGTCGGATCCGGTGCAGATGTATCTGAACGACGTCTTCACCGTGCCCGCCAACTTGGCCGGGCTGCCGGGCATTAGCGTGCCGGCGGGGATCGACGATAACGGCCTGCCCTTGGGATTACAGATCCTGGGGCGTGCCTTTGATGAAGAGACCGTGCTGCGCGCCGGTCATGCCCTGGAACAGGCGGCAGGCTTCACGGCCCGCCCCCAGTTCCTGGCCGGTTAAGCGACGGGAAGGATACGTTCAAATGGCTGACTACCGTCTAAAAGGCGAAACCGGGGAGTGGGAGGTCGTGATCGGCCTTGAGGTTCATGCGCAGGTCTCCTCCAAAGCAAAGCTGTTCTCTGGCGCTGCCACCGAATTTGGGGCCGACCCGAACGCGCAGGTAAGCTTGGTTGATGCGGCCATGCCCGGCATGTTGCCCGTCATCAACGCCGAATGCGTGCGCCAAGCGGTGCGCACGGGGCTGGCGCTGAATTCGGCGATCAACAAACATTCGGTCTTCGCGCGGAAGAACTACTTCTACGCCGATCTGCCCCAGGGCTATCAGATCAGCCAGTTCGACCAACCGATCGTCGGCGAAGGCGAGATTGAGGTCGATCTGCCCGACGGCAGCACCAAGGTCGTGGGGATTGAGCGGCTGCATCTGGAACAAGATGCCGGCAAGTCGATGCATGACCAGCATCCGAAGAAAAGCTTCATCGACCTGAACCGCTCCGGCGTGGCGTTGATGGAGATTGTCTCCAAGCCCGATATGGGCTCGCCCGAAGAGGCGGCGGCTTATGTCTCCACCCTGCGCTCGATCGTGCGCTATATCGGCTCATGCGACGGCAATATGGCCGAAGGCTCCATGCGCGCCGACGTCAATGTGTCGGTGCGCAAAGAAGGCGAGCCGCTTGGCACGCGCGCCGAGTTGAAAAACATCAACTCCATGCGCTTCGTGCGCCAAGCGGTTGAGATTGAAGCCCTGCGCCAGATCGAAATCCTGGAAGGCGGCGGCACGATCATCCAGGAAACCAGGCTGTTCGACCCCTCGAAGGGCGAGACGCGTTCCATGCGCAACAAGGAAGAAGCGCATGATTACCGCTACTTCCCCGACCCGGACCTGCTGCCGCTTGATTTCGACGATGCCTATATCGAAGAGTGTCGCAGCACCCTGCCCGAGCTCCCGGCAGAGAAGAAAAAGCGCTTTATAGAAAGCTACGCGCTGAGCCCTTACGACGCCGCCGTGCTGGTCGCCGATTGGGAAATCGCCAGCTATTACGAAGTCGTCGCCAAGAAAGGCGATCCCAAGCAGGCCGCTAACTGGGTGACGGTTGAGCTATTCGCGCGCCTGAACAAGGCCGACAAAACAATCCTGGAAAGCCCGGTCAGCGCTGAGGCGTTGGGCGAGCTTTTGGCCCTGATGGCCGACGACACGATTTCCGGCAAAATCGCCAAGGACGTCTTTGACGAGATGTTTGAGACCGGTAAGGGCGCCAAGGCCATCGTCGAAGATAAAGGCCTGACACAGATCACCGACACCGGCGAGATCGAGGCGATCGTCGACCAAGTCATCGCCGACAACCCCGGTCAGGTTGAAAAATACCAGGGCGGCAAGACCGGCCTAATCGGCTGGTTCGTAGGCCAAGTGATGAAGGGCACGGGCGGCAAGGCCAACCCAAAGATGGTCAACGACCTGCTGCAAAAGAAGCTAGGCGGTTAACCGCCCCAGTCTCATGACCCAAGTCCCAATTATTGCGGTTCAGAATTATTCCGGCGGGCGGGCCAAGTCCTTCAAGATCAGGTTGATGCTATCGGCACGCAACATCAGGTCGGCAGCCGGCGTCGTGCCGGCGTCCAGGTCTGCGATCAAGCCGGATAATTGCCCGCGCGCCTGGGTGGCATAGCGGGCGAACCAAACATTGGGCACATCGGACAGCGCCTCACGATCCCCCGGTGCGCGCTCGCCCTCACCCTCCCCTTCACCGGGACGTAAGGCCGCACCCGGCGGGGCGGGCACTTTGGTGTCATCGCGCGCTTCTGTCTCAGTGATGGTGAAGCGTTTCAAACGCTCCGCCAAAATAACCGCTGTTGCGCGCATGAAGTCCCGGTTTTCGCGGGATGTCGGCTCAATCGTCGCCAAGGCCCGCGATTGGCGCAACAAGCTATCGTAAGCCTCATCGCGCGATGACTGCGCAACCGCCGACGCGGGCAGCGCCAGGGTCATGCACAATAAGACGGCGAGGAGTCCTGCCCGCACGCTCATCGGCCATTTCCTGAATCTGGGCCTGAATCTGGGCCTGCATCTGGCGCCGGCTTTTCCGCCAGCCAATCACGAATCATGGCGATCTGATCAGGCACCATCAGCGACGGCGCGTGACCGCAGCCCGCAATCTCCACCGGGCGCGCACCCGGCCCGCGCTGTGCCATCTCCACCAAATCGTCTGCCAGTAATAGGTCGGACGTCGCCCCCCGGATCACCAATGGCGCTTCCCCCAACTGGATCGCATCCCAGAGCGGCCAGAGGTCCAAATCCTCATTCGCCAAATCGACGAAAGGCTCGGCGATGCGCAGATCGTAATTGTTGGTGAAGGTACCGTCGTCGGCTTTTGCCAGGCTGACGCGGCTAAGTTCACGCCAGTCTTCATCGTGGATTAGACCAAAGGGCTCGTAGGCCATTTTCAAATGCCCGACAGCAGTCTCGAAATCAGGAAAGCGCCACGGGATTCCGACATAGTCCGCGATCCGGCGCAGCGCTTCCCTCGGCACCTTCGGCCCGACATCATTCAAGGCCATGCGCCGAATGGGGTGGCCGGGGCTGACCGCCAGTCCTATGCCGATCAACCCGCCCATGGAGGTGCCGATCCAATCCACCGTTTCAACCCGCGCGTGGGCCAGCATCCCATTGATATCCCGCACATATTGCGGCACGCCATAGGCCGCTGAATCCTGGATTTTATCGCTGCGGGCGCGGCCCACAATATCGGGCACCAGCACCCGCCAGCCATCATCGGCCAGTGCGCGGGCAAGGCGTTCAAAATCGCCGGCATTGCGCGTCAGCCCATGCACGCACACCACCGCATGGGGCGCATCGGGGCTGCCGTAATCGTCATAGACCATGCGATGATACCCGGCATCCGCCAGACATAGAACAGAGCGCTCTACCGCTTCCGACCCCATGATCTTAACCCGCCCCCTGCACAACTTTACCCGCGCCGTGCACGCGAAGCGGCATCGGCGGGGCATCATCGACGCTGACATAGGTTTCCGGGAAAAAGCCGTTGAATTGCGTCGTCATCGAATTTGAATAGGCGCCCGCTTGGCCGATTTCGATCCAATCGCCCTCTTGGATGTCGGCGGGTAAATCCACCTTATAGGGCAGCACATCGGTGCAGTCGCAGGTCGGGCCATAGACCGAAAACGGTGCGGTTTCCTGCGCGATCGCCTTGTTCGGGCGGATCAGGCGCATGGGCAGTTTCACGCCCGCGGTCATCGCCTCAGACAGGCTGTGATAGACGCCGTCATTGATATAGACGGCGCCGTCTTTGCGCAGCTGCACCTGCACCACCAGCGACATGCCGCTGGCGACCATGCCGCGCCCCGGCTCACACATCACCACGCAATCGCCGCGCAGCTTAATCGCGCGAATGCCATCGCGGATGGCCTCGATATAGACCTCCAACGGCTCCGGCTCATCATCGATGTAGGGAACGGGGAAGCCGCCGCCGACATCCAGGTAATGCAAGGGGACATTGGCCTCTGCCATAACCTCCCCCACCAGCTTGATGGCGTCGCGGAAGGCCTGGGGGCTGCGGCATTGCGATCCGACATGGAAGGCTAGACCCGGCTGGAAGCCTGCCTTTTCCACTGCCTTTAACAGGCGTACAGCACCCGCAGTGTCGGCACCGAATTTCTCAGACAGCTTATACATCGCATCATATTGCGGGGTGACGATACGCACCAAGCAAACCTGGCCATCGCCGCCGCCGGTGATATCCACCAGCTTTTGCAATTCCGCCTCATGATCGACGACGTAGTGGTCGACATTGAAGACCTCATGCGCGGATAAAATGGCGCTGCGCGACTTCACGGGGTGCATGAAATAGCAATCCGCATGGGGGAAATTTTCGCGGATCAGCGCAATTTCCGCCAGCGATGCCGTATCGAAATGGCGGATCCCTGCGCGATAGAAGGCGCGCAAAACCTCGATATGCGGATTGCACTTCACGGCATAAAGGACGCGGCCCGGGAACAGATCCAAATAGGCTTTGGCGCTGCGCTCCAACTCCTTCGGGCGCAGGCAATAGACCGGATAGCCGGGGCGCATTTTTGCCACCATATCATCGACCGTCGCAAAGTGACTGTGTTTCGGGGCCATGACGGCGCGGATCCTTCAAATGATAGGCGAGCAAAATTGCGGACGGGCGTCCGAATCTCTTTTGACCATGCCAGAATAGGCGCGGCGGTCAAGCGGACCCGCATTTAGACAACGATCCCCTTGCCACCGCCGGTTATAGGCATGATCTTGGGGCCCATGCGCAGGTTGTTTGCACGGATCACAATGGTATTTGGCGCGCTGATCATCTTGGTCGGCGGCGGCGGGCTTTTGTGGCTGCAGCAATCCTTGCCGCAAGCCCAGGGAAGCCGCGTGCTTTCGGGTTTAGGGGCTGAGGTGACGGTGCTGCGCGACGCCCACGGCACGCCCACGATCCAGGCGCAGACGATGGCGGATGCCTATCGCGCGCTTGGGTTTTTACATGCCCAAGACCGGCTGTGGCAGATGGAAATGTCACGGCGTTTTGGGCGCGGCAGTTTATCGGAAGTGGCCGGCAGCAGCACGCTGCGCCTTGACCGATTCGCCCGCACCCTGGGGCTGGTGGATATCAGCACCCGCCAGCTTCGCCGCCTGGACCAGCCCACACGCGCGGCGCTGGACGCCTATGCCGCCGGCGTGAACGGGTTTTTATCCAGCAATGACGCGCCGCTTCCGCCGGAGTTTTTATTGACCGGCATCACGCCCGATCCCTGGTCCCCGGTGGATAGCCTGCTGTGGGGCAAGCTGATGGCGCTGCAATTATCCGGCGATTGGCGCCACGAACTTCAGAAAAGCCGTCTGCTGCAATATCTGCCGCCAGAGCGCGTCGGCCAGTTGATGCCA
>Ga0136554_1001289_pt1 | contig 10143 bp, 5 predicted proteins | sample AntRauTorckE5431_FD_104637 | JGI IMG/M metagenome (GOLD analysis project Ga0136554, IMG submission 104637) | Saline lake microbial communities from Rauer Islands, Antarctica - Metagenome Torckler E5 #431 | ecosystem: Environmental > Aquatic > Non-marine Saline and Alkaline > Saline | place...
CGTTTGATGGCACAGTATTTAAAATCCACATCGAATTTGAGACCAGAGTCGTCACGCAGATTTTGCCCTTTAATTTAGGCTTTGAACTACTTACTTTGCCCTGCTGATTTCGTGTGCTAACAGGGCATTAAAGTCGACGGCTATTCGGTTGGATTTGGCCCTGCCTTATTCACTACACGAGGGCCGGGCGGCGTTAAGTACAGCTTGCGATTAATTCCTCTGGGAGGGTTCGTGGTGTTTCCGCCTTTTTACAAAAATCCCGAAACGGAAGCGCAGTTCAAGGTTCGGTGGACTATTGTTATTTATTAGAGGAAAGAGGATAATGTGGCATAGAAAAAGTGTCTAAAAGTCTACGTTTTACTTGCAAGTTGCTTCTATTTGTATCCATGGCCTAGACTACTACCAAACGGAATTCATAATCTTCATTCAACTTTGATTGCTCTGTGTGTTTACCTTAATGAAATTTGATTGCAATGAAACATGTGCCCGTGTCATACTTTTACCGTCATCTTACTAATAAAGCGTCGAGTTGAAGCTTCTACTTTCATACCTCCGCCACCGCTGGAAGTCTTCGACGACCCAGACCTCCTTCAGGTGTTCCGAACTACATCGGTCTTGTTTGCATATCAACTTCTAGGCTAGTATGTTCTGCAGTTGCTGCATCGTGTTTCTTTACTTATCATGCCGCTGCTTTGAATCCAAACTGCTTTTTCTCTTGCTTCTCAATTTTCGCTTTTGCGCACGCTCCCTCTAATCTGTGTTCAATTCGTGCTTTCTTTCATGTGCTGCCTGAATCAGAACCGCCCGTTGCCTCAGCGCGCCCTGGTCGTCGCCGCGGGGGTTCTGGCCAACTTCGCGCTTGCCTGGGCCTGCTACGCGCTGCCTCTGGCCACACGGGGGGTGCCGGAGCGAACCTTTGCCCCGGGCGTCGTCGTGACGTCAGTGTCGGACGCAGGCCCGGGCTATCGGTATACAAGCACATGATATGGAGGGAACTATTGGAGAATAAGACTGACGTACCGTACCAAAAGATAAAAAGCATGATGGCTGTCAGTTTATACTTAGCATCGTGTTTTAACAGTATTCAACTTGATATCACTTCGAGCTGAATTGTGTTGCTCTTTTTTCTCCTCGTCTTATTTCAATGCGCACATCTTGCGTGTGTCTTTGTTTGCTTTGTTTCTTTTCTGTCAAAGGGCGGGGCTGCGGGCTGGCGACGTCTTAACGGACATCGAAGGGTGGGGGCTCATTGGTCGAGACTCGGCTGCGGTCAGCGCTACGGTACAAACGATCCGAGAAAGGCCGGGGCAAGCGACTAAAGTGCGCGTAGTGCATGCGGCAGCAGCTGGCGGTGGTGCTACTGGTGCTACTGCTAGTGCTGTTGGTGCACCTTCTCCATTGCCTTCTTCTCCTTCTGGAATTGCTGCAGCAGCGCCAGCGCGTTCGTCGGAAGAAGTGCTGACGTTTGTTCCCGAGGCCAGCACTAGCTTCAACGGCGGCGGCACCATCGGGGTGCGCTTGCAGGCCAATTTACAGGGGGTAACCTTCGCAAAACCCAGCGGCGGAGTGAGCCAAGTGGCGACCTTGGCGACGCAACAACTGCTGGACTCGTCCAGAGACGTCACTACGGCTCTCAGTCAAGCCGGCGGCGCAGTCGCGAAGAAAGCTGCGGCAACTTTGCACTTGCCAGGCGCGCAAAGCAACCTCCTCCCAGGCGATGCAAGCAAGAGCAGCAGTGGCGAGAGAGGCAGCGCAGGGACGGTGTCGGGACCTTTGAAAGTGGTGCAAATGGGCGCTGACGTGGCCGCGCGAGGGGACCCGTATGCGCTGCTGGCGTTTGCTGCCGCCATCTCGGTGAGTGGAAGTGCACGATGCAACAGTACAAATTGGCCTTACACGCTGCCTAGGTATTGTATATGAGCACCAAACGGGAAAATATGACATATGTGAGAATAAAATAGGTTAGACTGGCAATAAAGCCGATTATAAATCTATTCGTTCTTGCAATTATTGGCGTTTGTTTCGTTCCTTGGATGTTCTTTTTATTTTCAGTATCGTCTTTCTTTGCTGTTCTTACCAGGTGCAATTAGGAATTCTCAACGCGCTTCCCCTCCCAGCGCTGGACGGCGGACAAATGGCGTTTATCATATTAGAGGCGCTGCGCCGTGGCAAGAAGCTCGATATTCGCAAGCAGGTACTAATAGAATGAGATTCCCCTACTACAATAGATTCATGTGACTTTCAATAAGAGAAAAGTGAGGTCGCACGACTTCAATTGTTTTCAAATGCTTTCGATCGATCATCTTTTCCTTGCATTGGAGAATTTGAGGAATAAATCTATCAAATGTATGCAATTATTCTTATTGCAATAAATTTCAACACAAGCGCTACTTGTATACAAAAACGTCGCCATATTCATTGCCCCTTATTATTTTAACTATTCGCGCTCCTTCATGGCTGTACGTGGTTTATGCATCGCAGGAAGAGATATTGGCAGTGAGCGCTCTCATTTTGATTGCCATCAGTTTAACTGCTACGGCAGGAGATGTCAAAGCTGCAACAAGTCCCTTGGCATTGTTTCAGTAGGTAGCATATCTTTCATTTTTTATTCTTCTTGTAGTATATAGCATGGTAGTGGAGAGGAATAGGCAGCACAAACGAACTATTTCGTTCTATAGGTATTAGGTATCCAATCCTGGTATTGGTCTCACCGCGACCTAATTGCCATGCAGTTCTACGTTCTGCTTCTGAATTTTATCGCATGCGCCATATCACATACGCCAATTACAAAGAGCCACCACTATCACTAAATCACTAAATAGCAAAAAACTTCGTGCTGCTCATGAAGCCTTAACGAGTCTAGCTGGGGAACTGGGTTGGGGTTGGGTTGAGAGCCCTTTTGAATTTTATTTAATGTTGGTTTCGAATTGAAAACTGGTGACGAATAGCAACTTTCAAAATTCTTGGGAATAGCAATTCTCAGGATGTGGCAATAGTGGTAGCTTTTAGCCAAACTACGAATAAAAAAAACAGAGGGAACCACTGATGAATACGGTCAAATTTTTGAACTCGAGGGAAAAGTTTAGTCATCAGTCCAATGTTCTTGTGTAATCTCGTTACGAATGCACTTATGCGCGCTTCGCTCCAGTCCGCCATCGCCGTCGGCGTCGCCAGATGGATCATCAAGACCACCAACTGACTTTCCAGTATCGCTGTTGGAAGCGCTATACTTGCGCTGTTCTTGGCCATCCTTCTGCTTGCAGTCTTCTTTCGCATGGGTCTCTATTACGGGTACCTTATTTGGCGATTTAGGCAGTGGAATATTGCTACTTCTGCTTGCGATACCAGTACTATAGTCACTGCTACCACTGATGCTGCCGCTGCCACTCGGAGTGCTACTCTTGCTGCTGCCGCTGGTGCTGCTGGTGCTGGTGCTGGTGCTGCTGCTGGTGCTGCTCTTACCATTATTACTACCATCATTACTACTACTACTGCAACTATTACTATTGCCACTACTACTGCTGCTAGCAATGCTGCTACCTTGTTTCTGCGATCGAAGCTGTAGAGCCCGAAGCCGATTGGCCTCAATTCGCTGGCGTTGGTTCTCGGTGAGATTTTCAGAGTTTGGCTCCTTTCCTGAGACATCTTTCTCTTTCTCGCCTTGTAGATTCAAGTCAGCTATTTGCTGGCACAATGTAAATGGCGTGCTGCTTTTCTCAATAGGTGCGCTTTCGTGGTCTTGTTTCTTGACCCACGATGTTAGCACGCCTCGTTTCTTCTTTGCGAGCGCGGAAACGGCCGACGGGGAAGTGTCACAAGCTTTCTTGTTGCGACCAACGTGATGTTTGAGAAATGCCTCAATGCCATCATAATGCACGTATTCTCCATGAGCTGTAGATTGAATCTTAGGTTCTGCACATACTCTAGTGGGTATCGGCATTCTGGTCACTTTCTTCTTGCAGTGAGTGGCTCCTTCTTTGGAACTTGTCACAGAAGTTCCCTTCTTTGAATTCGGAACAGATACTTCCCGTGATGAACCTTCACATGAAACATGGCCAATCGAAGCTCCTTTAGTAGCCCACATGGCCTCAGGAGCGTTCTGTTCTAGAAAGAGCACTGCGCTAGCGTTTCTAAGAACGTTCAAAGTCATCTGAGCATCAGCCAGAGCTCGATGTTGCTCAATTCCTTGACCAAAATAGCGACCAAGCGAAGCCATCTTCAAGTCACCAGCACGCTTACCAAAGTGTTTCCTAAAGAGCACGAGAGTGTCAATCATGCCTGCCGGTTTAGGTGCTACCTGACCGATTGCCTCAAATTGTTCGTTGATGATTTTCACGTCAAAAGCAGCGATGTTGTGGCCAACCCAAATACGCCCATCAAGAGCTCGATGAATCCTATTTGCTACCTCTGCAAATACGGGTGCATCTGAAACGACGTCAGCAGTAATAGAATTGCACGCTATGGAGCGTTTTGTTATCGCTTTCAAATTCGGAGGCTTAACGAGCGTGCTGAATTTGAGACGTGGGTCTTCTACCAGGGTACGACTATCAACAACAATCACGCCAAATTCGAGTAAAGCCACAGCTCCACCTTTGAACCGTGGAATCGTTGTCTCGACGTCAAAAATTGCAAAGTCGGGTCGAGCAGAGAGTTGCTGCATTAATTGATCATTGTCAACGCCCGTCGAAGAAATGCCAAAATGTGGCGGTGATAGGGCTGGTGTGTCCTCCGAGTTGCCGATAAGTGTGCACTCAGTAGCTTCGATATTCACTGTGCGTAACTCGAGGCGTTCCACTAATTCATCTTTGCAGCCCTCGGTACTTAATCGAAAGCACTTGAGCAGTGTCTGAAGCTCTGATATAGATAACTTGTTCCAATCCGTCTGCGGAGGCGTTTCCAAATGACTTTCGTCAGAATCTTTGCTAACCTTGGGCGGTGATTCAGTTAGATCTACGAGCGACGACTCCAATCCTATTGAATGCCCAGGGACAGGGCTTTCAGGCATGGATGGAATTTCCATTTCAAGGTTCCAACAACTCAACCGCCACTTCACGGGCTCCTAGAGTTACCTGGCCTTATCAGCCCCTAACCTCATCAGCTCATCAGCCATGTTCGATCACAAGATCACTTCCTCAATTTTTCTCAACGGTCGACTAATCGACTAAACTAGGCTGCTCTTAGCGGGGTGGCTGCACCAAAATTCTGAGAATTCCAGGGCAAGAAGAGGTGCACTACTACGTAAGCACGTAAGCACCCAGCACTCAGAGAGAAGAGAGTTTCGACGTGGAAGTATAAGTAAATAGCAAAGGCGAACTCTAAACTGAATGCCGATTCCCAGTATTCACATAGCTTAAAGGGACAGAGCAACGGCGCGCCTTCTTGAATCCTTTTTGCAGAAACGAGAAACGGACACAGGCATGATCAGGCATGTGTCATGAAAAGTTCCCACTTTAGACTTTAGATGGGAGGCGGGGATATCAACCGCCGTGCCCTCTACACATATCCCATTTCCGATTTTGAGTTGCACGTTACACGCAATGCACGCGCGCACCTGCACATACAAAGCAAAGGTTTGAACTCGAACTCGGACTTACCAGAAGCCAATGTCGCGGGTGAAGTGGGAGGAATAATTCGTGAGAGGGGAGGGGAATCAGGAAAACTCCATCATAAAAAAGCCCACCCTCCTTACCAATAGTCAAAGCAGATGATCTTTCCACGAAACGTCCGAGAGTCACTTTAAATCCGTAATGAAAGGGTTCACCACGAAGCTATAGGTGCCAGAAAATTTACCGCGGCCAAGGAGCAGTAGCTATGGGAAGCGTTTTAGATAGTCTTTGCTCCCTCCAATTCGACAGCGTGAAGTGCGAGCATATTTTCAATTGTAGACGTCAAAGACGAGGAAGACAACGATTTAGGTGAAGCCGGCGAATAGAGATTTTCACGATGAAGTTGAAAAAGATAACGAAAGCAGGTATGCTGCTTCTTCTTCCGCAAATGAGCGTAGCAGCTGCCACACGATGACCTGGAGATAGCAGTGGCAGTGGGATATGTCGCTTGCTAATCGAAGAATCTGGAGAAAAGGAAAGTGGCTAGCACAATCGGGCTTTGTAATTGAATTAAATTACCCGGCAAACGGGCTAGTCAACTTCTTGCCGGACAGCTTTTGCGGGCTACGCGGGCTACGCAGGCGACGGTGGTTACGCTGGCTACGCTGGCTTCAATCGCATGCTTCAGTTGCAAGCCTTCAAGCTTCATTCGCAAGGCATGCAGGCCTTAAACGCAAGCTTCGTAACACGCAACCTCGAGGCTTAGCCACAGGCTACGCAGGCTTCGCACGCTTCGCGGACTTAAATAGCAGGCTGCAGTAGCATGCTTCAGCTTGCTCGAAAGGTCGACTGGCCATAAGGGGCTTCAAACTTCGTTCTGCGTCTGCAGTCCCCACCCATCCCATCACGGAAGATATATCGAAGTTTCTGTTCTGTAAGAAGTGAGCAAAAAAGGAAAGAACGGCAAAGAAAAGAAAACTTTTTTGCGAAGGCGATATATTATAGAATTCTGAATTCTCAGCTTTTACAAGTATTTGACCCAGATAGAAATGTGTTAGTCAACATTCAAAAGTTTTTGGGCAGAGGACACAGGGCGGCCTCAGAACCTCAGAGACAGGAGGGGCTAAGCGCATGCCTTGGGATGACTGCGCAAAAGAAAGAGAAGAGGCCGCGACACTAAGCCTATTCTAATTAATACTCCCAACTACAAAGAAAATCCCCCTGTAACATATAACAACAACAACAACATCATCATAAAAGTGCTGCTTTCCTTTGTTTTTCTGCCTACAGCAATAGCCTTCTAATTACGGCTTCTCAGGGCCAGTGTGTCAAAGTGTAACCCTGCGTCTGGCTCATCAGCCATGCCTGACTACTTCTAATCATCATTAATTATTTCTTCCTTTAACATCCAAAAGCTTCCTGGACACACGAGCACTCAGTCCCGCCGACTTATTCGGAGGAAAGGCGCCAGTTGGAGCTTGGAGCGTACTCTTTATGTGCCTCTGTGGTGCCGTGTACTTGCCTTTCTTCGTTTTTTAAGGGAGAGTGTTATAACTACAGATCTGTAGACTAGACTAGACACAGGACACAAGTTTTTTCCGTTTTGACCTGACCTTCAAATCGCCGCACTATTTTATAACTCCACCATTGATCTATTGAATATCATGAAAGGCAGCAAGATCCTTTTCCAGTGCTCAGCCCATGGCTATCTTTGGGAACATTGTCCAGGTACTCACAGTCTCATCATCAGTATCAGCAATGTTGCCTTGGAACCATGACATTGTTAGACACATAGAGCTATGGGCCCCGTAGATATGGTCGTGTTTGAATGAAGAGAACTCATTTTACCCTGAGCGTAGCAATCAATTGCTGCAACTGCAACAGGAAGATACTTCAGCTCGGTGCGGAGACCCTTGAGTCTATCAGGACAAATAATCTGACAACTGTGAGCTGATTCGAGTGTTCGAATCCGATTGAGGACTAGTGCAAGAGCATTCGAATATACAATCGAGTCGATTGATGAAAGTCGGTCAACTTTCTTCACCGTATCTTCTGTCAAGTTTTTTACGTCGTGAACGGGGACGTGGTGGGTTTCATGAGACTCAACTTCACCTTGTTGGGATGAGCTGCACGTACATGCCTCAGGCGTTTTGCCTTTGAACTGAAACTCGAGAAGACACAAGGATTCATGGAATAATTCAACAACTCCAATCCAGGTTAAACTCTCCAAGGAACGAATAGCTTGAGAAGAAGCTGGGACGCAATCTTCATCTGAATATGCATGATGTCCAGGGAGATGGCGATTGAAAGCATATTTTGGCTGTCCATTCATGAAGCTTGGGCGACCTCTAGTTAGATAACGCGACTGCATGTTCCATGGATTATAACACTTAAAGTCATTGTAACTGCGATCAACAGGGTCGCGTTTATATGAATGACTTTTCATTAGGAAGTTCTCGAGCCATTCGTTAAACCCAGCTTCATCACCAACATTTCGAGGAAACAACGTGCCGTTTGTAACCCATTTGCCCCAGTCATCGTACTTACACTCCAGATACTGAGACAAAATATGCGCTCTCGGGTTTCGAATCATAGTAAAGACGTGTCCTCGAGGCCATCGCTTCAAGAATTCGATTAAATATTCTGGAGCAATCAAAGCACAGTGTTTTGCAGACTCCAGTTAGGATAAATTTTGTAAGAAGTTGTTGGTATTCAAGAAACTCACCTTCGGTATGGCCGACCTTTAAAGAAAAGCGCTTTTCGAGCTCTGAACGAATGCTGTAACCTGCGGTTTTTGGGATGTGCATCATATGAACTGGACTAGTAGCATGAAGGACTGGCCCAATCATACTCAACTTTTGATTTGCGACTCCTTTAGCATGTTGCCTCTGAAAGTTGGGTACGGTGTTGCGATCAGAAGCCAAGCTTTGAATAAGAGGGCGAGCCGCTTCGATGAGAGGCGAATTTCCCCGAATTGCTTCTAGAACGTTGCTGCACCGGGCATCTCCATTTCGCTTCGTCCAAAACTCAGAGGGGGCGTTCAAAGGCTTCCAAGACAACTTACCTTTGGTTATCCAGGATTTGTTACCCTCCATTGCAGCCCAGATTTCTCTTAGTCGAATCCCAGACTTAATCTTATGGATCCATTCCAGTGGCGCACATGCGGAGGCAGCGGCAGTTTGAGCGTTAGGATCTCCTTGGCCGCTATGGCCATGTCGCCCCTGGAGATGCCAACCTTGCATTGAATCTGTTTTCTCTCGATCATCAATGATGATGAAATGATTATGTTCGCTGGCATTGATAAGCAAATACATCATATGAATAGCAACTTCTGCATTGTCTGCGAATGAATTTTCATGTCGGTAGCTCAGAACTGGTCGATATCCGAAATATGTCCTCCACACAGCAGATGCAACGGACCGTGAGAACATCATAAAGTTTTCATCCGCTCGGCAAGAGATGATGTTATTCGTGTAGTGCGGGTAATAGTAGGCTCGGAAATAGTGAGAATTTCCACGTTCGATTAGAGTAGAAGAAATCTCTTGAAGCAGCGAGGGCACGCACAGGAAACCGTCAGCATCAAGTCTTAATAGGTACTGCGCCGAAGTGTGCAGAAGGTAGTATCTTGTTGCAGCTAATGAAAGATGCCCAACCTGGCACCCCTTGCGACAAGGATAGTTTCTGCACTCTGGCCAGTTTTGCGCTTTCTTGACCTCGATGTAGGCTTGATTACAGTGCTGGTTTGTACCGATCCGCGATGATTGAGTTTGCACCGCATCTCCATTGTGAATTAAGACGAAGGTGTTGCTCATATTTTCACTCGTGGTGTTGCCCCATGTTGTAGATGCATCCCCTACAGACCGAGGAAATTTTATAAATTCTATATCGTTTTTTTCGCTAGCTTCCTGATTGATCGTTGATACGTTGACGTCTTCACGCCATGTGAAGAAGCGGTGCGACGCTCTGGCGTCAGTGACAAGGAACTGTAACCAAGTGTCCCGCACAGCAGCCCTGAGTTCGTAATCATGTGAGTTGGTCAAAATGGCCACAAAGAGAAAATGATGCTTATTCAGATATTCTATCTCAAGTTGGTGAGAGAAACGAAATACGACTATTAGAATCAACAGTGTTAAGGCCCGGATCTGCGTCATCATAAGCATTAGAAATGCTTGAACGAAAGTAAACACTGAGGAGGCACAAGGAGCGAATGAAATCGTCAATTATGTCCTGTTTGTCCCTCAGGCCACCCCAAGCACGAGAAGACGCTTGACTCTGAACGTCTTAGTGCCGGAAATAGTGGGGGAAAGGGTGCTGTACAGCTACTGTAAAAGAATCATTCATCTCTCATCTCTCATCTCCTCATCCCCCTCAGCACGTTTTTAAGAAAGTGAGGGGTAGAAGAAACCGAGAGGTGTTGGCTCCGATTTTTTATCTGCAGAAACGAGAAACGAAGCTTTCTGCCCTACAGGTAGTTCCGGGTGTTAAGAGGTCGTCACGTTAAGGGAATAAGGGTTAGAATTCGGTACTTCCACCTGTTAGAAATCGATTTCCTTCTTATACTGCAGTACTAAAAAACGCTAAGAGAGCGAGTGCTGAG
>Ga0136554_1001294_pt1 | contig 10133 bp, 22 predicted proteins | sample AntRauTorckE5431_FD_104637 | JGI IMG/M metagenome (GOLD analysis project Ga0136554, IMG submission 104637) | Saline lake microbial communities from Rauer Islands, Antarctica - Metagenome Torckler E5 #431 | ecosystem: Environmental > Aquatic > Non-marine Saline and Alkaline > Saline | place...
ACGTTTAAAAGACGGCGAAGTAAATGCTAACGGCGACCTAGTACTTTACACTGAAGATCAACCAGACGGGCAGTCTCGACGCGCTGTTACAGTTGACGGCTTTAAGACTAACGTAACTGACAAGATTGCTGAGAACGAAGGTCGTCTAGACGATAACGATGTTACAAATAATAGACAAGATCGTGACATTGCTACTAATGCGGGCGACATCAATAGTGTGCAGGACCAAGCTAATTTTAACACAGGCGGCATGATTCTAAACAGTTTGCGTATAAGTGGTAACGATCGTGATATCCGCGACAACCAGCGTGATATCGACCTGAATGCGTATGGCATTGAAACCAATCGTCGGGCTATTGTTGATACAAATGCACGTATTGACGGTGTTATGAACGATATGCGTTATCTAGATAGGAACCTGTCAGCAGGTATTGCAAGTGCAGTGGCCATGGGACAACACAACTTTGACCCAACGTACCAAGGTGGACAGGTTAGCATTGCAGGCGGTCACTTCAACGGTGCAAACGCTGTGAGCCTAGCAGTGGGTGTGCCAGCAGGCAGTAATGCGTTCTTTAGCTTGTCAGCAGCAGCCAATGACGGGCCAGGCAACGAAAGTATTGGTATGGGTCTAACATACCGTTTACCATAAGCCATAAAAAGTAGTTGACAGAAAACGAAAACCCTCTTATACTGTATAGACAGTAAACAAATAAGAGGGTTTTTTATGCCTTGTAGAGCAAATTATATGGAACCGTCACGCTCCGAGGAGTACAGCAAAGAAATCGCTGCTCACTTGGTTTTTGTGCAAAAGCAGTTGGGAAATGAGCCCGATGAGGACTTATCCAAATAGAAACCGGTCTAGTACACAAAAGCTGAAATGCGCTGGATTGCGTTGACCTACTACTAAAAGTAGGTAGCACTAGAAAGTGAAACGTGTGGTGACTTTGCAGTTGAATAGTAACTGCTAGCTAATTCAAGCTGGACTAGCTCATCCAGTGACTATTTCGAGCTATATGGTGCAGGGTGAGTATTGTAAAATGACCTCCCTCTCTCAGCAGTGACTTGCCCTGCACCATCCTTCCTAAATTACTCCATTAACTTATCTTTTTGCGTAAATATATTAAGGTAACACTGTTGGAGAACCCTATGAAAAATGCAATCGCACTATTAATCATTTTAGTACTTCTGGCTATAGGAATTGCTTTCAGTAGCAAGTCGTCTGCACAGCAGCTAATAGTACTGCCATTAGAAGTAGCATGTGGCAGTCTTGATGTGATAGAAAATTCTGTCAAGCAAGCTGGGCAAGTGGAAGTACTGTCAGGAAGCAGCGGTAGTCCATCTACATCCAAGGCGCCGGTGATTATGGCTATGGACCAAGACGGTGTGTATACGCTGTACATAAAAAACGAAAGTAAAAACCAAGCCTGCATCATTGACTACGGAAAGATGTCCAAGTCAGGCACACAAAGCTAACAGGAGAAAAAATGAGCATTCGCCCTATTCAGGATAGAGTAGTAGTAAGACGTAAAGAAGAACAAGAAGTAACACAAGGTGGCATCGTATTGCCAGGTGCATCAAAAGAGAAGCCGTGTCAAGGTGTGATAGTTGCTGTAGGTCCCGGCCGCACACTTGACGACGGAAAGATGGTAACTGTATCGCTAGCAGTAGACGACGTTGTTGTTTTCGGTAAGCAAGCAGGTAAATCTATAGAAATAGACGGTGAAGAACTCTTGGTAATGACAGAGAGTGAAATCTACGGCGTGTTGAATTAAGGAACGAACATGGCATCTAGAAACGATGTAACCGGCGACGAAATTAAAAGCAAGACCAGTAATAAGCAGTACGCCGACAACTGGGATAGAATATTCGGAAAGAAAGACAAAGAACAAAAACCAGTTAACAAGAACGCCAAATAGTTATAACATAACTGTACATTCATAAAGAAAGGTAGAACTAATGGGTTCTTGGAATAAGACTTGCGGTTTAACTCGACTGCACATTAACGCAGGCAAAGAAGTGTATGTGTTTGCACTTGAAAGAGTAACATCACACGAACGTTGCTACGCAACTGCATTTTGGAAACCGTGTTTGGTTCCGTTAAAAGCGGATTCGTTTCAAGAGAGCATTCAGAACAGCTGAGTGCACTTTACGTTAAAAGCGGGATTGAGATAAAGAGTGTATTCAGAGCCGTTGGGAGGACTCCGCGAACGGCTTTTATTCGTTGATAAGTGCAGGATGATAACAGTTGGCAACTGTTGCGAGGCAATGCTTGAAAGACAGTATCCAGCTTATCTGAATGCGGTGTACGATTTAGCCACGTGTGTTGTGTTCGTAGCACAGTGTAATCTGTATACGCACTGTGTCCATTTTACCCAGGAGGGTTTATGATAACTAACTACTTGTTCCTCAACAGAGAGCTACTAGACGACGTCTACGCAGCTATGGGAACTGTTTTAGTAATAACCAAAACCAGAACGGACGCTGTTAACTTTTATAACGAACTGTTGATAAAATACAGTGACAACCCCGGAGCCGTACTGCGTGACGACGCCGCTCAGACGATAGCATCAAAAGTAAGCAAAATCACAGTACAAGCAGCTCGCAACCCAAAAGACTTTGATCAGTTTCGTGGCCAAATATTTTTAAAAATATTTGCTGTAGGATTTTATACTGATGATGAACTAGAGTTTCTTAACCAGTGCATCGCTGACCGTAGTTGAGTAGATCTGAGTAAATATATTGCAGTTTGAGTTTACGGAGAATCTTATGAAGGAACATAAAGGTCTAAAGTCAACTATAGTAATACTAGCGGCTCTAACAGTAATTACCATTTTTATCGCTGTTACTTTTAGTTCGCTCGAATGGTCACTAGAAAGAAAAAAGTACACTAAAGTATGTGAAGAAGCAGGCGGCGTAGCACACAGCCCAAGAAATACTGGCTTGTGGCCAGAGCTTGTTTGCATCAACAGAGACGTGTTTATTGATCTCAAAAGCGATATTGACGACTTCGAGCCGTACATCGAATAAAACTAGTTGACACTAGACTAAAAAGGTCTTATACTATAAAAATACGAGTTTAACAAGGAACTTAGAATGCCGTTATGGTTAAAGATTATGTTGCCGTTGTTTTTAATAATCTTCTTCGGATTCATTATCCGGGCCGGGTTACACTACAGCGATTACAAAGAACAAATGCAAAAGCAGTGCGCCGAAGCAGGCGGCGAAGTCTACATTAACTCTAAAGGCAAAGGCTGGCCTGATGTACTCTGCTTAGAGAAAGGTGCAATTTTACTAAGAGGCAAAAATTTAGATGACGACAACTAAAGAAAAGTGCATTGAGCGAGGTTCATGAAGGTTTTATACTTCCTTGCAGCAAATTGCACTGTTTTAATGTTTGTATTGCTTTACATGGTGCAGCAGGACAAAGAGAATATCGTTGAGCGATACAGCAAAAACTGCGAAGTGGTTGGCGGAGAGACTTACGTAGTCGAGAACCCACAATCAGATAAAGTTATACTGTGTCTCAATACTGATTTGTTTTTACTCATGCCAAGCAAGTTAGAAAAACAAAGAAAAAGCGCAAGCAGCAAAAACCGCTCAAAAGACACAGACGAAAAAGAAGACAATGCCGGATTGGCCGAGTGACTAGGCAGTTGGCTGCAACCCTTCGCAGGCAGGTTAAAATCCTGCATCCGGCTCCAATCAAGAGAGAAAGAAATGAAAGATAAAGAAAAGAAAAAATTGTTAACTAGAGCAATAGGTATCGCAGAAGGGATATCAGATTATCTTGATCGTGCTTATTTTGCACACTGCTAGGTACAAGAAGTTATAAGTTTTATGGGCGGTTTTTCCCTAAGCAATCGAGGATGGGATCAATATGTTCAGGAACACAAGTAGGCACCGGCGAGGCGCTACCGGGGGAAAGTGTTCTAAAGGTCGACTGGTTCGAATCCATCGCCGCCTACCATATGCCACCCTGGGTAAGGGTTGCTAGCACCGTTAGAGCATGATTGCACAGACCGTACATCTGTGTTAGAGCTTTAACCGGTAACTACCTCGGAGGGTCTTCCTACGCTCCGTCAACAACACGTAGGAGCCAACTTTACATAGGAAAAAAAGATGAGTGAACTACTAAAACAGATTAAAGCAGACCAAGTCGCTGCTCGCAAAGCACGAAACACACAAGAAGCAACAGTGTTGACAACTCTGCTAGGCGAAGCAGGACCCAGCGGTAACGATGTTGTAACAGACGAGCAGGTTACAAAAGTGGTTCAGAAGTTTTTGAAGAACCTGCACGACGTAATCGGTTACACTGCTAACTCAGAAGTTCAGGACAGAATGAAAGAGGAAATTGCGATCCTTGAGCGGTATCAGCCTGCACAGTTGACCGAAGATAAAATTCGACAATTTGCTACTGAAGCTCTTGCAGATCTTGCAGACGAGCCAGCAGGCAAGCGAGTTGGCATGGTAATGAAGCAGTTGACTGAAAAGTACAGAGGTCAGTACGACGGCAAAGTTGCTAGCCAAATCGTTAAGGATCTTGTGTAATGGATATCTTAAAGAACTCGCGATTCTTCTTGTTTAGAGGATGGCACGGATGTACGAACAATAATTGTGTTGTTCTTGGTGAGACGGCCGGCATGCATACCAACGGTATGTGTAAATGTCTGCCTGACGCAAGCCGTTCACAATTAGGTACCCTCGGTAGCAGACTACAAGCACTGTTGCCGAAAGTAGAAAAGCAGCCTGAAGGCAACGAGCTATGGAAGTTTGATCTTTTGCGTCTAACGTCTAAGTACGATATGTCCGGCACACTAATTTGGTCGGAGGACGATCTCGAGTTTGGCATTATATGCAATGACGTATTTCATTGGGGCTGTGCTGACGTGGAAGACGTGCACGAAGAAGATTTGCCCATGCTTGAGCAAGCGTTTAAAGACAGCGACATCTACGGCGACGATCTATACTGCGCTAGAAAACGTGGCATGCGTCCTCAGGGTGCAATGTACAAACACATCGATAAAGAGGCATGGCACTTGTTTGACGCTTGCGGCCCAGAACGTGATCCAAAAGAGCCCGGCAATACGCCAAAACCAAAATGACATACACTATTTTCGAAGTTTACGAAATAGCTACTGACGAGGTCGAGTCTATGTTCGAAAGCTGGAGCGAGGCTAACTTTTATAAGAACCAGCTAGGACGCGACGAGTACGATGTGCGCGAAGGTAAATTAACACTTGACGAAACGGAACACTGACTGTAAACTGTAAGTACAATACAGGACTTAGAGGCAAAAATGTTTAAAGGATTTCCGTACGTAGCTGTATTAAGGCACAACGAAAAAGAGACGATGCCAGTGTATAGAAACGTACAAAAGGCACTTGACTTAACTTTTGACGAAGTTCGCCTTGTGTTTTACAGACAGAAGTCTGTTTTCAAGTTTAAGCAGAAGAAACACTTTAAACTGTTTGAGCTGCATTGCCAATTAAACGGAATGAAAGTAGTTGGGTCAGAAGAGTTGTAAATAATAACGCCCTAATAGCTCAGAGGAGAGAGCAACCGCCTCCTAAGCGGTAGGTCGCTGGTTCGCAAAATGATAAATACTCCTTTTCTTATAATGGCAAGTTCTCCTGCAGAAAAGGCAAGTGTTCTGAGGAGGCTAGTATATTATCTAACTATAGTAGTTTGCATAACTGCAATCTCTGCATTATTTTTAGGAGGTATGCTAGTATTGACACTTCCACCATGACGGCTCGGAGATGTGTTAAGGGTACAAGGTCGCCGTCCTTCCTTGTACGCCGGACGATACCTAACCGGCATTTTGTTATAGACGCGGTGGCCGAGTGGTCAGGCACCGGATTGCAAATCCGAGTCGAAAGATAATGCGGGTTCGAATCCCGTCCGCGTCTCCACCCTTAACTACCTGGTTAATTTCTAGCAGTTAGTCCATAAATACTATATGCTGGAAACTACAGAAGTTGCACAATTATTCACCCCTTACATAGGCATACTGCTAGGTCTTGTGATCTCTCTAATGATTAAAGATTATGCAACAAGTTTTATTAAGGGTATAGCGTTTCGTCTTAATCCTTTGTTTAGTGTAGGTGACGCTGTAATTGTAGACGGAGAGCCTGCTATCATCGTAAACGTAGGTATACGTGATACAATCTTTAGCATAGAAAAGTCCGGCGGAACTAGCACGTGGCTGAGCATTCCGAACGAACGAATAGCATATCTTAAGATAGAAAAAGTAATAAAACCAACAAAGCTACTGAAGCCGGTGGCTCCATCAAATAATCCTCACGAAGACGAAGGTTAAAAACCTCTTGACACAAACCTAACCAGACTGTAATATGTTTACTTGCATTGGGCTTTCTAGGGAGCAACCGAGACCCCTAGTTAACTGTGCCTTAGGAGTATAACTCCTACGATAGCTGCTGGTAAAACCGTTAAATGCTTTCTCAGGCTGTGCAGTCGCAATACAGGGCCCAACCTTTTAACTAACACACAGGTGTAGCATGTTTAGAAAATTCGTAGTAGTCGCAGCAATTGCAATGCTTCCGCTCTCAGCAGACGCAACAATGTCCGACAGTCAGTTTCAACAGTGCATGTCGATTACAGACAGATTGGACGACTTTCGTGACAGTCAGCAAAGATCAGCAGACAGAGTTAAAGACCTGCAACTCGATCTAAGAGCACTTGACACAAGGCTTACTGGACTCGACCTAGAGTACAACATTGCTGAATCTAGCTATCGAGGCTGCTTGTCAAGCGGCTGGGGCAACTGCGACCAGCAGGCAAGAATGTTTGACAACGTTGCTGCTCGATATAACCAAGTTGTTGACGCTTACAACAGGATAGGCGACCGTGAAGTTGACGCTGTCAGAGCTCACCAACGTGAAAACAAACGATGGTCACTATTGGAAGACCGTTACAACCAAGAATGTGTAGGCACGGACGTTCCGGCTACCATTTACGAAAAGCACTGCACCAACAACTCAAACACATACTGCAACGCATTTAGGTGATAACATGGGATACTCAACTGACTACAAAGTAGACGCAGGGCCTTTTGAAAACGAAGATGCTGCCGAGTTCTTTGAATTCAAAGCCAAAAAGGCAATCGACGAAGCCATCGAAGTAGACATTGGTCTTAGCCACGGCAGCAAACATACCGGACGTTACTTTGTGAAATTCGAAGTTAACGATGCCAAGTGGTACGACTGGGAAAAAGATCTACGCGGTCTAAGCACAGCTTTCCCCGACGTTACTATTGACGCTGTAGGACACGGTGAGGAAACTGGCGACATCTGGAAGGCGAGAATTCGCAACGGCGAGAGCGAGATAGTAGAAGCTGTTATGTCGTTCCCGGATTTCAAAGTACTGGTATAAACTGGTTGACAAGGACGTCATCAGAGCTTATACTGTATAGACACTGAAGCAACTAAGAGGCAGTTATGAGCGCACTTGAAAAAGCACAGCGTCTTAAAAAAGAAGCGTTTGCAGCACTAGATCGCAGCAAGCGTGGAACCACTGTTCGCGTCGACTACAACGATCTGATCGACGTGTGTCTTGCGTTCGAAGAGGCTTCCAGCGGCGACTACGAAAACTTGGAATTTAGTGCTGCACTTGCACACGAGCAGTACCGACAGATGTCGCGTATTGTAAGTCGAATTTCTAACATTGCACAGCCAGACAGCGAGATTTGGAATCTGTGCTTCAGTGAATACGAACCAGAATTCAACGTTGACCCAGACGCAGTGTTGCGCAAGGTCCGCGGAGAGAAGGAAGAGACACAGTGAGAAAACTAGCATCTGTTAGAAAAATTGCAGACATTTTGCCTATCGAAAACGCCGATGCTATTGAGGTAGCGGTCGTTGACGGCTGGAGTGTTGTAACCAAAAAAGGCGAGTACCAGCCAGGGGATCTTGCTGTTTACTTTGAGATCGACAGTTTCGTTCCCGAGCACCTTGCGCCGTTCCTTACCAAAGGTAACGCTAAAGCAAAAGAATACGAAGGCATTATCGGTAACCGGCTGCGTACAGTAAAGCTACGTGGACAGGTAAGCCAAGGGCTGTTACTAGGCCTTCGTGACCCAAACGTGTACAAGGCTTTGCTAGGACTGAACGATGTCTACGAAGGCCTTGACGTAACTGAGCAGTTGGGCATCGTTAAGTACGAGCCACCGATTCCTGCTTGCTTGGCAGGTGAAGTGGAGGGTATGTTCCCCAGCTTTATCAGCAAGACTGATCAAGAGCGTGTTCAGAACATTATTGGTTTTGGACCTAAGTTTTTTGTTGGTGACTGGGAAGTTACACTCAAGCTAGATGGCAGCTCTATGACAATGTTTACCCGCGAAGGCGAAGTTGGCGTGTGCAGTCGTAACTTGTGGCTCAAAGACAATGCTGCAAACGACGGCAACACTCTTGTACAGTTTGCTCGCGGTATTGACTACACTAGGACACTGCCAGACGTTGCTGACCTCGTTGGGTTTGATTTTGCTCTACAGGGCGAAATCATGGGACCTGGTGTCCAGAAGAACAGAGAGAAATTCAGTATCCACAGGTTCTTTGTGTTTGATATCTACAATATCACTGACAGTAGGTACTTGAGCGCAGGCGAGCGCAAAGAGGTGCTTAAAATTCTACTGTTGCACACTGACAACGTTGAGCACGTTCCTGTGATCTTCAGCAAGTTTACAGTTACAGAGGACAACGCCGATCTTGACATGTTTTTGCGTATGGCAGAGCGTCCGAGTATCAACCACAAGATTGCAGAAGGCATTGTATGGAAGAACTTGAACAACGGCGACAAGAGTTTTAAGGTTATATCAAACTCTTTCCTACTCAAGGAAGAGTAATGAGCTTACAGCATCGCAAGGGAAAGTTGGAACAGCGTATGCGCAGGGAGCGCAAACGGTTGAATGCGAAATACCGTGCGCTGATCCGACGTGTAGAAGAAGAGTGCGAACAGCACGAGTTCGGTGACTGGTATAAACAGCACGACGCTCGCACCGGCTTTTATGTTTCAAACTTTCTAGGCGAACCGTTTGTTTATAAAAAATGTGTTCACTGTGGCAAAATCGAATCGAAGATTAGAAGGAACGAGCAATGAGCAGAAAGAAAATATTCGAAAAGTTGTTCGGGCCGGACTGGCGTAAACAGTTTGAGCAGATACGTTGGGAAGCTGAGAACACGGCTGTTGACCGACATAAACGCACAAACACCCGACCAGCAGGCAAGAAAAGAGGTTGATACAAAATACTCTATGAGCGACTATATCAAACACGAAAATGTAAGTGTAACTCATTTTTCAACAACCAAACGCGAAGAACTAAAAAATGGTTGCACGTTACGTTCGGACAAGATCAGAATAAATGGATCTGCTACGAAAACTCTGAGTATACAGGTAGCTGGTATCGAAGGCGAGCCAGGCAGGGCCGGATTAACGTTTGATTTTTTAGACAATATTTTATCACAAAATGGTTGACAGATACTACACAGGCTGTATACTGTTTACATACTGAGACAAAGGCACAAAGGAGAAGGCACTTATGAAACTAACACTACGCAAAGCACACGCTCTGCAGAAAGAGCTAACAAACGAACTTGTAAAGCTGGACCTCGACACAGAAATTGAAATTTCAGAGTTCGAGGCTCCAGAGAAAAAAATCGCAGACACAGTAGACGTGTTTGAAGACCAACTGGTCAAGCGCAAGGATATCCTGGATACGTTGTACACTATCCGCAAGGCAATCGCAAAAGCAAACCACGAGAAAGACGTGGACTTGCTGCTGGCCGACTTGGCGCACTTGGACAGCAACATCAGCTTCTACAAGCAGGTCCTACGAACCACAGAGCCACGTGTACACGGCGAGATCCTTAAAGGCAAACTGGACAAGATCCGCAAGCGTGACGACAGCGCAGAAACACGCATTTACGGCCGCAGCTCAGATATAGTTACAACTCACGTGTTCACTGCGGACGCCCTGGAAGAGTTTGAAAAAGAACTGGCAGAATTCAAGAAAGCCAAACAAACCCTGCAGGATAAGCTGCTTGAGATCAACTTCCAAACTGAAATCGATCTAGCGAACAAGCAGGAAGCTGTGCTTCGCGGGCTGAACTTGATTTAAG
>Ga0136554_1001295_pt1 | contig 10128 bp, 10 predicted proteins | sample AntRauTorckE5431_FD_104637 | JGI IMG/M metagenome (GOLD analysis project Ga0136554, IMG submission 104637) | Saline lake microbial communities from Rauer Islands, Antarctica - Metagenome Torckler E5 #431 | ecosystem: Environmental > Aquatic > Non-marine Saline and Alkaline > Saline | place...
ATTATGAATGGTTCATTATTGATTACACGACGTGGCATGGTTTCTACGTAAAAACTCCGTAGAGTTTGAGTGCTCTTTGAGTTCCCCGAACTCCGATCTGAGTTCCCCGAGGCCTACCTATTAACCACCCACCACCACTTCATTCCAGCTATTTATTTACTGCCATCGTAATCTGTATTACAGTCAGAAAACCAATTTAAAAGAATGGGAAAGAAGAGTAAAGCACCAGGAATAGAAGTCCCTTCGATTCCTGATCAACAAACCGATCCTGTAACATCCGATGGTCCCAGCGAGGAAGAACTCAACAGTCTCCAAACAAGGTCTTCCAGCCTGCAACATAAACTTGACCTGCTCGCCGAACTTGCAATCGCGAACAATCGTGAGGAGTTTGTGAACCAGTTTGTGCCCCTTGATTTGACCCCGGCAGAGGTCGCGGGGTGTCTCGCAGATCTCACCACAGAAGCTGAAGCAGATGGGCAATGGAATACTCTTACAGCTGAAATTGCGGCTATAACTGCTGGAAGCAAAGTTAATAAGATTGAGGGAGACCAAGTTTCAAATGCTGTCTTTTATTTCCAACATCCGCTTTTCGAAGGGTGCGACCGTGAAGTTGCATTCCGGTGTATTGATGGCGAATGGAGAGCAGAAGGATAACCATTACTACGATGTACAGTATTTTATGGAGTTCTAAGAACTCTGAGCTACTAGAATGAACAATGAACAAAGACTAATCAGCTATCAGAAGTGTTCTTGACACGATTTGCATATTGCTGGTTTAAAATCTTCAAATTAGTGAACATGGTTCCCGTTATCTTATATATTAATAAATACTTGTGCCATTTCATCAAGTCTTTACTTCATTGATATAGATACGAATCCATTTTCTGTTCCCTTCGCACGCATTACCGTGGGCAGGTTCAAACGGTCTTACTCAAAATGAGTTCTCAGCTTTTTAACAAGCTCCCGCACAGATGATGGATTCTCTTTCTCTATAGCAATGCCATCAATGAGATTGATGGTCATTGTGTTTATAGTGATCGAAAAATATTATGTGGAGGTTAGCGAAAATGCAAAATAATAATTGTAGTGTTCAGCGCGGACTTACATATGTCAAATAATAATTCTTCAGGGCGGTGACGTAAAGTGTAGCCAACTGCTGAGGAGGATCAAAGCTGTACCAAAGATCTGACTCATGGTCAAGTCTTCCCCATCAAGGATAGTCTGCAAGAGAGCAGAAATCACGAGTCCCAATACCAATGAGAACCCCTTCATCACTGATCCAGACTGTTTGTGCACCAATGCAGTTAAAATTCCTCCAGTCGCCTTTACTGTAATGGGAATGAACGTTTTCCAGGACCAGTAGTCAAAGTATCCTGCCTTTTTGATGCCTGCTGGATTCTCTTTAATTGTTTCAATTGCACCAGTACCTCTCTTGAGCTGGAGTCTTTCAAGACCCATTGATCCAAATAAGCACACTGCCGTACACAGAGAAATTTCCGCAGAATAAAAATATGCATTTCGTTCCATGGACCCCACCACCATTTGCAAGCTCTTTTGTGAGAACGCCCCAGCCAATCCAGACAGTAGAGTTGCACCCAAACAAGGCACAATGCCCCAGACGAACCTCTTCTTCAAATCAACATCATTCACTGCAACATTCTTCACTTCGTTCTGATTGCGTGTCAGAATCTTTGTGAATTTCCCTTCAAAAACCCAAGGTGTGATGCTCAACAATGCCAAAGCTATAAGTTGAGTAGAAGATTGAACCTTCCCCAAAACCAAGTAACAGCAAAGCGCTGCGGACAGGGTCTTCATTTGTGTGAGACCGTTGAAAGTCACGGAATCTAAATTCTGATATGCCGTGTATGTGAAAACACCCTGAATTGCATACAATGCGGAAGGCAACCCTGCTGCAATGAGAGATGATTGCAGAGTCCAGTTCTTGATGGAACTCAAATTATCAGTAATGAGGAAGCCTCCGATTCCCATTGATAGTTTTACCATCTCCTCCACTAGCGCGAGAGATTTTTTGTTTGCTTTCGGATGCACGCACTTTTTAGATATTCTCGGCATGATGGAATAGTTCAGCGCCAAGAGAAAGAGATATACTACAGATAGCGGTGTCAAAGTGGAGGAAGAGTGTGATAGTGCTGCTGAGTAGATCGACGCAGTGCCTCCAATAATTGCAAGTGGACCAACTAAGTGATATTGATAATGAAACAGATGAGAACATTTGAAATCATGAATGAAAGTGAAATGCACCAAACACATATTAACACTTACTTGCTCGTCTGGAAGAAGTTTGGATAACATTGTGAAATGACGGTGACTTTGGCATTATAGGATTGCTCGGAAAATCTCTAGGGAACTGTGATGTGTCTGCTGACATGTTTAGAGGTTGGAGATATGGCGATGTTCTTGCGTTGTTTGTCTGAGTTATCATGACTGATGCTGTGATGAGGAGTGAGGTATGAGTTGTGCTGTTGTTTAATGTCCGTGCGTACTATATATCTTTTACATCATCTTTATGGTTCGTACCTTCCTTCTTCCGGCGGGAGGTTTGAAAGATTCCTCCAAAATGAGAATGAGAGAAGAAGATCAATTCTAAATGTCGTCGCGGTTTTTTAAAGTACGTGATGCAGGCGGTAACAAATAAACAGCTGTTGTTGAAGATGATCAAGCTGATGCCGGCCGCACCTTTTTCTAGACTCCTTCCATCGTGTACCGTCGTGTAATATTGTTGCCATATTCTCATTACATACAAAAAAGAAAATCATCATGTTGTTCAGATCTGTTGCCCTTGTTGCACTTGCTAGTCAAACGGCTGCCTTTTCTCCCTCGGGATTCAGCCGTTCTACCTCGTCACTCAAGGTTCTCTCCGAACCTGAAGGTGCCTTGGGTCCCTTGGATCCCTTGGAAGTCCCAGTGGATCCCTTGGAAGCCCTAGTTACCAGAGAAGCCAACATCAAGCCCTATTCTCGAACCAAACCAACTAAAGATCCTTTCAACCCCGAATTCGAACGCATCGCTTCTGTTCCTTACGATTCCGCATTCCCTAACTCGACAAGAGAGCACAAGACTGTTGTGCACGAACCAACTGGACACGTACTTAATGTTCCCTTTCGTCGTGTTCACCTTGAAGATGAAGATATGCCCTACCTTGATTTGTATGATACCTCAGGACCTCGCGACATTGATCCTAAAATCGGTATCCCAAAGATCCGTCAAGAGTGGATTGAAGCTCGTGAAGGAAAGCATGAACGTTATACCCAGATGCACTTCGCAAAGAAGGGCATGATCACCGAAGAAATGCTCTTTGTCGCAGAACGTGAAGGAGTCGAACCCGAATTCGTCCGTTCTGAAATCGCAAGAGGACGTGCCATCATATCCTGCAACAAGAGACACCTCGAGCTTGAGCCTCAGATTATTGGACGCATGTTCAAGGTCAAGATTAATGCCAACATTGGAAATTCTGAAATTACTTCTTCGATCGAGGAGGAAGTTGAAAAACTTCAGTGGAGCACCCTCTGGGGAGCAGATACTCTCATGGACTTGAGCACCGGCCAGCACATCCACCAAACTCGTGAATGGATCATGAGGAACAGTCCTATCCCCGTCGGATCCGTTCCAATCTACCAGGCGCTAGAAAAGGTGGATGGAATTGCCGAGAACCTCACTTGGGAGGCCTTCAAGGAGACTCTCATCGAGCAGGCTGAGCAGGGTGTCGATTATTTCACCATTCATGCCGCTGTTCTTCTCCGCTTTGTTCCCACCACCATCAACCGTTTGACTGGTATTGTTTCTCGTGGAGGAAGTATCCACGCCAAGTGGAATATCTTTCATCACAAGGAGAATTTTGCATACGAACATTGGGACGAGATTCTTGACATTTGTGCTGAATACGATGTCGCTCTTTCCATCGGAGACGGCCTTCGTCCTGGATCCATCTTTGATGCCAATGATGAGGCTCAATTCTCCGAGCTCAAGCTTCAGGGAGATCTTACATTACGTGCATGGGAGAAGGATGTTCAGGTAATGAACGAGGGCCCTGGACACGTTCCTCTCAACAAGATCCCACAAAATATGCGCAACCAACTTGAATGGTGTCACGAGGTAAGTCCTATATCCCATCATCATTTTTCAAAGGATAATTGGGAATTATATTTCTAACTATATCAATATCCATCATAAACAAAGGCGCCTTTCTATACCCTCGGACCTTTGACTACTGATATTGCTCCTGGTTATGATCACATTACCTCTGCAATCGGAGCTGCAAATATTGCTGCTTTGGGAACTGCCATGTTGTGTTATGTGACCCCCAAGGAACATCTTGGTCTTCCAAACCGTGATGATGTCAAGGCAGGAATCATTGCGTACAAGATTGCAGCTCATGCTGCTGACCTTGCGAAGGGATATCCCGGCACACAAGACCGAGACAATGCGTTATCCAAGGCTAGATTTGAATTCCGTTGGAATGATCAGTTTAATATTTCTCTCGACCCTGTCACTGCCAGATCATTTCACGATGAAACTTTGGGTAGTGAGGCTTCGAAGAGTGCTCACTTCTGCTCCATGTGTGGACCTAAGTTTTGCTCAATGAAGATTACTGATGATGTAAGAGCATACGCTGCAGAGAGAGGCTATGGGCTTGATGAATCTGTCCAAGCTGGTATGGATGAGATGAGTGAGAAGTATGTGGAAATGGGACAGCAGCTTTATTTGAATAATATGGAGAACGTTGTAAATCCCTTGGAGGATCTTGCTGCTTAAGTTTTGAATGGTAAGCCAGAATGTTCATCAATCTTTTCTTTTCACATGTGATGCTAACCATCTCAATCATCTACACAGCAATAATCCATCATCTGTGCGGGAGCTTTTTAAAAAGCTGAGAACTCATTTTGAGTAAGACCGTTTGAACCTGCCCACGGTAATGCGTGCGAAGGGAACAGAAAATGGATTAGTTAGTTGCGAGACTGTGCAGTTACATATAGCATGCACATAGATTAATGCTAAAAATCACTTTATTCCAAAGAATATCTCCGTAAATTGAAAATGTGACATTTCACTTGACTTCACCCTAGAAACTGTCCTATGACATAAAATATGACCCGGTTGGACATCAATGTTGTGCTAATTTTATATACAACGAGTCTAAACAGCCCTTCCAAAAATCGCCAAATATTTTTTTTTAAGTAGGTCATCAAAAAATACAACCGATTCCATTTTGCAATTAAACACGAACTGTCATCTCAATCATGAAGAACTCATGTGTACAAACTGCTTTATTAATAGTCTTTATCCTATCACTGTTCGTTGGAAGTATGGGTGACAATCTTTCTCCCGCAGAAATAGAAATCCAATCAAGGCAAGAAGAATTCGAATCTTGGGAAAGAATAGTTGGAGGTTCAACTGTAGAGCCTGGAATATATCCTTGGTTTGCCCGTCTCAGCGGCGTTGGCTATCTATGTGGAGGCGTACTGATATCCCCAGAATATCTGTTGACAGCTGCGCATTGTGTTGATGGTAATGAGCACTTATTACAATCGTACGGGTCTTTTCAGATTGGTGCCCTCTGTTATCCATACAAGCAAGGCTCCAATTGCGGCCAGGACGTAGAGGACATTGCAATATCAATCGCGGTGGTCCATCCTCGTTATAATAGGTCTACATTCGAGAATGATTTTGCTCTTATTCGGTTAGAAAAAGCGTCCTACATTGACCCAGTGACATTGGATAGAACTGGGATTTCAAACTTTTACACAGCAGCCCAGAGGCTGTTCGCAGTAGGTTTCGGTATGCTTCAATATGATCCCAATTCAAATTATTTACCGAAAAGATTGAATCACGTTGGTGTGAACTTTGTTTCAGACGAAGAGTGTGCAGCAGATTTTGAAACCAAACCTAATTTGGTCTTTGCCCCCGATACTATGTTTTGTGCTGCCGACAATGGAAAGGATGCATGCCAGGGAGATAGTGGCGGACCAATTTATGACCCAGATAGTGGTAAATTGAGTGGCTTGGTATCTTGGGGTATCCGATGCGCTGATCCAAGTTATCCTGGGGTTTATGCAAGAGTATCAGAAACGGTAAGCAAAATTTAGCCTGCAGACAGTGTAGCATTCTTCTTTGCCCTTTGCTCAATCAATGTCATCTCTTCAAATATCGAATACATAGATTCCTTGGATTGACAACCAGGTCTGTAATGACAACTTCCAAAAAATATTGCCATCTTGGTGCCAAAGTCCAACCCAACATAAAGAATGCGATGGCGATCTATTCCAAATTGATGCACAGAAAGACAACAGTACAGCTGCTCTCCGGTTCAACATTAAGAAGAAAAATGACACAAATCGTTATAAAATATCTGTAAAGAAAGCAGTGATAAACGAGCGAAATGGCTACAAAAGTAGAAGTGTATGTATTCCAAAAAATCAATGCTATCAGTTAATCATTGTCGACAAGGGGCATGATGGTCTTTGTTGTTCCCATGGAACAGGATTTGTAAGAATCAGCAGGAATGGAGAGCAAATAAAATCGACTCGGCTCATGATAAAGAAAAGGCGAAAAGTGTTTAAGCTTGGCGCTTGTGGGAGGAATAAGTGATGAATCGCAAGGAGAAAGCTTCCTCTCACAAATATCATTGTAGAGCGAGGTGCAAAGCTGTTTGATCCCTGGTAACACAATTGTAATATAAAAAAATATTTCAAACAACTTCGAGTGAGTGAAAGTCGGTGGGAGATGAAAAGATTAAATACTTCGTCGCAAAATCGTTAAAATCAATTTTCAATGCGTTTGGAAGGAGATACGATGGAGGATCGATTTTTTTCCTAGTTCCTTTTATCTACCACTTTATTTCAGTCCAATTTTCTACCAGCTCTTCATTTAAAAAGGGCAAGCGATGCCTCTTTGACTCTGAATAATAATTACTAATTATTGTTGTCCCGGGAAGGACAAAGGCTAAGCAAGAAGCAAGGTAAGTCTCTATCGTTAGCTATATAGTACTCTACTCCACTGCTATCATTAAATACTGATTGCGAACATAGCAGTAATATTCAGTTTATCAGCTTCAGCATTTTTATGGCAATATAGGTAGGAATATCCTTGTTCCACATTGGTTATTGGTTCCAGCTTTTGTAAAATACAAAACGCAGAACACATAAGATCCCTCTAGCGGGACTTACTAACTACTCTTCTACTACTTCTACTAATACTGCAACTAACATTCTACTTGAATATCGGTTTCCGGCATCTACTAGCCAGAAACCACTGCCAAGCACAACCCCAGACTGGACAGTATTTATTGCCCATTCATATTCTACCTGCTGACCAATAGTACGTGTGAACGTTTAGCAGTGAAGTATAACTGATGACGGTTATACAGCTGGGATTCAGGTTCTACTCAACAAGGATATATGTTAAAATGGTTAAAGGGTCCTAGACGAGAAATTGAAGAGACAACATATTCCAATGGCGACTTCCGTGTGGACGAGACATCACCTATCCTCTCCTATCATATGGGCACCATATATATATATCTTTTGTCGAAACGAGCTTTTCATTTAGTGAATTTGTACAATCTATTTCCCTGTAAGTTGAACCGTTGATCTTTTTCTGCGCACCATTCTATGACTGTTTGTGCATATATTTTTGATAATCAGTCCTCCATTAAACAACATGCACATTAGTTTTTTCGACTTTTGGGAACAAGCATGCTACTACGATACTACTTCGTACTGTGAATAGTATCCAAATAGCAAATAGGACTCCCATTATTTTGGCACAAAAAGTGAGGAGGTTTGTGTCACATTGTGGCGCGCGCTATTTATATTTCATCCGCGTGTATTGGGGAAACCACAGGAACCAGTCAAAAAACCGTGCACCTAATTTTTCATTTTTCTTCACGTACCTACTTTATTTGCCATTTTTTCTCTTTATTAATCTGTTGGACGTCGCAATGGTAGTTCGTAGAGGAAAGAAGAATACGCCAAAGGCGAAACCAAAGAAGGAGATCATCGAGTCTCCTGAGGAGTCATCGTCTGAAGAATCTTTGCTTGACGTTTCAAATGTTCAAGAAAGCAGCGAAGAAGAATCCGTTGCATCAGAGTCTGGAAGCGAGGAGGAAAGTGACGATGATGAAGATACTAAAAAAGGCTTCACTGATGACAATGCAGATTGGCTGAAGCCAAAGTCAAAGGAGAAAGGAATTCTTCTTAGCACTGATGAAGAGGAGAGTGAGGATGATGGAAACGATGAGCTCATTGGTGATTCTGATGCATCTGATGACGATGACATGCTTGATATTGAACGCGAGTCCAAGCTGTTGGATCAGCAAATGGAAGTAGAACAGGTAGAAGCCGATGAGGAATATCGTCGTACTATTGCTGAGAGTTCGGCTACATTTCATCTTCCCACTCAGGTTGAGCTAGAGGAAGAACAAAATGGAACTCGCGTAGTACCACCTTCTGAGCTTAGAGAAAGGATCAACGAAATTCTTACTGTTTTAGCAGACTTCAAGAATAGGAGGGAACCAAATAGATCTAGGACTGATTATATCGCACAGCTTACATCAGACATGGCAGAAATTTTTGGCTACCTACCTGAGTTGGTTGAATATTTTCTCACCATGTTTAATCCTTCTGAAACACTTGAATTCTTGGAGGCATCAGACTCCCCGCGTCCTCTCGTCATACGTACCAATACACTTAAAACTCGTCGTAAAGACCTTGCTGCCTCGTTGTTGAAGCGTGGGGTAACTCTTGATCCACTTGCAACGTGGTCTAAAGTCGGGCTCAAAATCACAGCAAGTCCAATTCCTGTTGGAGCTACCCCTGAATATCTCAGTGGGCAGTATATGTTGCAAAGTGCTGCATCTTTTTGTCCTGTGCTTGCATTGAATCCATCTCCTGGAAACGAACTTGTTTTGGATATGAGCGCCGCCCCCGGTGGAAAGACTAGTTACTTGGCACAGCTAATGAGAAATACAGGTTTGATCATTGCAAACGATCTCAAATCTGAGAGGCAAAAGGCAACGGTTGCGAACATGCATCGTTTGGGTGTTAGAAATGTTGTTACTTGCTGTTATGATGGCAGAAGGCTCGGAAAGTTGTGGAAGAATCGTTTCACCAAGATCTTGCTTGATGCGCCTTGTAGTGGGCTAGGAGTAATCAGTCGCGATCCATCTGTAAAGGTCCAGAGAACCATCAAGGATGTCGAGCGATGCGGTGTGCTCCAAAAGGAATTACTTCTCAATTGTATTGATGCGCTGAACTGCAAAGGAAAGGATGGTGGTGTTATGGTTTACAGCACATGTTCTGTTAGTGTAGCCGAGAATGAAGATGTGGTAAATTACATTCTCAGCAAGCGTGATGTGAAAATTGTGGAAGCCGGACTTGATTTTGGTAAGTAAAACCCCATATTCCTTTGTGCCCTCGAAATATTAAATGTAATACTAACATTCTGATTTTCGTTTTGACAAAAGGTAAACCTGGCTTCACCCGATACCAGCAAAAACGTTACCATCCTTCCCTTGCGCTTACCCGCAGATTCTATCCTCATGTGCATAACATGGACGGATTTTACGTTGCTAAAATCAAAAAGTTGTCTGACAAACGCCCTGAAGACGATGATGAAAAGATTGAAGAATCAGAGATGATCGATAACGAAGATGAAGATGAAGAACTCGCGACTGATGAAATTGACTGGGCCGCTGAAGTCAAAAAGTCTGTTCATAAATCGAAGAAGGCGAATGCAAAGAGAGACTTTGTTGAAGAACAGGCGAAGAAACGTGCAGCTGAGGAAGAAAACGAAGTAGAAGAAGAAGTACACGTAGCAAAGAAGCCGAAGGTGAAGTCTCACGTGTCTATTCCACCCAAGAGCCAGAAGAAAAAGAAGAAGGCTACAAATGCAAAGGTAACGAAGCCGAGAAGACGAAAACAACAGGGAGAAATGTAATTGATTAAGCGTCAGGAAATTTATTAATTTCAATAGATTTGCTTAGACCATAGACTAGCATGGAAATGAGTAACTCAACGGAAATATCAGTAAAAGTACTCTGCATGTAGGTTTTAAGACAAAATGAAATTTGTGTCATTAGATTTTACGGCACCGCAAGAACCAATGCACAGG
>Ga0136554_1001296_pt1 | contig 10128 bp, 8 predicted proteins | sample AntRauTorckE5431_FD_104637 | JGI IMG/M metagenome (GOLD analysis project Ga0136554, IMG submission 104637) | Saline lake microbial communities from Rauer Islands, Antarctica - Metagenome Torckler E5 #431 | ecosystem: Environmental > Aquatic > Non-marine Saline and Alkaline > Saline | place...
CCAAAATAGACAATTCGTCCGATCAGGGCCAAGGCGGCGTAAAGTCCCGCTTCGTAAGGAGGGAAAAAGTGCTTGACTAATAGGATGTCGCTGTTGTTTATCAGAATCTGACTGCATTCATAAACTAGAACCATCAGCAAAAACTTTAAAACTACCGAATGCTCAAATTCGCTTTCTGTACTGCTCGCATCTTGTTGAATAACAGTTCTCGAAACCAGCCAAGTTGCTACAAGTGAAAGTGTTAAGCCCCACGCTACGCCGTCTACGCGATATCCCAAGTATACTAAAAGTACAGTTACGGCTAACCGAACCCACATTTCTGTTTGGTAAGTCAATGCTAACCTCTTGTAACTTAATAAACCTTGTAGAATGCCACGGTTAACGCTCATTAAAAGGTAAACTGGTAACCCAAAACCAAAAATAATAAATGGCAGGTAAGAACTCGTTTGGAAAAAACCTTGCCAGAATACTGCCATTGAAATGGTCAAAACAAAGAGGAAAGCTCCTAAGCCCAACGCACTTTTCTTCAACCAAATAGTTAGCTGATATAGGGTGTTTGCTTCGGAAACAGAGTCAAAGGTTGCCGCGTATTTAGCGGCAGTAAGCTGAAAAGCTAACGCCAGAAAAGAAACCATGAGTAGAATGGTTACTAGTAAACTGACTTCTGAGAAATCAACGGGTCCAAGCCAACGACCTAGAAGTAGATTTATGGCGTAATTTCCCGCATTAACAATCAGTGTACTGACAAAGAGTAGGCTGCCGTCGGTAAGTAGTTTTTTCTCGAAAATTGCCATCTACTTGTGTAACTCGTTGGCTATGCCATTGGTATATTTTAATTTATTTCCAGTATCTCCGTGAATTTGGTAAGCTGGAGTAAAGTCATTAACTCGCTGTTGGGAGCTACTTTAATGGCTAGTTTCTGTCCGCGGTCTTTCAATATTTTGTGGGTGGTGGCTAATAAATTCACGCCAACAACATCAGCGGATTCGGTATTGCGTAAATCAATGACTAAAGACTCGTTTTCTGTCGCCATTTTATGTAATCTAACCTTGTACTTTAAAGCCTCTTCGATAGTGAAATTACCGCTTATTGTTAGTTCTTTATACATGTATGGAGCAGTTAGAATGTTTAATACCTTATCGCAATTTGAGTTAATTGACCGATTATTTTCACCGAATCTTTCATTGACAATTTAGAGCCATCTTCGTGCACCCACCGCTTGAGCGGCTGTTCGCAAATCATGGTTTTGGCCACTTCTGTGCCGTAGTGACGTTTCATTCGTATGAAGATTTCAACGTCAAAAAGCCATCTCGTCAAAAAGGGTTCCTGAAACGTGGCGTCAATTACGTGGCGGGTCATGATTTTGGCTCCGCATTGCGTATCGTGGAAGTCCATTCCCAAAATTTTACAAATAATAAAATTCACCGTTTTACTGATAATATCTCGGGAAGACTGTTTGATGATATCGGCACCCATTCTGTTAATCCTTGATCCACTCACAATTTCAAAGTTTGTGGAAGCAATGGTCTTCGTTAGGTCATCAAAATCCTTAAAGTCAGTTGACAAATCAGCATCCAGAAAGCCAATATAATCTAGTGATTTATCTTCGGCTAAATGAAGCATTCCAAGGCGAACTGCTTCTGCTTTTCCTCCGTTTTGCGGACAATCATACACGGAGATCGAGTCCTCTTTCCCTTCTTTAAATTTATTTAGAATTTCGAGCGTCTTGTCTGTACTTCCGTCATTAACAAAGCAGACGTGATAGCCTGGGTTATTGTGAACAAAGTGTCCAAACTTCTCAGTTTGTAGCCTTTGTTCTTCGTTGTAGCAAGGTATAACAATCCCAACGCCGTGCTTTTGAAGAATGGCAGATTTGATTTTATCGTCTTGCTTCAGGTCTTCAATATTTAGTGGTATTTTGAGTAATCTCTTAACACGGGCGGCTACCTCGTTTAAACCTACTGGTTTCTGAATGTAGTCGTCTGCACCTAGATTAAACGCTCGCACAATGGTTCCTTCTTCGTCATTTCCTGACATTACAATTACCGGAATGGTACTCTTGCGTACTTGCCGGATGTATTCTATCACCTCAAAGCCTGACTTCATCGGCATATTCAGGTCTAGAATTACCAGATCGGGTTGTTCAGAATTAAAAAGTATTAATGCATCTTTCCCATTTTGAGCTGTTATAACCTCAAAATCTATGCTTTTGAGTTTATGCTCAATCGATTTGAGAATGATTGGTTGGTCGTCAGCTGCTAAAACTTTCATGTGTTTTGGGCCCTTCTTTTATTTTGAGTAAAGCTATCTAAACAAGTATTGAAGAAAGTCACAAAGGAGGAATTTTGCTTAGTCTCTAAATATACCTAATATTGATGGCTATTAGTAGTAAAGGCATAATAGATATTATATTACTCTCCACTTCACTGCCTGCAAGCGTGGTTTTACCACAACGCACTGCCATATGAGATTTATGTAGATGCACATTCATAATCTTAGGAGTTGTAACTAGCAGCGAGCATTGTGTACTAAAAGTAGTACGTTGACACATACTTTGCTTGGAAGTCAGCCCTGTATCATTATGAGGTAATACGGGTTACTGGAAATCTGTCTGATCAATACATGAATGAGAACCTCCGTTTTTGGACATGTCAAGCGTTGTATTTGACGTCAGTTATACGTCATCTAAGAATGGTAAATGGCAGCTTAGCCAGCAGAAATTAGCTAACGTGACCAATGCTATTTGGAATACAGCAACGGCCGGAGGAAGAGATATACTTACTGCTAAAGAAGTTCGAAATTTAAATGAAAGAGCTGCTTTTAAACGTTGATGTGGGGTTTGATTCCAACGATTTTCAAACTCTACTTGCTAAAGAGCAGCGGTTATCCTGAAGGTTAAAACCAACGCAATACTAAAAAACGTATCAAAGGGGTACATATATACTTGATGAAGAACCACCTAAAAGAGAGATTGTACGGGTTGATGGCTTCAAGGTATTGCTTACCTGTTTCTATTTTTCGATCAGGAATTAGATGAACCTGCACTTTATAGCATGCTTAATTATTTTCCTCGTGAAAGTCGACAAAAAAACGAAAGCTTAAAGAGGCTCAACGTAAGACTCTGAGTCAGCTTAAGCAAAGGTCTTCCTCTGGAAAATATATTGATACTCACAAAATAGGGTTAATTTTACAACTCATTTTTCTGAAACAAAGATGCCTTTTACTCTTTCTCACGTCTTAGCGGTTTACCCTTTTAAAAAACTTACCCCTAGATACCTCTCAGTAAGTGGATTGATTGTGGGGAGTATGGCTCCCGATTTTGAATTTTTTATCCGAGTGACGCTTTATGGCATTTGGGGACATACATTTTGGGGCATTTTCTTTTTCAATTTGCCGGTTTCAATAGCTCTCTGTTTACTCTTTCATCAGGTTATAAAAAGACCGTTAATACTACATTTACCAGATCCTTTATATGCCCGATTTTATAAGTATTCAGAGGTGAATTGGCTGGTGTTTTTCAAGGGAAATGTGGTAAAAGTCGTGCTGTCGATACTGTTGGGCATCTCTACGCATTTCTTGTGGGATAACTTCACCCACGAACCAAATTACGTAAGCCCCCTATACATTGATTTCTTGCTCGAAGGTATATCTTTACTCGGTAATAATATACCTCTTTACGATACGCTGTGGCTAACGAGCTCCTTTGTGGGGATGGCAGGGTTTTTGACATTGATATACATGGTAACAGTTGACCCAGCTACACCGCAACGAAAAAACACCATGATAAATTGGTATTGGGTATGGGTAATAGGGGTTGCGGCTGTAGTTATATTAATCCGTTATGCGATTGGAGTACCCGACGAAAAGCCTAAAGAACAACTTGTAGTCATATGCATAAGTGCTTTTTTAATTGGATTAACGCTGACCTCATGGTTTTGGCAATGGAAAAATATACCAAATGAAGATTGAACGGTTTATTTATTGGTTACTCATAATCCTATCGCCAACTATTATGCTGGCTCAAAATGCATTACAACCTGGTTTTAAAATGCTAGAAACGGGGCAGTTTGACGAGGCAGCAGTTTTTTTTAAAGATTACCTTGACCATACAGATTCTACCAATAAAACCGCTCGCTTATGTTACGGACGCGGAATTGGACTTTCGGGCAGTCCCGAAAAAGCAAAAATAGTTTTCAATGAACTGCAGGCCGACTACGGTGAGGATTTTGAAGTAGATCTCAACATGGCAGAAGCCCACATGTGGGGAAAAGAATACAAGCAAGCACTAGTGCTTTACGAGGAATTAGTAGAAACAAAACCCGATAACTTTGCGGCACTTCTAGGCTTGGCAAATGCGTATTCTGAAAACAAAATGTACGACCAAGCTTTGGCTTACATTGAAAATGCATTGCAAGTTCAAAAAGGAAATTCAAACGCCCTGATAAGTCAAAAATTCATGCGGTTGGGCAAAGCAAGCCAACTGGCAAACGATGGCATGTTCCAGGAGGCGGTAGATTTATATGATGCCATTCTGGAGGAAAACTCACTTGATGCGGACGCCCTACTCAATAAAGCACAGGTGCTGACCACCGCCAAACGATATGATGATGCTAGATTGGTGTATAACAAGATAGTTGGTGTCCCCGAAAAGAAGATAACTGGTTTATTGGGTTTATCCTCCACAGCTAATTCGCAAAAATATCTTGAAATTGCCATGCAATGGGCAAAGCAAGCGGTTCTATACGCTGATTCTTCCACGCGTCTATCTGCAAACCTTGGCTTGGTGAACGCTCATGGTTGGAATAAAAATTTCAAATCGGCGTTTCGATTACTTGAAAAATTGAACAAAAAGTATCCTGAAAATAGTGAAGTGCTCTCGGCTTACGGGCGGTTGAGTATTTGGAGTAAAAACTTTGGAAAAGGGGCAAACTACTACACTGCACTGCTGAGCGATGTACCGAGTTCTTTTGATGGTAATCTGGGTTATGCTGATGCCAAACACGCTCAGGGAATGGATAACGCGGCGTACGTTTTCGTCCGGAAAACGCTTGACTACTACCCAAACCAACGAGATGCCCTTCAGTTTCTAGAAAGACTTCAAATTGCTCACGATCCAACTTTAGATTCGCACGTTTTTTTTAGCCGAGATAACGGCGGTAATATCTCGCAAAACTACCGGTTGAAAGGCACATTTGACCCGACCCCGCAACTTCAAACCTATGTGGTTTATAATCATAGAACGGCAGAGAATGTAGTGATAGATAACGGCGTGGGCAAGCTCAGCGTCAATCAAATTGGCGTAGGTTCGCATTACCAATGGAAACCCTTTCTGAAAATAGGCGGAGAGATTACGGTGCTTTCTACGGCAACTAAAAACCATCTTTTCGGCGAAGTAGTTACGTTTTGGAAACTAGGGCGTTTCCAACAATTAGAAGCAAAGTTTAATCAGGAGTTACAGACCTTCACCGCTGACTTGATTGACCGAAACCTTCAGATGGATAATTTCACGTTGAACTATAATCTGAGTTTACCTTCAAAAGTAGGACTGTACTCGCAGATGATTCACACCCGAATTACCGATGGGAATGTCAGAAACTTAGTTTTTGCATCGTTGTACTACGATTTTACGCAATCTCCAGTTTTTAAAGCTGGCGTAAACACCAGTATATTTACATTCAAACAGCAGTTGCCAGCAGTTTACTTTAGTCCGGCTATTTTCAAAGGTTATGAGTTGTTCGCTGCCGCTGAAAATATGAACGAAGTAAGTGCAAAGTGGCTGTATCAGGCAACAGTTGCTGGTGGTGTTCAGCAGATAAGCCAAGAGAGTCTGCAAGGGATTTACAGATTTGATGTAAAAGCTGGTTGGCGGTTCAGTCAACGTCTTTGGGCGGTAGGGTATTTTTCTCGGTCAAATTCTGCTGCTTCCAGCGTTCAGGGCTTCACGTATAATGAGTGGGGTTTTAAGGCAAAGTATATTTTTCCAGCTCGGTTACTCTAACTTTTTTTGATAAAAGTGCACCTTTGACTATTATTGAGCCAATTATACTTGTAAATTACTACCTATCAAAACTTCAAGAAATTGTACTAGTTAATATGGATTCAGTTATTGCTTTTTTAATAATTCAAGGAGTCCAATGAGGGGAATCATCTTTACCGAATTTCTGGAAATGGTGGAAGAAAAGTTTGGCTATGGCGTAGTTGACGAAATTCTTACTGAGGGAGAGCTAACTTCTGGTGGTATTTATTCATCAGTTGGGACTTATGACCACAAAGAAATATTTATCTTAGTGCATCTCTCGCATGAAAAAAGTGGTATCCCAATACCGAATTTGATGGAAAGCTTCGGGGAATACTTGTTCGCTTCACTTGTTAAAGTTTACAGAGAATTGTTTGAGCATATCGAAACATCCTTCGACATGTTGAATTCACTTGAAGGACTCGCTCATAACATAATCACAAGACTCTATCCCGATGATGATGAGTTACCAACATTTCGAACTGTTTCGCACAATAAAAACCAACTCGTTCTGGATTATTCTTCCGAATGGAAAATGAGTGATGCAATCGTTGGATTAATGAGAGGCTGTTTCAAGCATTTCAATGAAGAAGCTCAAATTGAAAAATACCAAGTATCGGAAAAACCATATATTGTAAGGTTTACTTTGACAAAAATGTGATAAGGTCAGCGAATACAAAGTTCAGTTATTAGGGAAGATAACTCGATCAGACTATTTACCCGAGAATTGCCCTGTACATTCCAATGGTTACTTGTTGCGGCTTAATGATAAACGCACCCGAATCAGCGTGCGTAATTCAACCTGTAGTGAATTCGTTGTTAAAAGTCTGAATGGAATCCTCGTCAAAAAAAAGTTATCATCCATAAGTGATATATACGATTGTGTAATTGTGACTATTTTCTGTTGATATTCTTAAAAAATGATTAACTGACATAAATAGTTGACAACTAATCTACACACATGAAAGGAATTGTATTCACAGAGTTTTTGGAGATGATTGAACAAAAGTTTGACTACGAAGAAGCAGTCGACGAAATTTTAACCAAAAAAGAATTGCCATCTTAATGTGGTGTACTCGGCTGTTGGGACGTACGATCATAAAGAAATATTTGTTTTGGCACAAAACCTAAGCGAGAAAAGCGGTATTCCGGTCAGTCGTTTGTTGGAAGTATACGGTGGGTAACTATTTAGTCTGCTTTATAAAGCTTACGAACCGATGTTTCAAGATTTGACTTCAGCGTATGATATATTACATGCCATCGATGGTTATATCACGCTGAGGTCAGAAAGCCATACTCGGATGCCTAATTCCCAACCTTTAATACTACTTTACGGAATGATACGGTATTGATTGTGGAATACGCCTCCGAGCGAAATATTCGCGATTTGGCAGTTGGACTTATGCGTGGTTGTTCAAAGCAGTTTGGAGAAGAAGCTGATATTGAGGGGGAAGCAGTAATATATAAACCGAACATGGTAAGATTTACGTTGACAAAAACATGACAAAATGAGCGAAGGTAAAATTCAGTTATTGGAAAGACGCTTTATCCGAGAAAAGTTAGCTCGAAAAGAGGCAGAACGCATTTTGGAGGAAAAGGCGATTGAATTATTCAACGCTAATAGTCAACTGAAAAGCCTGAACGAATCATTAGAGTCACAAGTTGAAAAGGGGGCCGAAGACCTAAGAGTAAGTAGGCTACGGTATAAAAACTTTATAGAAACCGCTAAAGAAATAATCTACGAAACTACTTCAAAAGGCTATATTACCTACGCTAATCCATTTGCTTCTACGTTACTTTCCTTTAGTAATAAAGAATTTGTTGGGAAGCACTTTTTGAGTTTTGTTGCTCATGATTACCGCGACGTAGTGATTGAGCATTACCTAGAGTGCGTTATTAATAACGAAGCTAACTCTTATCTTGAAATTCCGATTCTGAAAAAAAATAAGGATCTTTTGTGGGTTGGTCAAAGCGTCACTTTTGACTACGAAACTTGTGAAGGAAAGCGTCAGCTGGTTGGAGTTCAGGCAATTGCACGTGATATCACAGCTCAGCACTACGCTCAGCGTAAACTTGAATTAAGTGAAGAGAAGTACCGAAGTATCATGGAAAACATGGAACTCGGCTTTCTTGAAGTTGATTTGCACGGTAAAATTGTAAAAGCATACGATAGGTTTTGCCAAATGACTGGGTACACCGACGCGGAGCTGACTGGTCAAGACGCAGTGGAAGTCCTTCTGCCAGATGAGTATATAAACCTAATGGAGAAGAACGACGAATCCCGAGAAGACGGGGTAATCAGTAGTTATGAGGTTGAACTTGTAAAAAAAGATAAGGGGCGGATTTGGGTACTGATAAGCGGTGGCCCTGTTTTTAACGAAAAGGGCGAAACCATCGGCTCGGTGGGCATTCACTACGATATTTCGGAACAGAAAAGAATTCAGACTGAACTACTTCAGTCGAAACAAATAGCGGAAGCTGCTCAGAGGTCAGAAAAACAATTTCTGGCGAATATCAGCCACGAAATTCGCACACCGTTGAACGCCATTATCGGAATGTCCCACCTACTTTATGACGCTAACCCAACCGCTGAACAGAAAGATTACCTTGAAATGATAAAATATTCGGCTAATTTCTTGCATTCCCTTATTTCGGATGTGTTAGACGTGTCGAAAATAGAGGCTGGGGAAGTGGAGTTGCAGAAGAGCAAGTTTGATATGCATAAATTGCTCCGAACAATTCATAAAACTTTTCAACTTAAAGTAACGGACCGTAACATTGGCATAGATTTAACTATTGACGATTCGGTGAACCAGTTCTATACTGGAGATGAGGTGTTGCTAAATCAGGTGCTGATGAATTTGGTGGGAAATGCCGAAAAGTTCACTTTAATGGGAACCGTTAAAATAGTCGTTTCCTCGGTATTGACCGATGAAAAAAATGCTAATCTAAGCTTTAAAATTTCGGACAGTGGAATTGGTATCGATGCTAATAAACTGTCTGATATATTTAAGAAATTCAAACAGGTTCACCGCAAAAATGAAACCAATACTAAAGAAACTGGCTTGGGTCTTGCGATTGTGAAACAATTACTCAATCTCTTACAAGGCGATATCGCCGTAAGTAGTGAATTGGGTGTAGGAACAACATTTACTGTCATAATTCCGTACTTACTATACGTACAACCTAATGATCAAACTACCGAAGCACAAGCGGTTGAAGCAGTGAAAAATATTACAGAATTGAAAATATTAATTGTGGAAGACAACCGTATTAATCAGCGGTACGCTGGGGCGGTACTGAAGCGGTTATCCATTGATTTTGACATTGCTAACAACGGAAAAATTGCCTGTGACCTATCTGATGAGCGGGACTACGATATGATTTTAATGGATATTCAAATGCCGGTGATGAACGGTTATGAGGCTGCGAGGTACATCCGTAATTCTGATAGCTCTAATAAATCAATTCCAATTATTGCGTTAACTGCTTGGGTAATGGCAATTGAGCATAATAAGGCCATTGCGTCGGGTATGAATGAAATCCTCTCGAAGCCATTTACCCCTGATCAGCTCAGAATTAAGATTGAACAGTACTACGTTCCTGCGAAGGAAAAAGTAGTACCCGAAACCTTGATAGTATTGAATGATAAAATAATTCAGGAAGTGTATGATGGCGACGTTGAATTTCAGCGAATTGTTTTTGATTCTTTCGTGGAGGAAATACCCGATCAGGTGGCAAGTCTACAAACCGCTTATTCAGGTAGAAACCTTCAAAAAATTGCAGCTGTTTCTCACCAAATAAAACCAACTTTTGGCATGGTCGGATTATCAGAATATCAGGTGAATTTAGGACGTATTGAAAGGGTAATCAAGCACCAGTCCAAACTCCCAAAACTTGAAGAGCAATTGCTCGTAGACTTTTTTGCTGATTTGCCTAAAATCATGGCAACTATGAAAAAAACGCTTGAACAGCTGAAATAAAGCTGCTTGTTTGTTAATTTTAGTTTTTTGAATCATTTCGGGAGTTTCCTAAATCATCAACTCAATGAGAAAACTACTTTTTCTACTAACCTTTTTGCCGGTTACTTTATTGGCTCAACTACTTACAGA
>Ga0136554_1001299_pt1 | contig 10115 bp, 7 predicted proteins | sample AntRauTorckE5431_FD_104637 | JGI IMG/M metagenome (GOLD analysis project Ga0136554, IMG submission 104637) | Saline lake microbial communities from Rauer Islands, Antarctica - Metagenome Torckler E5 #431 | ecosystem: Environmental > Aquatic > Non-marine Saline and Alkaline > Saline | place...
CAGGCCTTTGTCTGCGATTTGCCAGCAGGAGGTCCAAGCGACAAGAAGGTGTGAGAATTCAAACTCACTGGTATCTTTTGCTGTCTTCTGTGACGAAGCCTGACGAAGAAAGGAAGTCATAATTCATCATCTGGCATCTGCGCAAATAGTAACTCTGTCCTGCTGATACTGCTGCTCGTACTCCACAACATACTCTGTTGCAATAATTGTCACTGACCACAACGTCCGTAATAAACCCTCTAGAAAAATATCAGATACTGCCAGTAATCGTCCTAGTATTTATTACAGTACAAGGCTGGAGTTATTTCTTCGGTACTTTCCTCCTCATACAGCATACAGGATACGGTCCCGTCGCACATAAGCGATATGAAATCCTGCATCAATAAGAAACTTTTCCTTTTTGGAATCATCATCTTATACTTCTCTTCATGCTGCTGTTATGCAGAAGAAGCAGATAACGATGAAAGTGAAAGAAAAGTTCTTACTTATGAAGAGAAATACGAAAAAGCACTGAATGACGAAGACACTTTCATTAAAACCGTCTACACAAGCAAGCTGGGATCGAATATTGTCCGTGGATCAGGTTCTTTATCTGCCTTATCTTCCATAATTCTGATGCTGATAATTCACCGATCAAGGATTGGACTATCCACCATTTACCATCGTATCATGTATTGCATGAGCATTGCCGATATTGTTTCGTCAATAGCTATGGCTTTGGCATCACTACCCATGCCGAAGGACATGATCTACACCCAATTTGAGTCGGGCGTGTATGGCAATGCAGCCACATGCACAGCACAAGGCATTGCATTTTTTCTGGGGTCAAATATCGTGTTCGCATACAATGCATCGCTGTGCGTCTACTATCTATGTGCCATCAGATACAAGATGACAGAGTCGTGCATTCGTAAGCGTGTTGAACCGTTCTTTCATATCGGTGCCTTGCTTTGCTCTCTTCCAATTACGATGTATGTGCATTACCACAAGCTTTACAATCCTAACCCATGGGACGCTTGGTGTACAGCTACAGGAATTCCATGGCAGTGCAGTTATCGTGAAAATGCATATGACGACTGTTTTTTTCATGGGAATGTTTCCTCGGGCCCCTACTACTTCACCATCGGTGGATATTTATTTGGTTTCACTTGTCTTCTCGGCTCAATGATTCTAATCATACTGTCAGTATACAGGCAAGAAATGTTGCAAAAAACATATATGACAAAAGTGTACGGGCGTCGTGCACGTACTAGTAGAATGCCAAATGCGTCCACCGAATCAAATAATCTTGACTCAAGCAGATCAAGACATCACTTCACAAAGATCGCAGCATACCAAGCGCTGGCATATCTTGCTGTGTTTTTGTTGTGTCAGAGCAACGTGTTCATCAGTTTATTTTCGAAAGCATCCACGACATTGAGGAAGAATGAATGGACCCAAATTCATCATCTTGTAACACGTCCCCTTCAGGGTTTTTTCAATTTATTGGTGTTTGTGTGTCACAAAATATACAACTTGCGCATGAATGCTAAAGAGCTTACTGTCTCGCAAGCCTTCGTTCGCGTGTTTACTGTGCGTGAGGAACCTCGTTACTTATTTTCTCAGATCAGCATGGTTGCTGGTATTCGAAATGACGATGATGAAGAAGAGGACGAATTTCTTTTTGAAGGCGATGATGATAATGAAGATGAGATAGAGGGAGAGAGTCGCCTGTATCCATTCCCTGAAGTAAGGACTTACGGAGGAGATGATGCGAGCAGTGGAATCAGTTTCAAGACTGAAGATGAGGGTACTAATAGGGATATGATGGCTGACATTGATCTATCTATATCTGACCCGTTTGAAGAAAACTCAGGAGGAAAGACGGTAGGCAATAGCGCCACTGCTTCAAATTCATCAGGCAACAAATGGGGCATGACATCTTCATCTGGTTTCTCATCTGGCGTTTTCTCAGCACAATCATCGAGGAGATCCGATTTATCATTAGATACTCGATGCTGGTTCAGAAACAAAAACAGTAAAGAATAGGTTATGCCGTGACTGAAACATACTGAGTTGTTGTTATAAGTAGTTGTCAAATTGCAAACTTGTACTGCCTACTACTACTGTTCAACCGACATTGAAGCAACAGCATCCAAAATACTGCACACTCTTGTGTTCCTTCTTTTGCTCTTCTTCATCTTCTTTTATTTTTGCTTGCCAGTGCTTACTCTTGCCAGCCAGTAGCTACTAGCTCGCGAGCTACAATCTTAAATTTGAATCACGGCTCTATCTACTTTCAAGGCTGCAGAAAAAGTGCTCTATGAGGCTCTATGTCGTGCGTATGAAATCCGTAGGCTCTATTTTAAAATGATTGTCGGAAAGGCAAAAAGTCTCAAAAACATCATTTTACTTCGTCTCATTATTTTTACCTTTTCATTTTGAGAGATCAAATCAAGAATTCAAGAACTAACCATGTGTAGATCTAGACCTAAAGGCGTGGGGATAACTTAATTGGCTGACAACGTTCATGTTTCTTGTATAAAAATGCATTCTACACCCAGATGAGTTTCGATGCCACCCCAATTAGCAGTATGACTGGGTAGTCGTTGGCTTGGTCACAGCAGTATATAGTAGTGCAGTAAAAGGGTTTCTATTTTTGTTGGCAAGAAGTGCCACTAATTTCTTCTGTACCTTTCCTCAGAGTGACACAAACCTTCTTGTAGCGTCGTACTCAAAGATCCTCGCAACCGCTGAGCTCCGAAGAACCTTAATGATATTCCATATTATAGAGAACTTAGAATATGACTAGAGATCGTAGTACTTTAAATTCATGAGTCGTTTCCATTTGGATCATGTTGTTATAGAGGATAAGAACCAATGCTTTGATTATTTGAGAAGCACCATCATAACAAATAATAATTAGTTGTGGTAGTCTATTATGGTAATAATACAAAAGATGTTGTCAGTTTTATCAATCATCCTCTTTGATTTAATAAGCTAAAATAGTCAGATTTATGTGAATCTCTGTAGAATCTCCAAAAAAAGAAAAAGATTCTGCACGAATCTCGGAACTGAATGATGTTTCATCTAGGAAATGCCGGCGCATTTGACCTTGATATTGTGACCTTGATGTCGTCAGTGATTAGAGATACCTCTAGTTTGATTGTCCTCGCTGGAAAATCCGACGTTGTAGCAAATCCTCATTCATCACGAAGTAGCTATCAGTAATTATGGCCAACGCTAATCTAGGTGCTAGTGTAGTGCCTGACTTGATGAGAGTGTACGAAAGTCTCACTCAGAGTAAAACTCCTCAAACTACTACAACGATATCGCACAATGCTATCTTATCACAATCTGAACTTTCCCAGTCTGAAACATCAAGGCCGCAACATCAGACTCTAGATAATCATGTCGCCACTACTCCTTCGTTGAACCAACATTCTTCTCTGTATCAGTCTGATCCTAGCATTCTAGGAGGACTTGCAGCTACTATTCCTCCTCTGTCTGCAGCAAGCACCCACGTGATACATTCCGCTGCGCATACTACTCCTTCGTTGAACCAACATGTTTCTCGGTATCAGTCTGATCCTAGCATTCTAGGAGAAGTTGCAGCTAACATTCCTCCTCTGGCTGCGGCAAGCACCCACGTGATGCATTCCGCTGCTCATACTGAAGCGCCTGCACTGCCACAAGATTATGCTGCAACATGCCCATCTATCACGAAAACAAGACCGAGAAGATCGGCGTCGCTCAAACGTCCTGCCGAATGGTGTAAAACTTTAAGTGATGATTCTTCAAAAACTCGGCGGAAAAAAAGAGGAGGTGATGGTAGATGGTCAAAGCGTTTTGCTTGGCCAGATGAACTTCACCGCGATTTCGTCTCTGCAGTTTTTGATGTTGGTCTTAAACACTCGTCGCCATCGGGTGTCCTGGACCATATGCAGGCAAGTGAAGAAGTTACTACTGAGCGTATCAAGTCCCACCTGCAAAAGTACCGTCTTCATCGTCAAAAATCCAAAAAGGAATTTATGTCAAGCTATGAATCCACCATGCTGAGAATGAAATCAGGAGAGAATGATCACAGTCCAGCTTCATTGTCCTGTGGAGAAATTGCATCTCACTTGACGTATTCCACAATGATTGAAAAAGAGGTTTCGGATGCGGACCCTAGTTCCCTTGTAGAAGGAGGGATCTTGCAGTTACCACAGCTCACTGAGGACGAGAAGTGCTCTCCAGTTGGCGCTTCCATGGGTTACTTAATGGGCTTATTTTTTTCTCTAAAGCAGCAGCTGCATACTCAGAGGTGTGCGCAGGGTCATATTCCCATTGAACCTGCTAGTACTTTCTCCAACACGCCACCACCTGCCGTACTCCCGATAGAACAGACCCATTCAAGTTCTCAATTTCCTGATCAATTTCATCAGAGAGCAGAAAATTGTGTGAATACAGTAGAGTCGTTTTCGCAAGGACCTCCTGCCGATCAAACTAATCTATTTACCCTACCTCCCGAGAGTGCACTAATGAATCAGTATCAACCACAGCAACAGTCTCACCAAGGGCACCAGGGACATCACACGAATCCTTCTTCGGCAAATGCTGCTTCTAGCTCTGTTCCCTCCTCGTCTATGCCTCCTCCTGACACAAGAAATAACACTCCCATAGATGAAAGCAATATGATGAAGCGAGATATGCAGAGTCAAATGGCATTTCAAAACAAGATGAGGAAACTTAAGGAACAAGAACTTAGCAAGTACACCCAGGCTGCCGAAGTCCAGGCTGATCATTTAGGAATAGGCAAGGATAATGCGTCATTGTATCTTGAAGACAATATGCAGACTGCTGGTATATCTACTGATTGTGCAGCGAAGGCAGATGCTGACGCACTGGGCATTGGTGGCACAGACTTCTGGACATCTGATGAGGTTATGGATGACCAACTTTTTGAATTTCTTATGAATGATTAAGTGATTACCCAATTTTCAATGGAATTATTTCCATCTTTTTCATTTCGTCACACTAAAGCGTTCTTGAGTGATTTTAATAAATATTGCGCTTATAGATAGATCTATGGGTTAATTAGATATTCTTTCCTGAATTTACTTTGGCTTATTTGCAGGTTTCAATTCCATTATCTCTTCAAGAGCGCTTGCAATTATCCAGCCATCTGGAGCCTTCAAGTATTTCTCTGTGAGAGGGAGATCAAGCAAGACATTGTATATACCCGACCTATCGCATTGCAATTTTGAACTCGCAGTACAAACAACAATTTGTCGGCAAGTCATGGTTCGAATTCGTGTTTGGCACTTTGTCGCCGCATTATCCACCTCCCAAACGGATGCTCCGTCGCTGGCAATGACTTTACACAATATAGGATTCAAAAAAGTGTTTACAAACTCTGTGTCGGTTTGTTCGTTTGTTTTCGCTGCTTCTTGTAGAGGCACATTATGTTGCTCCTCTTCTTGAGTCTCTCTCGCCATTGCCTTTGCCCGAGCTTCGTTCACCTGGATATCTCCACGGCATGTGGGACAGCTTTGCTGTTGCACCAGCCATTCGCGCAAGCAGTGTTTGTGAAATGTATGTCCACACATTGGCAACTTCTTGCAGTCTCCGTGAATTCCTTTCACTTCCATCCTGTCTCTGCAAATAATGCAGTTGCCCCCAGCAGCTTCCAATTCATCCTCCTTGGTCACAGATTCGAATCGAGAATTCATGTTAGAAGTGAGACGGCGATAAGATGAGAAAGCTACTAGCCTCTGCTTCAGCCTGGTAAATGCCATGTAGAAATCGCGAATGATATTGATAGGAAGGCCGTATAGAGTGGAAACGGCTATGAAGAGAATGAGATGAAACAAAAATTTTGAAGCAAGGGCCATCAGTTCTACCATGAATGTCGCAGTAATACGCCGATCTCTCCATACGGAGGCAACCTCTTGCAAAATATGCTTTTGGAAACTATCTCTAACTGCAATCTGTTCACGGCCGCCTTCTTGTCTTTCGGGATTCTCTTCCGTTTCATGACGTTCTTCGGTGCTTCCACCTCCATGCTCCTGGTCGTTGCCATCGATGATAAGGCGTTGAAGCACATTCAGAATGCCATCAAATACATGAATGCCGTACAGGGTAGATGAACTCGTTACCGACGCCATCAAAACAGCTGTTTCGAACAAGAACATAATATAGATACTGGGGCCATCTTCCAACAAGTGTGACGCGCAGTAGGTTAATGCTAACACATCAAAGATATACAAGATATTCAATAGCATCACAATCTTCAAATGATTCAGCCGCACCCTCGGCAACCCTTGATGCATTTGAAAGGAAATATCTTTGATATTCTTGGGCATGAAGATTCCAATTCCTTTCCAAACCCACCAAATTGATTCTTTGTCAGTAGAACCGGTCGGATCTAAATTGTTGACACCAAACATGTGCTCTCTATCCGAGAGGAAATAGAAAACTTCTTCAGTCATTCTCAAGTGGTTTGTCCTAAGCTCAGTCGCCCAATGGAGACACTTGCCTAGAATGATGATGAGGAAGATACCCATGGTCTTAACGCTAATTTCTTGTCGGAACATTGTCAAAGCAATACAGGTTTCGGTGACATTCCAGCGAATATGATCCATAATAGTTTCCGTTTCCATCAAACGCAAACCGTTCAAAAATTTGCGGATCGTAAATTGAAATAATCTATAGAATGATGCTAGCACTCCGTTCCCTAGCAATATATAGGAAAGTTTTGAACTGGTCAGATACAAAAGGGCGAGGTATACCTGTTTCCGCGTCCTAAGTACGTAGATGATGTGAACTGCAGCTGCTATGAACGAGACTGTTGTATAGTGCATTTTGATGAGAGATTTGGCGGGTGCGCGGAATCCGTGATTTTGAATCTCATTTAGATCCATGGGTTGCTCGGCGTCTTCTTCATTTTGAAAGTGAGCTTGGTTTTCATCCTGGGTGTCTTCGTCCTCTTGTAGGTTTAGGTGTTCCTCTTCCTCCTGCTCTTGAAGTGCCATCAAGCGCTCCATTTCAGCTACATCAGGATCTTCATCTTGCTCTGCGTTGTTTTCATTGTTATTTAGTCGGGGTTCAGCTACTGCTGGTTCTGCCATTTTTCTTTGCTATCTATGGATGTATTGAATAATTTATTAGGCGACCTATTTATAATGTCTATTGTCTCAACTCCTGTGATCTGTGATCCTACGATACCTATCGTGCGGTATGTAGAAAATACTGCTTTAGATCTGTTTGGATGGCTTTGTTCTTTTCAGGAGAGGGAAAGGCCTTTTATAAGCCAAATTCTACTTCACAATTCCAAATCAGGTGTAATAATTGATAATTGATATTTTTTTAATAATAATTAATATTTGGATAAATAGAAAGAAAGCATCTTAATTTAAAAACGAGAAGTATCTCTTCCAAAGAAGAACGATTTGAGCCAGTACATGGGGATCAAAATTTTGTTCTCTATACTTGTCTGTCTTCCCCAGTACGCGAACCGCCACACCAATAAAGCCACAAATCCTGTCATTCCAGGTACATCAATTTCCTCGCCCTTCACACCGATGTTTTTCCCATCGTAAAGACCTTTGAATTTTCCAACACTTGCCATGCTACCAAGTGAAAAGTACTTGAATGATTTTTCGTCTTCTGTCTGCTTCTTATTGAAGATATCTGCCAAATACATTCCTTGCTGACGAGCTACTTGCGCAAGCTGAGGAAGAGGCTCATGCTCGTTCATTGCCGAGTCTCCCATTGCCCAAATGGATCCTTCATAACCTTTCACACGCAGGTAATCGTCAACCAAGATTCTTCCATTTTGTCCCTTTGGAAGATCAAGATCTTCAGTAAAGTGAACAGCTTTGAGACCAGCGCTCCATACCAAGGTCCCAAATGGTAATTCACTGCCATCGGAGAGCAACGCCTTCTTGGCTGGAAATCTGAATCCATCTCCTTCATAATCTTCAACTGCCCCGACAGATGTAGCCAAGCGAACGTCGATATCACGGGTTTCAAACAAACGTTTGGTATATTCTTGCAATTTGGCATCAAAGGGTCCCAATAATGCTGGTCCTGCTTCTACTAATGACACTTTGATGTGTTGCACTAGATCTGGGTACAGTTTTACAATATCTGTGGTAACAAAATCATACAGTTCTGCAACGAATTCGCAGGATGTTGGGCCTCCGCCTACAACTACGAAGGAAAGAAGACGTTCTCGCTCTTCAGCGCTAGTTCCAGGAACAGCAGCCATCTCGAATGAATCAATAATGTTGTTTCTAATCTTTCTTGCATGATATAAGTGCTTGAGAAAGTAGATCCCTTCCCCTTCCACAATACTTGAACGAGTCGGCATGAGAAAGAGAGAGAGTAAGTAAGGTATGATATGCAGTGTGCAGTATGCGTTATGCAGGATACAGGATATAGTATGCAGAGCCATTAAACGATTGGTATTATGTCTTCTCACCTATCAATGCCAAAAGTATTAGTCTTCACTCCGACTGCAATGACCAATTTATCATATTTGAGCTTGAACTGTTCTTGATCATGGGTGGACTCGCACACCATACTTTTTTCCTCTGGGTCCAAAGCGATGGCCTTTGCCTGCACGAAATTGCCATTCTTACCTAGAACTTTGCGAATGGGTTCCTGGATGGCACGAAATTCTAGGGTGCCGACTGCAGTGGATGGTAATAATGGCGTGAATACGAAATGATTCGATGGAGAAACTATTCTGATTTCAGGGACAGTTTCTGATGGTGGATGATTGTTCTTCATGTTGAGGGCCAAATTGAATCCTGCCCATCCCGTTCCTAGAATTAGAATACGATTCTTTCCATCTCCGCCGACAATGGAGAGGTCAGAAGAAGTTGCTGAAGAAAATGTCCTGACAAGGTCCGTGTATTTATACTTGTGAAAATTTGTTATTGAGATTGATGTGCGGAGGGTTCTATTTAGGGTGGTGAGGGATCGGAGCATGATGGGATTGATTCTTGCTCTTGCCATGCGAATACCAATGTTGATTGCTCAATGTTCAATGTCGAATGTATCGTAGTGAGAAATGAGAAAGATGTACTTCTTCTTCTTCGTCGTTCGTCGTCGTTGAAAAAGCTGTAAATAGAAATAGTAAAAGATCCATGAAGGATGTCCGGATGGATGATGGATGGATGGTCACAACATCATCAGTCACATTTAAAAAGGCCCTTTTTGATATAAATTCATTTAAGAAGAGAAGGGGAAAACAGAAGGATCCCTTCACAGCGACCAACCATTCAAAAGAACAAATACAACAACAGAAGATAACAGATAAGCACCCCATCGATCCTCTGGAGGCAAGCATGCATTTAGTTAGTCGTCTGATCCAGGCAATCAAATTCAAATAGTAATTCAAGACCTAATAATTCCTCCAACCCTGCGTGAACTCAAGCTATCATGGATGGGACAGATTACAATAGACCCAGGAGGCCAAACGCCGATACCCTCACATATCTAAAATCCCTCCCTTTTGACGAAAGAGTTGCACATGGCGAGATCGATGACTACATCAATTACCAAAAACAAATCACTGAGCAGCCTGATGCAGAAATTGAAGAGGTTGAATATCCCCAAGCACTTTCGGCAGCTCTTGCAGCATTGGATGAGATCAAACATGAAATTGCGTCACTTGCAGGAGATGAATTTGGATCTCAGTGCATTGAAACCATTGCGAGGATTACTGCTCCTTATTCCACAAATGCTGCGAGAAAATTACTTCATGGTGTCTCAGGGTACATGATCCATTTGAGTACGCATCGATATGCTAGTCACGCAGTACAGACAATTTTACAGAATGTACAACAGATCCATGATAGCGGAGATAGTAAAGTGGATATAGCCAAAATACTAGAAATTGAAGAAGAAGATGAGCAAGAAGATGGATATCAGCTCCCTGAATTGAAGGATTCCATTCTCAGCATTTCCCAGGAAATCCAACCTGTTTCGAAAGATCTGGCCGTGCATATTTGTGGTTCTCACGTTCTGAGATCCATGCTCTGCATTCTTGGTGGATGCGTGGAAGTTGTACCGGATCATTTAGCAAATAAGCCCGGCGGAACTATGGAATCGGGTGGAACGAGGAGAGGAAAGGTGAAATCTAA
>Ga0136554_1001303_pt1 | contig 10106 bp, 10 predicted proteins | sample AntRauTorckE5431_FD_104637 | JGI IMG/M metagenome (GOLD analysis project Ga0136554, IMG submission 104637) | Saline lake microbial communities from Rauer Islands, Antarctica - Metagenome Torckler E5 #431 | ecosystem: Environmental > Aquatic > Non-marine Saline and Alkaline > Saline | place...
GTCGAGCATTCCGCCACGGTTTTCATAGCGGGGTTCGTCAAAAATAGTACAAGCTGGAATTTCCCACTTTACATCAGAACCCTGACGAGTTGAACTGTAGATTTGGGTTGGTAAAAGTTGCATCAATGTTTGAAGACCGTAAAAGTGTCCTTTCGCAGAACTTGCCGAAACCAATACTCGTTTTGGAGTTACCGAAATACTGTAGGCTTCTTCGGACAAGTTGGGTACGGTGGTGAAATAGATGCTATTTGCCGCACTTTCAGACGAAACCTCAACTTTTCTACCCATTGTGGTTAACAATTGATAAGAAAGCATATCACCGATATCCAGACGTGCAATGTCATTAGCGGGCACGATAATTTTTGTTTCTTCGGTTATCATAAAACTGCCCAGTTGCGGTTGCAACTGCTTGGGCTTCGGTATAATATGATACTGGTTTTGAGCAATTGCGGGAGCAATATTCAGAAGTAGTAAAAGTGCAATGAAAATGCGTTTCATTAGGGGTGAATTATGTGAAAAAATAAGGTTGCCTACAAAATAGATTATCAAGTAGTAACTTTGTAGTTGATTAAACGACAAAAATATGCCAAAAAATATAGATAAACCCTTAGAAAGTGCAATTCTTGACTTACCACAGACCGAAAAAGATAAATTATTACTGCGTTTAATCGCAAAAGATAAGATATTGGTTGAGCAGATGCAGGTCAAATTATTAGAAGATGACTTTGACCAAAAAGAGCGGGTTACTGACATAAAAAAGCGCATTGCTGCGGTTTCAAGAATGACGCATTCTACGCCCGGTTGGATGATGATGGACATGCGAGATATGAGCGGAATTGTAAACCATTTCTTCAAAGTAACCCGCAATAAATATGGCGAAGTGGAATTGCAATTATTCCTGTTGCTTTCCTTTTTTGATAATCAGCCCAAGTTTATGAATAATTACACGAGCAGGGCTGATAAACTTGCTTTGTACGTAGCAAAACGGGCGGAAATGATATTGAAAAAGCTTGATAAGTTGCACGAAGATTACCGCATAGAATTTGAACGGGATATTAACCGGATGCTCGAAAAAGTACACGGAGGCGTTGCAGAATACTACGCTCGGGAATTGAAATTACCGAAAGAGATTTGAGATTGGCTGTCGGAACTTTCAATTATTAATTCTCAATTTTCAATTAATGAAAAATGCCTAAACCTATCCTCGTTGTAAAATTCGGAACGGCTTCCATCACCAAACAAAATGGTGAACCCGACGAACGTATTATGCTGGAAATTGCCCGGCAACTCGCTACATTACACGATAAATACCGAATTGTGATCATTTCTTCGGGAGCGGTGGGAGCGGGGAAACACTTCATCAAAGACTACCACGGGAATATCAATCAACGCAAAGCGGCGGCGGCGGTTGGGAATCCGTTGTTGTTAGCTATTTACGCGAAGTACTTCGGAGCGTTCGGTATTTTTGTTGCCCAAAGCCTTTGCGAGCGGCAACACTTCGCCCATCGGGAGCAGTTTTTACAACTCAAAAATACCTACGACGAACTCTGGAAAAACGGTATTATTCCCATCGCCAATGAAAACGATGTGGTCAGTGACCGTGAACTGAAATTTTCTGATAACGATGAATTGGCAACATTAATCGCCACGGGTTTTGGGGCAGAAACGATGCTAATTTGCACGCAATCAGGTGGATTATTAAACGAGAAAAAGGAAGTTGTTCGGGAAGTGAATCAAATCAACGACGAAATTCTCGGGTTGGTCGATGCCTCTAAATCTTCGCTCGGAACGGGCGGAATGGCGTCAAAACTGACGTTTACAAAACTCGCTACCCGCATGGGGATTCGGGTAATTATTTTCGGTATGAACCAACCCGAAGGATTACTAAAAGCGTTAAATGGTGAAAGTGGAAGTACGTTTTTGCCGCAAACGGTAAACCTTTCCGCTCGAAATAAGTGGTTGGGAAGCGGCGGATTAACCGCCGGAAATATCACCGTTGATAACGGAGCTAAGAAAGCCGTCCTGAACCGAAATAGTTTGCTCTCCGTAGGAATACTAAAGTCCGAAGGCGAGTTTGAAAGCGGCGAAATTATTGAATTAAAAGACGAAAATAACGTAATCTTCGCCGTTGCCCGAACCCGCTGTTCGTCCGCTGATATTCCGTTGCGGGATAAAATTCAGGGCTTTGTGGTTGCTCACGCGAATGATATTGTAGTGATATGAGAAAGGCAAAAATAGTATTAGTTATTGGTCTGCTTTTAAGCGTTTTGGTAGTTCAATTTGCTGTTGCTCAAAGTGAGAGAAAGTTAAAGGTAACATAAAGATTGTCTCTATAGATTCGGCACAGCGAAATTATATAACGACGAAAGCGTATAATTTTAAGTTTAAAGAAAATCGGCTCACGCATGACTTAGAAACGATACTTCAAGAAGAAATAGAATTATTTCTTAAAGACTCAACAGTTATCTGGTTTAATTCGCCGCAAGATTCTATTTTTATTAGCGAGAATAAACATGCTCAAGTTTTATGGAATATGCCGCTGCCTGATTATTACAAACTTTTTACGGATACCCTAGGAAGCTGACTAAATCCTATAAAATGGAAATCAAGAAGTCATTTTATTGAATCTCTGACTCTTCTTTTTTCCCAATAAACATATTCAAAACACCAATTACGAGCGTACAGAAAATTACAAATACTGCAATAAATGCTTGCCGACCGGACGTGAAACCATCAAAAGCAGCAGTTATGAGTACTGCACTAATAATGAATAGTCCGATCAAAGTAACTAAGTTCTTGTTTCTGAATTTCATGCCAGTGCTTTTTAAGCGTTTATTTTTATCCCGTGACTAAAAATTTCATTTGCTAAGGAATTATTTACACTAAAGTCCGCCAAGGGGATGGGATGCGGCTCAATTCTACTGTCAATATTCCGCTTGATTCTCATTAATTCAACTTGTTTTTCAATTAAGTTGTCGAAATGTTTGAAGATAATGACAATATCAATCCAAAAAGTAATTCTCTCTCAAGTGGTACTTTTACTCTTATTGCGTCAGTATATTTTTTTGCTATTTCTAAAATTGAGTCTTTATCCATCTACGTTATATCGTGCTTGAACCCAAACCAATTAAAAGTAACCTACAAAATATTTGGCAAATCTTGCATCTGTTTAACTTTTCCCGTTTCAAAATCAACCGAAAAGCAGAACGTTTTTAGACCGTTTGTTACGGCTAAAAATGGAGCATTAATAGTTTTGTTATAGCGGCTCGCTTGCTCAATAACGTATTGGTTTATTTTGATTTCTGGAGCTTTGCACTCTACTAATAAGTGCGGTTTCCCTTCACGGTTATACACTACAATATCCGTGCGTTTTTGGAGGGAATTGTACGTTGTTCCCTTTTCGACCTGAAACAAACTCCGTGAATAATTGTAATGAGAAATCAATAAGTGAATTACGTGCTGACGCACCCATTCTTCGGGAGTTAATACAATATTTTTTTTACGGATAATATCAAAAATTAAAGACTTCCCGTCAGTTTCTGTGATTTTATGTCCGAACGTAGGCAGATTAATAGTTGGAAGTTTGTTGATTTTCATTTGATAATGAACTTATTAGCACGGAAGGCGGTTGTTAATCCCAAGAAATCGGAATGATTATGAGTATAACTTAATTCCCCCGAAACAAAGTTTCACGCCATCTCAGATTTCTAACTCTTCACTGCTCTTATCGTTTGCCCTCTCCGGAGGGATTTTCTGGTAAAAACTGAATTACAAAAGAAAAACGAATGAAGACAAAAAAAGAAATCGTGGACAATTGGCTTCCACGCTACACCGGAACACCGTTAGATGAATTCAAGCCTTATATTCTGCTAACAAATTTTTACGATTACGTACAAATGTTTGCTGACAAATACGATGCTCCCGTTCGGGGAATTGGTCGGTCGATGCAAACATCTTCGCACGGAAATATCACCATTATAAACTTCGGGATGGGTAGCCCGCTGGCGGCTACTATCATGGACTTATTGACTGCAGTTAACCCGAAAGCTGTGTTGTTTTTAGGTAAATGTGGTGGCTTAAAGAAAGTAACGCAACTCGGTGACTTTATCTTGCCCATCGCCGCGATTCGTGGAGAAGGAACAAGTAATGATTACGCTCTGCCCGAAATTCCTGCACTGCCTTCTTTCCGTTTGCAACGTTCGGTCTCGGAGATGATTATTAAGCACAATATGGATTACTGGACGGGTACGGTTTATACTACTAATCGTCGGGTTTGGGAACACGACGAGAAGTTTAAAGACTATTTACGGGAAATCCGTGCGTTAGGAATTGACATGGAAACAGCTACGATTTTTATCGTTGGTTTTGTTAATTCTATCCCGCACGGAGCGTTGTTATTAGTTTCAGATAATCCAATGCAACCTGAAGGAGTAAAAACCGAAGAAAGCGATAAAGTTATTACGACTAATTTCGTGCAGAAGCACCTACAAATCGGTATTGATTCTTTGAATGAATTGGCTGATTCGGGTGAATCCGTCAAGCACTTACGCTTCGAAAACGTTTTTCAAAATTAATTTTGATCTACTTTGTTAGCGGTCCAAAACCCCTGATAGTGGTTATGTATGTTGATTAACTGTTTTCTGAAACTTCTCGAAGTAGTTCATCAAAAGCTTCGACTAGTTCACGACGGGTTTTAGCTTCAATTTCGTCGCCTTCGATACGCTTGAGAAAAATCTCTTTTGGCGAAAGCGATGCGACATTTTCGCCGATGGCGAAAAGTTGAGCTGTACCCGTTACTTTATTTTGATACGTCAGTTTTGAAATCACAATTGCGAAATCATGATTCTCAAATTCCTGATTCATCAAATTAAAACGTAGCGTATGGTTGGGGTCATAGGCTTCTTCTTCCACTAAAATTTCCATTAAAGTGGGCAGTTGAAAACTTGATTGATAAGCTTCAAGCACTTTCCATACTTCATCTACGGTTCCTTTCAGTCGTTTTAACTCTCTGAATTTTGGAATATCGACAAGTTCAGGAACACTCAGCTTTGCATTTTCAAGCGTAAGTTCAATGACATATTTCTGATCTTTTCGTTCGCTGAAGCTCAACGAAATTGGTGAACCCGAATACCGGATAAAGTCAGAATCGGCGATACGTTGCGGCTTGTGAATATGCCCAAGGGCGATGTAATCAAACGCTTCGGGGAAATTATCCGATGTGAAAGCCGCTACGCCACCAATGGTGTGTACTTCCCGCTCGCTATCCGACGTACTTGCACCTTGAACGTACAAATGCCCCATCGCGATACTCGGAATATTTGGAATCAAAATTTCTGATAAGACTCCATAGTGGGTCTTGATTCCTTCGCTAATTTGCTTTAGTTGATTACTATAACTATTCCCCGCCACAGATTTACGAATGTCCGCGTCTCGTAAATACGGAACTGCCGCAACCTGTAAAAGGGTCTTATTTGAATCGTCTTTTACTATAATTAATTCATCTTCAATGCTCTCGGTAGCCGTTCCCACAACTGAAATGTTCAGTAAATTTAAAATATCGCGGGGAGCATTTAATAACGAAGGCGAATCGTGGTTTCCGCCCGTGATAATTACCCGACACTTTAACGGAATAAGTTCTTTCAAGAAATTATAATACATCGCCAATGTCGAATTTTTTGGATTCGCCGTATCAAAAATATCTCCTGAAACGAGTAAAAGGTCGGTTTTGCGTTCTTTTATGAGTTCAATTAACCAATTTAGGAATAGCTGATTATCAGGTTCGAGGCTGTATTTATGCAGCGATTTTCCGAGATGCCAATCGGCGGTGTGGAGGATTTTCATATTACTTTACTTCTACCAATTGATTTTTAGGATATTTTACCGTGAATTTCATTTCGAGTTTACAGTTTTCGTTCGGAGCTAAATTCAAATTCCACGTCACTTTTCCGGTTTCTGAATTAACGGTTGCTCCTTTGGCCTTGGTGTCATAAATTTCAACTACTTTATACTTTGAGGGTGGAAATTGATCCATTATAACCAAATTTGCGGTGTAAGATTTTGTATTCCGAACCTCGATTTCGTAAGCATATATTAATTTTACTTCCATCGATAAATTGTTTTTTCTGATATATTTTGCTTCGTTCTCGATTGATAATCAATTGTTTGTCACGTCCCACTGAAATACTCAACGTGTCTTCGTTGCTCAAGTCGAGAGCCGATTCGCCGAGGTAAGTTCCTTCAAAATAAAGGTTGGTAGTGCCAGGCAGTAATTTGTATTGTTCCCAGTCAATTATTTCCACCTTTAGAAACGCCACATTATCAATTTTCGGAATGGTAGTATATTCGTACTGAGCCGGAATTTGCAATTCTTCTAGTTCGGCGGTGCATTCTTTTCCGTCAGAAAGCACGGTGAATTTCTCTTTTAATTCAAAATTTAGGTTCGTTGGGGCATCAGACTCATTAATCAGTTGTTTGATTTCGATGGCTTTGGATTGGTTTACATTTATTCCAGCTACACGACCGTCAATCACGGCAACAGCAGCACTGGTCATAGACCTTCTGCTTTGCACCCCATAACTCGTTACCATAACTTCTTTCAATAGTTTTGAATCCTCGTTCATTTCAACATTAATTATTCGCTGATTCGCAACTCGTTGTTCTAAATCGTACCCTACAAAATTGAAGTCAAGTACGTTTTTTACTTCTCTGAGATTTGGTGGCATAGCTAACTGGTAAAAGCCGTTTTTGTTTGTACCTAAAGTTGTACCTGTAATTATGACGTTTGCCCTGATTAGCGGGGTGTTGTCCGTCGCATCCGTTACTACACCGTTCACTTGCGAAATTTCAGTTTTTTCGTTGTTGACATTATTTTCATAATCTTCATAACTGTTCACTCCGCCCCGATACCACGTTTTGAGTTTGGGAGTTTCGCCGTTCTGCTTTGGGTTGGCGTTTGAAAGCGTTAGACGTACGCTTTTCCAGTCTTCGCCAGTGTATTGGTAAACGTTGGCTTTGTAAAGTAGCCGTAAAGGAAGCGAGGTATCAGTGATTTTTAAATCACAATTCGGTTGCCAACCTGCTTCTTTTACGAAATAACTCAATGTCAAGTTTACTTTTTCTGACTTCTCAAACGCAATAATTAACGCAATTTTCGAGGTGGTTTGTTGTGGACTATTCCGAAGGCTTGTCATGATGCTACTTGTTACTCTTACACTGTCCTCGAGAGTATTTAGTGTCAAATTTAGATCGTATTGTTTGCTTACAATCTCCGTAATTTTTTGTTTGAAATAGTCAACCACCATTTTCAAGTCTGCCGGTTTTATGCCCGATTGTTTGCCGTCTACCCGCTGGTTTTGCAACAATAAATCTTCCTGTTTTTTGAAAAGGTTTAGGTCTTTGGTTATCACACCGATTTTGCTTTTGAAACCCAGTACTTTAGCATTAAGTGCTTCAATTTCGTCGGCAGCTTTGGCGTTATCAAATGCCGTAACTTGTCGATGGTTCAACGAACGAAGGGTTAAGTCATTTTTTGTGGAAATTTGAATACTTCTTGGGTCTAAACTCTGAGATAAATTTTTGATAATTAGCGTATTGTCTCCTACTTTTAAGCTGATATTTGCTTTACGCACAATCTGAGTTCCGTTTGTAAAAACGGTGACGTTATCAATGGGAAAATTTACTTCCGCTTGCCCGAAAAGTAGGGTTGGGATGAGTAGAAGAAGCAATGTTTTTTTCATGGAGCTGTAAGTCATTGTCGGTGTATATTTCTACAATATTTTCATCCCGTTGGGATCGCATAAAAAAGAAGTTATTAGCCAAAAGAAAAGCGAATAACCTCTCTAGTATTCTACCTAAAATCTCAAACCTACCGTAATCCTACAGATTCATTTTCTTCAATTCATTGACCGCAAAATCTGCCGCACGGGCGGTTAATGCCATATAAGTCAAAGATGGGTTTACGCACGAAGAAGAAGCCATTGCGGCTCCGTCGGTGACGAAGACATTTTCTGCTCCCCAAACCTGATTATTTTTATTCAAAACCGATGTTTTTGGATCACGTCCCATGCGAGCGGTTCCCATTTCGTGAATTCCTACGCCGGGGCTTTTTTCCTGATCGTTATTTCCGTTGACGTTTTTGAGTCCGGCGGCTTCAAGCATTGATACGGCTTCTGCCATGATAGTTTCCCGCATTTTGCGCTCGTTTGGTCCCCAAGCAGCATCAAATTCAATTATTGGAAGGCCCCAACTGTCTTTTGTTTCTGAAAGTGTCATGCGGTTGGTTGGGTCAGGAAGGGTTTCCCCGAAGCCCCACAGTCCCATATTCCACGAGCCGGGTTCGGTCATAGCAGTTTTAAATTCTGCTCCAAAAGAAGCCCCCGTTGCTTTATGGTTTCCTTTGTCTCTTGAAGCTCTACCTTGATAACCAAATCCTCGGAGGAAGTCACGCTTGTCATTTTGCCAATTGGCAAATCGTGGAATGTAAATGCCATTTGGTCGTCGCCCGTAATAATATTGGTCTTCGAATCCTTCAAATTGCCCGCTTGCTCCAACGGCTAAGTGGTGGTCCATGATATTACGACCTAATTGGTCACTTTCGTTTCCTAATCCGTTCGGATGTTTAGAGGAAGTAGATTGCATCATTATCCACGCTGTATTCATGGCGGAAGCGTTTAGGAAAATGAGTCTGCCGAAGTATTCAATTTCTTCTTTTGAGTCTTCGTCAATCGCCTTTACGCCGATAATCTTCTCCGTATTTTTTTCGAAAATTACGCTGTAAACTATTTTATTATTGACAAGAGTTAGATTATTCGTTTTTTGAGCGGCGGGTAATGAGCCGCTATTCGTGCTGTAATACGCTCCGAACGGACACCCTCTTTTGCATAAGTTACGATACTGACACGTTCCTCTACCTAAGGCTAATTGTTCTTCAGTTGGCTCCGTTAAATGAGCCGCTCGACCAATTGTCATAGTTCGGTCTTTAAAGCTTTTCTCTATCCTTTTTTTACTTCTTTTTCAACGCAGTTCATTTCCATTGGTGGTTGGAAAACGCCGTCTGGAAGTACGTCGAGTCCTTCTTTTTGACCACTAATACCCACAAAACGTTCTACGTAATCGTACCAAGGAGCTAAGTCACTGTACCGAATTGGCCAATCAACTCCGTGTCCGTCTTCAAGGTTCGCAAAGAAGTCCTGCTCGTTCCAGCGGTAAGATTGTTTTCCCCACGTCAGTGAGCGTCCACCTGTCTGATAGCCCCTTACCCAATCGAAGCGTCGTTTTTCAGCAAAAGGGTATTTTACATCGCTTACAAAATGTGGGAGTATATCTTCCGAACGAGCAAATCCGGCTCGGGCTCCTGAATAGTACTCTTCTTTTTGTGCCAATGTTAAATTACCACGGTGCGGAAAATCCCACGGGTCTTTGTACGCGTTTGCGTAGCCCTCTATGTGCTCAACGTGGCGGCCACGCTCTAACATCAATACTTTTAATCCCTTTTCGGTTAATTCCTTTGCAGCTATACCGCCAGACATCCCAGAGCCAACCACGATGGCATCGTAGGTTAGCTCTTTTTTCGACTTCCCTTGCAAATACATGTTATATAGATTGGTTGAATGATAAATGGTAAATGATAGAATTAGTATTCTCTTATCTTTGCAAGATAATCGAAATTTAAAAATAATGAAAAAAGATATTACGTTTCCGCCGGTAAAAAATGTTTCCATAGCTATCATTCCTCAAGAAGGTGATTTAAAATCACCGTGGAGCGTCTACCTGTTAAACACTGGTGAAGTGACGATCAAGAATGTTATGGTGACTTCAACGGGTTTTGGAAAACAGGGGGAAGAGACGCAGAAAACGTCTACGCTCCGCTATTCTTTAGAAGAAATCGAATCTCATGAATACAAAGCAGTCGAGTTGATTGATCCCACCATTTTTCATCTTAATAATGAATATTGGGTTAGTTATTGGATAAATAATCAACTATTTGATAAACGATACTTGTTCGTGCCGGACAGTCTTAACGAGCAGCACTTCACGGAAATACCGTTAATGGGTGATAAGGGAATTTTGCACGAATGAGAAGCTTAGCTTACTGCGAATTACACAGA
>Ga0136554_1001306_pt1 | contig 10099 bp, 10 predicted proteins | sample AntRauTorckE5431_FD_104637 | JGI IMG/M metagenome (GOLD analysis project Ga0136554, IMG submission 104637) | Saline lake microbial communities from Rauer Islands, Antarctica - Metagenome Torckler E5 #431 | ecosystem: Environmental > Aquatic > Non-marine Saline and Alkaline > Saline | place...
GCAGCATCATTCATTGGCTATGCAAGTATGGGATTAGTGATACTCGCTATTTATAATAATGCGGATTGGGAAAAGGCGGTAAGGAAGAATAAAAAGATAGCTGGCGAAGTTGAATCTTCGAAATTGAACACCGGCGTGGAAGTCATGGATACGCAGGAAGATGCGAAGAAATGTAGCTTCAAAAGTATTGAAGTGGTTGGTGCACTGGTGTAAGACCCCAAAGAATGTTCATAGTGTATTTATTAAACTGCCAATTACTCCTTTCCAGTAGATAAGTTACCATAAGCAGGCAGTACAAAAGCGTATTAGTGTTTTTGTTCAAGGTAAACAAGTTGACATTGGTACGTGTATCATTCGTGTCACAACTCACAATCAGAATTCCATAGGCCAATGCAGTCGGCGTCAACATAAGAACTAACTTGAAAGTTATCTGTTTGTTTGAGTTTGCAGTACCTCTTTAAGGTATTGGAGAATGATCTTCATAGCGGTAGCATGTGATTTCTTTCGGGCATGAGTGAAGTGCACACATTGATGGACGTCAAAGGCGATTCGAATCAAAGATGGTCGCATATTCCCAGGCTTAATTTCAGAGATACAGGACACAAAGGTTTTGTCAGCTCCTCGCACCAAGAGGCAGCAAGAGGGGCTCAATGTAGACTTCAGCATTCAACTCGCAAGAATTTCATCAGAAAAAATGCGGGGATTGATGGCCGACAACTCAATCCTTGTCAGCAATAAACATGGAACTTGTATGATCACTAATGCAAAAAATGAGACAATGATCCCACTGTTTCAAGCATTTTATCCCTGGTCTGGATTAGTAATGTTGAGGGACCTTTTATAAGCAATGACTGGTATAAAACAACCGAAACAAAACGCAGGAATGATGTCCTTGCAGTGAAAACCCTCTATCGATATCGCCCATTCGATTTGCATTCGACCTTATTGCACCGTTATATGAAACAAGTGATTCTTTTACTTCGATTTCCGCTACATGCAATATCATCAAACTTCAATCATATTTATTTGCATCATAAGAATCTACAAGCAGCCACAAAAGGAAGTCTGGGAAGCCTGGAGAGATGAACTTTGTTGCAGAAATAGATGCTTGGGTAGAATTTGCTAATTCGAAGCTCCCAATCGACTAATTATTTCTTACGAAAGTTTAACTAGAAAGGAGACAGGCGTACAAGATGCAGCAAGACTGAGGCGGGTAGGCAAAAGCAGAGTAGGAACCCTGTGAACATAATATTATAAAGTAGTTAAAAGTCAAGTAGGTTAGAAATCACTGAATGCTCAAATCTACGCATTACATATTGTTACACTAGGAAAACGTTCTGATACTCCAAAAGCCATCTGAAAAAGCATTCATCGCGCTTGATTATGATTACGAATCAACGATGGAAGATGATGAGGAAATAGATGATTCGAAGAATAACAACCATGAATCTGCTGATTCCAGAATGTATTCAAGAATCGAAATACTGTATAACCTCCAGCAAAAGACAAATGATCTTGATTGTTGAATTGATAAGGAATTGCTTATGGTGGTGTTCTAGCAGCATGTACCATATACTATGTTGTAACAGCAAATATTTTGGGAAAGAATTAATATGTAGTCGATGGCTGACATAACACACCCTACTAGTCTTCACGCACTGATCTCTGTGTAACTGTGGACATCTACCCCAAAACAATCATGGATCCAGGCATAATACCACCTACTTGCGAAGCATATCCGTGGCAGCATGTTTCAATACCTTGATTGTAGTATTGATATCTGACTTGCTCTGTTTGGCGCAGGAGGAGAGACTTTGTGGAGATGATGCATCACATGCCTTCCAGTCGATACAACAAAGACCCCGTTGAGGAGATTTTTCTTTACAATTGCATCGAGGATCACGATCTGCTGTTTTCTGGATATAATGTAATCATCATCTTTGGTCAATTGCAAGAATACAATTGGAGAGATTCCCTCCCTGCTAGTAATTATGAGTTTGTTGGGAATGATCCCATCAAGTTCTGCCAACAAGGTACTGTAAAAGTAGGATACGTTCTCTTTCAAAGCATCTAAAATTTGTGGTCCTCCATCGTCTTAAGACTTGCCTCTGCAGCTGCGGTAAGGAAGGGCGGTGTCGATACAGAGAAACAATATCCAGCTCCGTTCAATCTCTGTTGATCGACAACTTCTTCATTATCAATGGTAATTCCTCCAATGGATCCCATTAAATTTTCAAGGTTAAGAATGACAAATTCAGTATGTTGCATGGTTTCAATCCAAAGTGTTCGAGTGCCCCTCTTCCCGTCTTGCCCATGGCTCCAAATGAGAATGATTCATCTAGGATGAGTCTATAACAGAATTCTTCTTTGAGTTTGACCAATTCATCCAGGGGATAGACGGTTCCATGATTTTTAAAGAAGTCTTCTTTGATCATTTTGCTTTCTCATCAGTGATTCATGAGTGGCTTGAATTCGTTGAAGAGCCCTTTTTTAAGATCTTGCATATCATTGTATTTAAAGTATCTGATGTTGGCTCTGGAGGGTGTGACACCGGATTCTAGTGCTTCGTATATGCCTTCATCAAATACCAAGAAATCTCCTCGTCTAGCAAAGTCGGCAACTGTGGAAGCAGCACAGGAAGCCCCATTGGAGTAAAGAATGGCTCCTTCCGTATGACAGAATTGTACCATGGCTTGTCCAAGGTCCAAGCGGGCATCGATGGTCCCGTAGAATCCCCTGGGTCCACAAGATCCACATCCGTATTTGGAGAGTGCTATTGGATTGATGAGTAACTCCAAACTATAATATTAGTATTAAGACGGCATAATAGAGGCACTATGAAGGGTACACGTTGCTGAATGGCGAGAGAAATAACCTAGGCTGGAGTGATATCTTGAGAAGGGAAATGATGAACGATGACTAATAAATGATTTGATAGACTGTATAATGAGTTGAGTGCTCCTCGCAGTTATTACAATAGAATAGACAAACAAAGCGCGAGTGATAGTTACTAGCTACTACAATTAGTTTAAGGCCACAATCCAATTCCCGTAACCTAAAAACTTTGCGAATCGTCATCATTCGTTGATTCTTTTAAAGAATGTTTGGGGACAATCTTTTCCAAATGTCTCGGTAATCCTGTCGTTGATAACCATTGTTCACGATATGTCTTGTAATCGGCAGTGTGCCTTCCCATCTGGCTGATACTGCAGCAAGAGCAAAACATTCCTACTAAAATGTCTTTCCATGCTCTATCATTATTTCGTCTCTCTTGAATCTGAAATGTGTCTCTCACTTCTCGTCGAGTTCGAATGACCATGGAAAAGAAATTGCACAGAAGGAATAAGTCCAGTAATCCCAACGGAATACTGCTCGTAAGAATAACCCAAAGTTCTGGCTGGTTGACAACAAGTGTTAAGGCAATAACGGTCCATATATTAAGAGATATGACTGATACAGTAAAAAAGAGTAGAAACTTTGGACTGTATTGGGAATAAGCTTTCCCACTTTTAAAGAATAGAATTCTTGATCGGACTTGAGAAAGTGCCACTTTTGGGGAAGAATATAAAAATATGAAATAACAGTGAGCTCACTGCTTTAATAAAAATCTCAATCTCAATCTTCATTTGACTAACCTTGTGGACACAAGAAACTAAGTGCAAAAAGGGGGTCTTTGAAACAGTGAAATAGACCATCTCTCCAACGTCCTTTCGGTACATCCATGCCATCCAAAATAGATTCATATATCACAATCTGTTTACTCGCTCCACTCGGATTGAGCATTGGGGACACGAAGATATCTCCCTTTCGAACACCACCCTTCGGCACCTTGGCGAGAAACTGCCAATCTCTGTATTTTGCTTCAAAGGTATACCCCTCAAACATGTTGGAAGGAGCCACAATTTTAATGAATCGGAGACCATTTTCTAAATCGGGCACTTGGTTTGCGAGATGTATTGGTATAGATCGAGATGTTCCATGCTCAAACTCATAAACCAAATTTCTTTTTTGCATTGTGACTCCTTCGTCAGGCATTGTTTTGGAACCAGCAATGAGGTCATTTGTGCGAACCCGATGCTGGGGCTGCAAAACTTGTATCCTTTTGCTTGCATTTCTTACTTCAACCTTTTCTTCTACATCACTCGTATGCTCATCCTCAGATTCCTCTTGTGCAGAGTATTTGTTAAACTTTGCTCTCAAAGTATTTAAATGACGACTGTACGCGTTTCTATTGTCTTTATCTGTTTCTGCACGAAGCAAGGCCATAATTTGTAGGATTTCCCGAAGAATCTCTTGCCTCAATTTGGAGTGTGATGTTTGATCTGCAGTTGTCTCTGATGAATGACTTGCATCGGTGCTGTTGGTAGGTTTGGTTGTGCTCTTTGTCTCTGATGAATGACTTGCATCAGTGCTATTGGTAGGTTTGATTGTGCTTTCTTCCTTTGTCGAAACATCATGATACAGTTTGTCGAATGAAGATTTGTGACAATCAAGAGGAGAACTGTTCTCTCCTTTCTCCACGTCTTGCGATTCATGACGAGATGATTCGGACGGATTCCTAACAATAGATATCGCTGGTACCAGGCTATCACATTCTATAACCATTTCTTTAACACAAGGAGACTTTTTTGAGGGTACCTCGCAATTTTCTTCTTTCGTCTCAAAACCCATTGCTTTACCGAGGCTCTCAATTTGAGACTGGATTAAATTACCATCATTCGATGCATAATACTCTAGGAATACCACACCGTAAATGTTATCAATCATCTTAACAGCTGAATGGATGGGTGACTCGCCCTTGTCCGTACACATCGGTAAGTTGACTGTTCTTTCCATGTGCGCATCTGCAAATAATTTACATTGAGCAGGCGTGAGATTATTTAGAATGATTTGGTGAACATTGTACGCATGTTTGCAGCACTCATATTGGCATGCTAGTGATCTCGCTATAGTGCAGTATGCTTCATCAGAAGTTCGATAGATGTTTTTAGGCTGTTCATCTTTGTCGTAGCGATAAGGAGGCAAGTACTGTGGCCGATCCCTCTTGATTTGAACCAGATCCTCGTCCAATAATCCAGGGTCACGTTCAGGACTCCCGGGTGGGGCAGAATAGAGGGGATGACGCAAACTTGCACGCTTATTTGTCCACTTGGTGTTGACCATCACTGAATGTTGTGTTTGAACTAACACGCCGCTCAGTATTCTGTGATGATGATTCTGTATTTATGTAGGTGCCTCAAACAAATAAAATGTGAGAAACAAAATTGGCGATATCTAAATTATTCTAGGGTTTGGTAAATTATAATAGTTTGAATTTTCATTGAGAAGGTTACTATGCTGCTAGCTAGTATGTAGGCTATCAGTGATAGAGAACATTTTTGCCAGGAGTGGTTGTTCCAAAACCCTATTATAATAATACGGGAGCCGATTCAACTAAAAAAGACAGAAAAAGTCATTCCGAAGAAAAGTGATCGTTATTTGATAATTTTGGCACAGATCGCTCACATAACAAATAATTGGCCGTTACAAATTTATGAAAACTCAACTTATTCTCCACAAAGTATTATCTCAACAAGTCACCATGCCTGTGAACAGAGCCCAGTATAGTGATGCTAGATACGATCAATTCGTTGATAGTGAGCCATCCAGATCTTCCGCTGCATTCCAAGCAGAGAGAACTAGGTTTGCATCCGATGCTGGGGGGGAAATGTCAATGCACCATCATCATCATCCTAATTTCCAACCGCCTACTCAAGATATGCAACAAATGCCTTCGCATAGAGAAATGAGAAATCAGAAGTTTCAAGAGGAAGTTGTTCCAGACTATCTAAAAGATGATCATGCATTCTATCTGTTGGCATCAAGCATTCTTTCCGAAATTCAAAGAATAGACGAAGGCGGAATGAATTCCAATGCATCACAAAAATCCACCTCCATTACTCTTGTGTTACAAAAGACCCTCTCAATAGTCCAAATAAATAGATTTCATGAAGCAATAGACATTCGCTTGAAGTGCATGCCAAAATATACTTCAGAAGGGGAAAGTGATCTTTGTTCCATCGTGAGGAGATGCGATGAGATTTTTGGGATCGAAATGAAGGCGCTCTTGTATTTGAAAGGAGAATCTAATAATGATCGCAGAGATCAGCAGCCTCGCGTGAACGCTCCTTGGCAGAATAAACGAGCACCAGAAAATGCACATACTTTCCTTCCTCCTCCAAAACAAATGTCCAATGTCCACAAAATGAGCGAACAAAATGATCTCACGGATCACATCATCTGGGACAATGATTGGGATAAACGTGTTCCCAAAACTGCATCTAACGATACGGACACAACTTTCCACTGTGATTCTTTATCAAATGGCGGTAGCCACTTCAATGATGGTGAAGTATATGACATAATTGTTGGAAAAGAAGAAGAAATGGAAGGATCAGAAATGAATGTGGAGTATAACGCTAAAGATGATAATGATGACAAGAGTGTTGCGTCTATCTACAGTCTTTCTCGTGTAAAGGCATTGCAGGTTCCTGGTTACAATCGCAAGATGGTCAGCGTCAAAGCTCCTGAGACTTTACCAGAGAACTTTATGTTTGAAGCAAGAATGAACGATGATATTTTCATGGTGAATGTGGTGAGTTAATAGCTGCTGATATCAATGCCCATCAAGTGTTTTATGCTGTTTTATGATCAAAGCTTACGTCTTGATTTCCGAACAGCCGAAAGGAGGAGTAAAAAAGGGAGAAATTTTCAAAAGTCCTGCGTTGAAAATTGATTCTAGTTCTGCTTTTGATCCTACTGGTAGAGTCAAAAGCTTGGTTGATATGAATAGTCCTTCTGGGCAATGGAGAGACGGATTATTCAATATCTTTGCTCATGGAATATTCCATCCAATGTTTCTTACAAGCTTTCTGTGCACTCATGGTGAGTAGGTGCAATCCAATTATGTCAATGATACATCGCGATAGTTCTTCTTATGCTGAATCTAACATTTGACCGCTGATCACATAGTTGCACTTGCGCAGATCATGGCCCGAATGCAAATTGACAATTCAGGAAAGAGAACTACAGCAATGAGGTCAAGAGTGAACTTCAACCTCGTACGTATTGTCCCTACTGTCCTAGCCCTTTTAAACGGAGTCTTTATTTTCCTACTATACAGAGCATTTCGATTACATCTTGGAAGTCAGATGTGGATCTTCATTTACAGCTCTATCCTAGTCCTTATCGCCGATCTTTGCCTGTACGGATATTTCATATACTTGACATCAAAGACGAGACGCCTCGTTTGTGAAGAATTCAACATTGATCACTATTCTTGCATGATGTATCATGACGAGATTGTTTCGTTTTTTCTGGCTCCCTTTGTGGTGGCACAAATGGGAAGACATACCGCCGACTACGATACTTATGTGGGGAACTTTTGCACCAAGACTGGTTTGTCTGATCATGTTGAGGTAAAACTTCCAAGCGACGAAGTCGAATATCGTGCTATGGGGGGAGTTGCAGTTTAATGCCTTGCGGAAAAACACGTTCTTTCGTGACCCTAACCCTACTCTAAAGCGTCCATGATGACTTTCCACTCATGCGATCACTCCATATTGAAATAGGCAATGATTTACAGATTATTCATATCTTGAGGCCAAATTAGTGCACTTGCATTTGAGCATTAGTTTTACTACGTTTGAAGCATAAATCATGACTAATTAATAGAATATCCTGCTATTTCTTCGACGTATATACTCGATTTAATTCAGGCACAGAAATCTTTTGCTGCTGAATAACTCCCAGTTGATATAAACTCAGCAGAAGCAGTAATACATATTGTTATAAACAACTGCAGGTAGTATGGAACATAATTGTGCTTTCATGATAAGATATTCTTCTGAATAGAAAAGTGAGATAATTGTCACTATTCAACTTCATCATTAATCTGGACTTTGGATGTTACTCTGGTGCCCCCACAGCAGAATCGAATGGAAAAGCAGATAAATCTTTTGGAGACACTGTTTGGAGCATGGCTACAGTTGGTCTGAAACTTGGTGAATGCGTCGGAATAGAACTAGGGAGTGAAGACATGGTAGGGTTCAGACTTGGTGAAGCAGATGGTTCCGCTGAAGGTCTCTCAGTTTGAATCACAAAATTAGAACAAAAGTCAAATTCTAACGGATAAGCATCTTGCACCATCCATCTATCCATCTATATATCCTCCGCGATACTCTTGCTTTTTTCTTTTTTGATTGTAGTCTTGAAAGCCATCTACAGGTTCTTCATTGATTATTTTTGTCGTGAAAAGAATATAAGGGATTATCTTCACAGCATACCAATAAAAACCTAGCAAATTATTTTCTGCTATTGCTGAATCCCATGATCGAAAGATTAATCAAGATAATCTCCATGGATTGCGTGGATGTTAGCCGGTAGCCGGACTGCTGCTTGAAAACATCCTTGTTTCAGTACTACTATGGGCACCGTGCTTGTGGTGCTAATCTATTTTGCGAGTTGCGAGTGACCGAACAGGGGACTAGCACAGCTGCGACGAATAGTTCCCATCCCTCCATTATAACCACTCATTCAAGTGCTGGATTGCGGAATAACACTTCAATCACAATGAGTCTCTGTAAGAGCACAGCTTCCAACACAGGGATAATTAGTTACAAGTCGAATGCACTGTGCACAAATGATTTACATTGAAATAATCACCAATCTACTTGAACAAACGAATATTACTGCGGCTACTGTTTGTTCTTGGTTGCAAAACCAGCTTTGTAGGATAGTAGATACAACCCATTATGTGTAGTTATCCCTCGCTCAATTGTTTTGTATGAAAAGTTCAATTGAATATTGATAATAGGCAGCCATATCGTGGTTTACAAAAGGATACTGTGAAAAACTGTGAAGATTCACCATCATTACCCAACAAGAAATTGATAATGTAGGAAACACGACAGAAGCACCAGTTCAATATCAGTAACCCCGGCTTATACGAAAATGGAACACACTTAGTAACAGAGTGCTAATCAGCCCACTGCCATATCAACATGATGTAATTCTCGCTGAAATCTCTGATCTAGTTAAAATTGGCTAATCTGATATTGATTCTTTGCGGTGTGCTATTTATCAATGCTCAGCTGATGCATAGGGTTGTTTAGATGACCCCAAGGCCTAGTATGATGGAGACAATCATCACCACCATGATTTCGAGCTATTTCGAGCACCATTCATCAGCATTCATTGAACCCCTTACAAAGCTAGAATAATTCAAGAGCGGAACTTTATCTCGTGCGATGTTTCTCTTCTATATCAACAACAATTTCGTGCACTCTTCTACAACATGATGTAACATGTTATACTCTTCTTCATCAATTATTTTTATGAAGGCTCTAAACAGTAGGTAGCCAGCACGTACAACAGTAGTAGGTAAGGTAAAAACAAAAAATGAGAATAACGGTCAGTGGTCAGTGGTCCGTTGCTCCCAAACACCCGTCCAACATTTTTGTGAATAGACATCATCATCTCTGAGTTGGTTGAACATTGAACACCTACCACTTGGGGATAACGATTGCATCAATCGAGATCAATCGTACGAAATATTGTGAAACTTGACACGGCGAGAGACATAATAAGACTACGTACTTATATCGCTAATAATTAAAATGATAAGATACAGAAGAAGAGTTCAAAGTGCAAAACCCTTTTGTGCTTCGTCTTGTTTTTTTGTGGTACATTGTATTGTATAATATAATAAACTACAAGACTAGCTAGCGAATTTTCTAGAGCATCCAGTTATCTCCTGATAGACCCAGTAGAAGTGACATTACCATGGCTAGCCCATTGACTCTTTTTATTGCCCCAAAGACTGGCATCAAGCTCGAGATTGTGTATCATGACGATTCTTCCTTGTCTGTTCGAAACGGAACCCAAAATACGACCTCGCGAAGCATTCGTTCATCCATTGATCCAAGTGATGTCATGAAAGGCACTTCCTACAAGTTGAAGGAAATGAGCCAGTTCATTCTGAAAGACGGTACTGATGACTCAGATATCTCGATCGGTTTCGTGTCTCCTATTTCTAATCTTACTCTGCCGCCAGTTAGAA
>Ga0136554_1001311_pt1 | contig 10080 bp, 8 predicted proteins | sample AntRauTorckE5431_FD_104637 | JGI IMG/M metagenome (GOLD analysis project Ga0136554, IMG submission 104637) | Saline lake microbial communities from Rauer Islands, Antarctica - Metagenome Torckler E5 #431 | ecosystem: Environmental > Aquatic > Non-marine Saline and Alkaline > Saline | place...
ATCCGAACGATCACGTCAATCGGGGGCAAAGTTCCAACGACAGCATGCCCACCGCGATGGCGATTGCGCTCGGCGTTGAAGCGCGAGAGACCTTATTGCCGGGCCTGACCCGACTACAGAGCGCCCTGACCGCAAAATCCGGTGCCTTTGCCGAGATCGTCAAAATCGGGCGCACCCACACCCAGGACGCAACGCCCCTGACCCTGGGCCAAGAATTCTCAGGCTATGCCCAGCAAATGACCAATGCGCAGGCAAGGGTGGAGGCCGCCCTGCCCCGCGCGATGGAACTGGCCCAGGGCGGCACTGCCGTCGGAACCGGCCTGAACAGCCAGCCCGGCTTTGCAGACCTAGTGGCGCGCCAAGTGGCCGAAATAACCGGCCTACCGTTTACCAGCGCACCCAATAAGTTCGAAGCCTTAGCCGCCCATGATGCGATGGTTGAGATGTCAGGCGTCTTGAATGTCATCGCGGTCAGCGTCATGAAAATCGCCAACGATATCCGGTTTTTAGGGTCCGGGCCGCGATCCGGCCTGGGGGAATTGATCTTGCCGGCGAACGAGCCGGGCTCCTCCATCATGCCGGGAAAGGTAAACCCCACGCAGGCGGAGGCCCTAACCCAAATCGCCGCCCAAGTGATGGGCAATCACACCACCATCACGGTCGCCGGCTCCAACGGGCATTTCGAGCTGAACGTCTTCAAACCGGTGATCATCTACAATGTGCTGCAATCGATCCGGCTATTGGGCGATGGCTGCGCCAGCTTCGCGGAGCATTGCGTGGAGGGCATCGAGGCGAATGAGGCGCGCATCGCAGAGCTGATGCGCCAATCCCTGATGCTGGTCACCGCCTTGAACCCCCATATCGGCTATGACAAGGCGGCCAAGATCGCCAAGAAGGCCCATCAAGATGGCACGACGCTGCGCGAGGCGGCCCACGCGCTGGACTTGGTCTCGGAAGCGGATTTCGACCGGTGGGTTGATCCGAAAAAGATGATCGGGCCCAGCGACTAACCGCAGGAGCTTTGGCAGCACGCATAAAAATGGCCGGGACAAAGCCCGGCCATTTTCTTAGATCTTGTATCGACCCTTGGGTCTTAGCGGTCCAAGATTTCCTCGCGAAGCCCTTCGGCGGCGCTCAGCACCTCATGGATCAAATCATCCGGCACGCCCATTTGCGCCAAGGTATCGGACAGATGCCCAGCCACTGCGATGAAGTGGCTGTCGTCCAAGCCCTGATCATGCACCAGCTTTTGGTGCGCTTTGCGCATATCGCGGCCCTTGTAGTTTTTCGGGCCGCCAAAGGCTTGGCCTAAGAAGGCCTTCATCGATTTGCCCTGCATGGCCATGCCGCGGCCTTCGAAGAAGGGGGTCAGGCGATCATCATCCATCACCTTGTCGTAGAACAGGTCAACCGCGGCATCGATCGCCGCCTCGCCACCTAAGCGGTCATAGAGGGAAGGTGCCGCTGACGGGCGTTCATTTTTCGGGGCCGCGCTGGCCTTTTCGCTAGATTTCTTGCCATCAGCCTTGCCGTCTGCGTCCTTGGCCGTGCCAGACTTTCCCGTGCCAGACTTGCCCGTGCCAGACTTGTCGTCCGTCTTCTTGGCATCAAGCTTCTTCGTACCCTTGTCCCCGGACGCGGCCTCAGATCCAGGCGCCGGCTTGCCCAGAAGCAAGCGCGGGCGGGTTCGCAACGGCATGCTGGCGATGAATTCGTCATCCAGCACCTTTTCCACATCCAAAAGCGCCAGCAATTGGCCTTCCAGGCGGAAAACACCGGAGCACAGGCGACGCATCCGCTGATCCAACGTCACCGGCGGCTTATCAAAAGACGCGCGGGGAAGCGAGCGGACATCGCCGATTGAATCCACCAAAAGCGTGAAGAGATCACCATCATGTTCGACGGTAACCGACATCAGCCGGTCTTCGTTCGAGGCCGGAGGCGCACCAAGGCATTCGCGCAAATCAATTACGGTCACGATGCGACCGCGCAGGTTCAACACGCCTGCGATTGCGGATGGCGCACAGGGCACCGGCGTGATCTGGGTCGGCTCCACAATGTCCTGCACCCGCAAAATCGGAATGCCGAACAACTGGTCATCGACCACCATGGTCACCAATTGCTCTTCATCACCGGCCGTCAGTTCGGTTCCATCACCGCGTTCAGCGATCACGAGGTTGGTCATCTGCCGACCCTCCCACTCTTCATACCCTAGACCGATGCCGAAACACCCGTCGTTCGACGCCCGATGCGCCTTGATCTGGGTGCCAAGATAGCCACCGGAAGGTTAACATCCTATTGACGCCGATCCTTGACTAAGGAAAATCTTCAATAATGCCGATCGAACCGACAGCCCCAGAAACGAACACTTCCCTTGGCCCCTTACTTCGGGCGGGGCCGATTGATGCCCCTTGGGTCCTCTGTTTGGCCCATGGGGCGGGCGCGCCGATGGATTCACCATTCATGGAGGCAATCGCGGCACGCCTTAGCGCGCGGGCCCTCCATGTCGTTCGCTTCGAATTTCCCTATATGCAACGCCGCCGGTCCGAGGGAACCCGCCGCCCGCCTGACCGGCAGCCCAAATTGCTGGATGCGTGGCGCGACATTCATGCGACGTTAAAGGCAACGCTGGCTCCCCATCAACGTTTGGCAATCGGGGGGAAAAGCATGGGGGGGCGGATGGCGAGCCTGATCGCCGATGAAGTCGGCGCGGACGCGTTGATATGCCTAGGCTATCCCTTCCATCCGCCGGGCAAGCCGGACAGGCTGCGCACCGATCATTTGCTCGCCCTTCAAACGCCCACATTAATCGTACAAGGCGAGCGCGACCCCTTCGGTCGGCGTGAAGAAGTTGACTGCTATCCCCTATCCCAAGCGATCCAAGTCTTATGGACTGAAGACGGCGACCACGACCTAAAGCCCCGGAAGCGGAGCGGAATCACGAAGGATGGCGTGCTGGAGGCGGCGACCCAAAACATCGTCGATTTTCTGCACGCAGGTGTAGAATAATGCACCGCGCTGAGAAATTCATTCGCGTTTAAGTTTTCTTTAAGAGGTCGGTGTTTAAAACGAATAGGTTCGTACTTCGGAATACGAACTGTTAAAGGGACGCGACCGAATTCCGCATGATCATGTCACCGGTCGGGTACCTTTCATTCGAGGGATAGTTTTACACTGTGCGCGCTGCGCGAAGGACACCATCGGTATGAATAACCAGCCCATATTTGCGCCGGATTCAAGCGAAGATCAGGCGCATAGCATCTCAGATGCGCAGCATGACGTGGCCGCCGAAATTAAAAAACGATCGGTGGTTATCGCCGGGCATCGCACCAGTATTTCGCTTGAAAACGCCTTTTGGGAGGCGCTGCGGGATCTGGCCATCGGCCGGTCAATCTCCGTCAATCAGTTGGTGACAGAGATTGATCGCGCGCGCCAAGGCAATCTATCCAGCGCGATCCGCACCCACGTTCTGCTGTCCCATCGCGCGCAATAAACTGCCCCCGCAAGCAGTCGCAAGACCCGGGCCCTATTCGCCTGAAATCCAACTGCCGCCCGTGCGCACATCCGGCCCCTCAATCGGGCCGCGCGCCTCAATCTCTAAATAGGGTTTGGCGCCGCCCGTCTCCCGCACACGAAGCGCCCCCTCGACCCGCCCACGCCGCCAGTCGAGTTCGACGGCCCCGCGCGCCTTTGCGCCCTGCCCGTCGAGTGTCAAATCCCTCAGGCGAAGCTGCCCGCGATCGAACTGAACGGCCCCCGCCAGCTCGCCTTTCACATCCGACCCACCCTGTGCGTCGCCAGCACCAAAATGGCTGTTAAGCCGCCGCCCCAAACGCTCTATCTGCGCCAAGCCAGCCGCTTGGGCGTTGGCTTGGTCCTGAAGGCCTACGCCCGCCCGCCCCGTCAATTGACCGGTTCCGGTGAGGGTGGTCAGGGCCTGATCGAGCGTGAGGCCTTTGGCGGAGAATTCTCCCTCAATGCCAGCGGTGCCAACCACCCGCAAAAGCGGCCCCAAATCGCCGATCAGATCTGCCAAATCCAGATCAGAAAGCCGTCCGCGCGCGTCGAAATCCAATCCCCCAACGCGGCCCGGAGCGAGCGAACCCGCCAGATCAACCGTGCCGCCGAACAGGGCGGCGCGCGCCGATTCGATGATAACCTGGGCCTGATCGTCAAAAGCGGTCGGTAAGGCCGCCACCATCTGCACACTATCCAGCCGCAGCGCCCCCAGCTTCAGCGCGCCTTGGGAAATTTGCACACTCAAGCCGCCCTTCGCGCCGCTACCGGGCGAAATCACGCCACCGATGGAGGCGAAATCTGCCGGGCTTCCACCTAGGGCATCGCCGCCCGCCCCGCCATCGGCCCGGAACCCAAGCCCGGCCCCATTGCCATCAATGGTAGCGCGTACAAAGGCCGTGCCAATTTTTCGTGCACGCTGGGTTAAGGATGGGTCGGCGCCGAAGGCGGCGGCACTGGCACCCAAATCCGGGGCCTCCGCCCGAAGCGCTAAACGCCAGTCCACGCGGGGCTCATCGTCAGGAAAGCGCAACCCCGCCCGCAGGCCCAAGGCGCCGACACGATCAACCGACAGCGTCGCCCGTCGCTCGCCAGAGCGTGAGCCCAGCGTGCCGCGCACCCCATCATAGGAAACGCCACGATAGACCAATCGACCAATATCCAAATCCAGTTCCAGCGGCGCTTGCGCCAAGGCGCCTGACCATTGGCTTGCCTGGGTGAAGAGGCGCGCTTCCGCGCTTTGTGCGCCAGCGCCTATATTTGTCTGCGTCGAAACCATACTCTCTGATGCGCCGTCACGTAGCGCGTCAGTCGAACCGGTGCCGCCGGGATCAAAGGCCTCCGGCGCACGATAGACATCCAGATTGAGGGTATCGCCCTCCAGATCAATCGACAGGCTTGGCCCCTCGCCGCCAGCGTCCAGCAGGGCTGAACCAGATAGCGTCGCGGCATCGATGTCCGCCAGCAGATCGCCGATGCGAAGGCCGTCACGATCTAACACGGCAGAGGCGGAAAGCCGGAAAGAGCGCAGCCGATCGCGCGGCAAGCGTTGGACCCAGCCCTCATCCTCCAATCCCACCCAGGATAGAATGCGCCGCGCATCATCGGATTGCAGCGCAATCTCCCCCTCGAAGCGCGGTGCCTGGGGATCTGTGGCCACGAATCCGAACAGTGATAGATCCGTGCCACCGGGCAGCAGCGCGCGGGCGCGTTCAATCAAAAGCTCGCCCGCATCAGCCGATGCGCGCAACGAGGCTTTGCGCACGATGCCATCGGAAAGTCGGACCGTATCGGCGGAGAGATCAATCGTGGTTGCCAAGCCGTCGAAAGCGTTGGCGACACCGGCCACCGCGGCCACCCGCAGAACCAGATTGCGGTGCAGATCCTCAAGCGCTGCGGCAAGCGCTTGGGGGAAATCTTGCGGGCGTTGGAAAGACCATGCCTGCGGGTCATTGCCGGCGCCATCAAGCGCCACGGGATCAGGTGGCCCTGCCCCCTCCCCGACCTGGCCTTCCAGCAGATTAGTTTCGCTGATAAAATCGCCGCGATCCGCGCCCGGCCCTGCCGGTCCATCATCCGCGACACGGGTCAAATCCAGGGAAGCCAAGGACAGCCCAACCATCAGGCGCGGCCTGCCGGAGAGTGACAAGCTTACCTCGCCCGTGCCGCGCAGCGAATCGGTAGAGGCGCTGGCTTCTTCCAAACTTAAGGTCGCGGTCTTCCAATCGGCAGTTACCCGGCCTTCCAGAATCAATTCGCCCGGCGCATAGTCTTCCACTGCGGCCAGAACCGCCGGCGGCAACCAAGGCAGCGCCGTCAAGCGACCTGCGCGAAGACGCAAATCACCGGCCAATCTTTGCGGCGCTTCAGCCGTTGTACGACCGGAGAAGGTGAGTGTGCTTGCCGTATCTTGGCCGCCGCTTCGGGTGTCCGCGCGCATATCGGCGCTAGCCAACTCAACCGCCAAGCGCAGGCCGTCTTCGCGCGGCTGCAAGCGCACGCCCCCTTGCAGGCGGCGTTTGGCCAGAGTAAAGGCGCCGCCAAACGTGACTTCGCCCATACCCGAACGCGATAAGGGACGCACAGCGAGCGTGCCGTCCACCGCATCAAGGCGCACTGCCAAGCCATTGATCGGCATGCCGCGCACGATGCCGTTTTCGATATCGAAGGGGATGGCGGCGCGTTCTGCCCCGCCGCCAAGGAACGATGTCGGCGCCGGGCCCTGGGTGCCCACCCCGCCGTCTCCCGGCCCGCCGTCGACCACAGGCCCTATGCCAAAGCTGTCGATCAGGCGGTTTAGGTTAATATCCGGCTCAACCAAATCAACTTGGCTGAGTTCAACCGCGCCCTTGATCAAGGCGCGTAGGTTAAGCGCCGCGCGCGCCCATCGGATTTCCGCGGCCGGCATATTCGGATCGCCAAGGGTGACCTTATTCGCCGTCAGGCGCGGGGTGGGTAGAAAATCAACCGACACATTGCCCGCAATCGATACCGGCACATCCAGAAAAGCGCTGGCCTGGCTTTCGATGTCAGGTTTCCACGCGTTCCAATCGACGAACCGGGGGACGATGAATAGGGCGGCGACAAGCCCCGCCGCCACCAAACCCACCAACCAATAGAGCCGTTTCATCCGGCCTCCCGCCTTTATGTCTTTGCGCGATGTGTCGCGGAACCCGACCCTTTTCACCTCGCCCCTGATGCGAGGATTCGCTAAGCTTAACCAACGGTGGCGTGCGATCAACCGCCGCGCCCCAAACTTAGGATACCCGCGCGATGGCAGAAATCGTCAATCTGAATAAGGTGCGCAAACAACAGGCCCGCACGCGTCGCGACGCACAGGCCGATGCCAACCGGCAAAAATACGGGCGCACCAAAGCAGAAAAAGCGAAAGACCATCTGGAGAGCACCCGCTTGGCCGCGCGCCATGACGGAAACCGCCGCGACGAGGACGACCCGTCCGGCGGGGACAAGCCGCCACCCCCCTCTTCACCCCCGCCGCCAAAAGCCAGCTAGTCCATCCCGCGCGGACCGTGCCGCGCCGCCTCAAAAAGCCACTCCCGAAAGCGCGTTATCTTGCTTTGCCGCAGCCCATCGGGCTGCGTGATGAACCAATAGCTGGCGCCTGCGGGCAGATCCATCCCCTCAAACGGCTTCACCAAGGTTCCCGCCGCCAGCGCATCGCCGACCAACACCGATCGGCCCAACATCACGCCGCGTTCCGCAATCGCCGCCTGTACCAAGAAGGTGCTGTTGGTAAATCCCGGCCCGCGGCGCACATCCAATGCGCCCAAATTTTGCGCCCGAAACCATGACGGCCAGGAATAGGACGAGTGCGCGCCGGCACTTGCATCATGCAACAGCGGCACCGTCGCCAGATCCTCCAGGGACTTCAGGCGCTTTGCGACTTGGGGCCCGCAAACGGGAAAGACCGTTTCCTCCAAAAGCTTTTCCGCATGAAAATCCGGATAGGGTCCCGAACCGTAGCGCACGCCTGCATCAATCCCGTCGCGTACGAAATCGGCTAGGCGGTCAGACGTCGACAACCGCATATCGATATCCGGTGCAAAGGCTTCGAAATCCGTAAGCCGGGGCACCAGCCACAAGGCCCCGAATGAACCAAGGCAGGTAACCGTCAGCGTCCGGTCATCGGCATCGTTGGATAGGGCGCGGGTCGCCTCGGCAATGCTATCTAGCGCCTCGCTCAACGCAGGCAGATAGCGCCGCCCCGCCCCCGTCAGGGTTAAGCCCCGCGCATGGCGGGCGAAAAGGGCGCGGTCCAAAATCGCCTCAAGCTGTTTGACCTGCTGGCTGACGGCGGACGGCGTAACCGCCAACTCATCAGCGGCAAGGGCAAAGCTTTCATGGCGGGCCGCCGCCTCAAAGGCGCGCAGGCTGTTCAAGGGCGGTAACCGTCGGTTCATCGCTTAAGCCTTAGTTTTTCTAATTAATAGCGTCAGATAATCCCGTTTGTCCGCCATCAGGTCAATGGGTATTTTCTTATTATATCCAGAGATCAAGGCGCACACGCCCCTTCGATCCTCTGAGATAAGGAGAAGATGATGAGCATGATGACCCAGAATTGCTATGGTGAACCTTACGGCCAACCCTGCGCGACAGCCCTGCCGGCGCAGCGCCCCTCGCTGCGCGCGCTGCTTAGCTGCTGGATGGCGCGTCGGGAAGAACGCTTGCAGCTAGCCGCCCTGTCGAGCGAGCTACTGGATGACATCGGCATCACCCGCGCAGACGCGCGCCGTGAAGCCGCCAAGCCCTTCTGGCGCGCCTGATAGGGCTAAGGGGATACATGCCGGTCGGGGGCCCCATTCCCCTGGACAGCACGATGCCACCCAAAGCCCTATCATCTTGAGGCGCACCAGAAGTAGGCGACCGGATGGTCTACCCCCCATCCGGTCGCCCCCTAAATTTCAGGAAATCAAAGACTGACGATCTTGCCCGGATTCATGATGTTGGTCGGGTCCATGGCCTGTTTCAGGCTGCGCATGACCGCGACGGCTTCGCCATGTTCGTGGGTTAGGAAGCCCATCTTGCCAAGGCCGATGCCGTGTTCGCCCGTGCAGGTGCCGCCATAGGCGATGGCCCGGTGGTTCATACGCTCCACCAAATCCTTGGCCCGCTTCTTTTCATCCGCATCATCCGGATCGAACAGCAGAACCAGGTGATAATTGCCATCCCCCACATGGCCGACGATCGGCGCGATCAGGCCGGATTCGTCGACATCGCGCTTGGTATCCAGGATGCAGTCCGCCAGTTTTGAGATCGGCACGCACACATCCGTCGCCATGCCCTTTTTGCCCGGCCCCAACGCCATCGCGGCGTAATAGGCATCATGGCGGGCCTGCCACAGCTTGTTGCGATCTTCCGTGGCGGTCGACCAGGCAAACGCGCTACCGCCCAGATCATCGGAAATCGCGCGCACCTGTTCCGCCTGTTCCTGGACCGAGGCGGTGCTGCCATGAAATTCGAAGAACAGGGTCGGCTTGTGCTCAAAGCCTTCCAGCTTCGAATAGTCAACGCACGCACCCATCTGCACATCATCCAGCAATTCAATGCGCGCGACCGGGATACCTGATTGAATGGTTAAGATGACGGTGTTCACCGCACTTTCCAGATCATCATATTGGCACACCGCGCTGGAGACCGCTTCCGGGATGCCATAAAGCTTCAACTGAACTTCCGTGATGATGCCAAGCGTGCCTTCCGAGCCGACAAACAGCCGCGTCAGATCATAGCCGGCGGCTGATTTCTTGGCCCGACCACCGGTCTTGATGATGCGCCCGTCGGCCAGCACGACCGTCAGGCCCATCACATTTTCGCGCATCGTGCCGTAGCGCACGGCGTTGGTGCCGCTGGCGCGCGTCGCGGCCATGCCCCCGATGGAGGCATCCGCACCGGGGTCGATCGGGAAAAACAGGCCTGTGTCGCGCAAATGTTCGTTCACGCCCTTGCGGGTCACGCCGGCCTCAACCCGGCAATCCAGGTCCTCGTCATTCACTTCCAAAATGGCCGTCATGGCGCTGAGGTCGATCGACACGCCGCCTTGCACGGCGGCCACATGGCCTTCTAGGGACGTGCCCGTGCCAAAGGGAATGACCGGCACGCCGTATTGGGCGCAGACCATCACGATGTCGGAGACCTCTTGCGTCGTCTCAGCGAACACCACCAAATCCGGCGCGGCGGTTGGGAACCACCCCTCCCCATGGCCATGGTGGTCGCAGACGGCCTCGGCACTCGACGCACGCTCGCCATAGCGCTGCTTTAGGATATCGATGGCGCTCTTGAGCGCGTCCGCATCGGGGCGCGCATCGCGCGCCAGAGGGGCGGGCGAGTTGGGCGAGGGGTTTTGGGCTGCAATTTCTGCGCTCATGCGTAAAACCTCATATCGAACGGTACCTGCGACGAAGCCCCGCATCATTGGGGCTGCCCCGAAAAATCAAGAAGCCGTGCTGCTATACCACACAGGCCGCGCCCCCTAAAAGACACCGTCGTGCATGTTTTCTGCGCCACCCTCGCGGGTACCCCCTTGATGTGGCTATGACGCGACCCCAT
>Ga0136554_1001312_pt1 | contig 10078 bp, 6 predicted proteins | sample AntRauTorckE5431_FD_104637 | JGI IMG/M metagenome (GOLD analysis project Ga0136554, IMG submission 104637) | Saline lake microbial communities from Rauer Islands, Antarctica - Metagenome Torckler E5 #431 | ecosystem: Environmental > Aquatic > Non-marine Saline and Alkaline > Saline | place...
AAATGAGATGGGCGTCAACAATCAACAACATGACTCGCCTTGCGTGACTCGTAAATAGTGACTAGCGATTGGTAGTGACCGATATTTTATGCATCGCAAATTTGGCAATTATTAGGTACCAACACCAACGAAACTACTTCCATACCTGTTGTATAGGCTCCACTATCCCTCCACCTTCACTACTGTCGACAGGAGGTAAAGAAGGAAATAGTTACCCTTTCATCACATATTTTATCAATCATATAGAATAATTATCGCATCATTCTTCATCAAAGCAACAAAGGAAGCTGAATAGGAAGACACAACAAAACAAAAAGCGCCTTTTTATTGGATGTTTGAGAGGTATCACTTGAGACATCAATTGCGCGATGTCCTTTTGCATTCCACAATAAACGAGGAAAAAAAAGAATCGTCAATGCCGCCCATTCCGGGAGATCAGTATTTTGACTGGTCAAATGATGAACACACCATGGCCTTTGTCGCGTCCATATGCAAAAAGGTTGAAAAACAGACGAACGAGAAGAAGACTCGTCTTTTCAAATCAATCTTGAAAGAATCAAGGGATGATGTACTGCTAAAGGCTAAACCGAATCTCGCTGAACCTTCTTGCTCGTCGGGAAATTTGGCTAACGGGGAAAATTACAAGATGGAGAACAAATCTGCGTTGCCCTTACTCCCATCTCATAGCGAAAGGTTCGCCGAGACAAATGCCGCCATTGGATCCTATGAATACAAAGTGAGGTTGCTACACTCGAGAAAATGGAAGAATCATCAAATTATTCAACCTGCCGTAATCGAATGCGTTAGTTCAGAGCGACCTACCTCAAAATCTACTGTATTTCTCAAAAGTAACTATACAGCCGAAGATGAGAAGAATCTAAATTTTGCTCCTTACTTCGGCGACGAGGACGAGGACGACCATCACGAAGTACTTGAGGAGCTGTTTGATACCGAGAAGAGAGATGGATTGCTAGACTCTGGTCCAGAATACATGAGAGAGGATAGAAATCAATTTATTGATGACGTACTTGAGAATGTGGTGCAACACTTGGAACAATGCCAGCGAATGGTTTCGTTACCTTGTACCAGATTTAGATCATCTGACCTACTCAACTTCGAAGCCATCATGTATAGGGTACACGACCACATTGCATTAATCAAGGGCTTCGATTGTGATGATATTCAAAAGAGACATTCTCTAAAGTACGAGCAAATAATTGCAAGAATGACAAGCGCTCAAAAGATCCCATCATCTGCGAAAGCACCCAATATTGACAAACCAAAGAACCCGCCTTCACCAATAGAAATCATCAAGAATTCGGAGAATGTCACGAGTGATGGAGCACACTATTTAGATGCCATGGACAGCTTTAGGCATCTATTTTGCCGGCGATGTTTCGTCTATGATTGTAACAGGCATGGTATTGTAGTCCAATCCAACCTAGAATTGCAAACAACACTCGCAATTCGAAATGAGGAAGAAGGAAGTTGGCAAAAAATTAAAGATAAAAGTGCATCTGTGAAAGATCACTCGAAGGAACTCACAATGAATGAAAGTAGTAGTACTGATACCAAGGATGAAAAGGGGAATCTTGAGACAAGACTAATTTCTTCACCATCGAAAAAGCTAAACTCTTTACAAAGAGCTTTATGTGAACATGCCTATCAAATATTTCAGGGAGATCCGAATAAGATTGGTCATGTCCTACTGGCAAAAAAGAATGATATCGAGAGTCATGTCAAAGAAGAGGGTATTCAATTGATCTCTCAAGAGCAAAATTTTTGTCAATTTATTGGCTCAGCAGACCGCAAATCGAAGAAGAAGAAGCGAAGACATGACGATACATCAATGGGTAAATTTGACCAAACTTGGTTAAAAAGGGTCGAAACAGCAGAAATCTTTCCTGAATTCGAGCCATGCGACCATGCAGAACTATGCTCAAAAGAAACTTGCTCATGCGCACAAAACGCATTCTTTTGCACTAAACACTGTATTTGGGGGAAAGAGAGCAGATACTTCTTTATGGGTTGTAGGTGCAAAAGGGGAGAGTGTAGAGCTAACCATTGCCCATGCTTTGCTGCTGGTAGAGAATGTGATCCTGACCTTTGTAGTGAATGTAGTGCATGCAATGACGATCCACATACATCTGCAACGAAACAAAGATGCAGAAATGATAATATTGGCATGCGCCGCCATATACAGCTAATTGTTGCACAATCACATGTGAAAGAAGCGGGTTGGGGAGTTTACAATAAGACTGCGTTGAAAAGAGGTGATTTCATCCACGAATATTTAGGAGAAGTAATTACTCAGGAAGAGGGAGACAGGCGGGGGTGCATTTATGACAAAGTAAATAGAAGCTATCTGTTCAATCTGACCTCTGATACGGTGGTTGATGCAAGCAGAAAGGGAAACAAAACCAAATTTTTGAATCACAGTTCAAATCCAAACTGTTATACAAAGATTTTGGTTGTAAACGGCGATGCGCGCATTGGCATATTTGCAAAGGATGACATTGATCCACAAACGGAACTTTTCTTTGATTATAGGTATGATGTGAGTATGAGCAACGATCTTATCGAAAAGCCTGCGATGGAAGTCTCATGGATGAAAAAGGAAAAGAAGCTAAAAAAGAAGGCGCACATGAAGCATGCAAATTAGAGGCAAAAGGATCGTTCTTCTTGATAGTTGACGGACCTTATCTTTGGTCTAAACAGTAAAAGTAATCTGGTATTATTGGGGACATCGCCTATATTTGCTTCTTATCTCATCAAAGCGAAGTAATTACACTGCACGAGCAAACAAAGCAAGTAAACAAAAGTGACGCTCAAAACAATGTCCATGCCATCTTTATATCCTAATTATCAAGAAAGCGAAGTTATATACTTTCTTAATTTAATCTGTATCTGCTTTCTGTCCAGTCCATCTACTCCTGAGATATTCATTACTGCCCATTTCTTGCAACCGACTTTGTGTTCGATCAAAGGCAAATACTTCGTCACAATCTCTATTTGCGAGATCAACCTGAAAAATACCTTCTGGGGAGGTCTCAGCGTGAACAATCAGCTTTACATTACATTCATACATGGCATCCACAAAGACAATGAATCGTCTCACCAGGTTGACATCATTCATATTCAACACAGGAATATCTTCAATGAAGACTGTATGGAAGCTTTCTCCGATGAGCAAATAATCAGCAGCTCCACGAGCCTTTCTACAAAGGTCACCAAATGAGAACTTCGCAACATGATACTCCAATGACGCTTTTGGCACTTGAATAATTCGGCCTTGAGTTGTGAGTGTGGTAGGACCTATAAATGATCCTTTAGTGAGTTGCTTGAACGATTCATCAAAATCGCTTTTTTTATTGTCGCCAATAAAGTAAACTCCTCTCGCTTTGTTGGCACCCTGTACCAAGCGATAATCAGTTTCGGAATCCCACATGGACACAATTTCATTCTTCTCCTCAAGCGACTTAATAAACGGAAGAAATAGATCTCTCTGCAATCCATTCAAATACAAATCACTAGGTGGACGATTGCTCGTTGCAATGATAACCGCTCCCTTATCCAACAAACCAGTGAACAACCTTCGTAGGATGAGAGCGTCTGCAACATCCGTGACTTGAAATTCGTCGAATGCAATTACCATTCCTTTTTCAATGATTCTATCAATGACGGCGGGAAGAACATCTCCCTTGATGCCATCAATCATCTTCGCTTCGTGCATTTGTCTGTGGAGCGTTAGCATGAATTTATGAAAATGAACAAATTGTTTGCTTGCGATTGGAAGCGTATCATAGAACAATCTCATGCAAAAAGTTTTTCCGCACCCAACACCTCCGTGAAGATACACTCCTTTGTGTACTTCATTTGAATTCAAAAGAGGTTTACTGCTAGCTTGACCGAATATACTGGAAAATTTATTCATGAATGGAAAGAAGGGTTCGTCTTCCTCATTGTCCCCAATGGAGCTTTGGGTGCCCTTAGTTTCATTCGTGTATACATTCGAAGATAGGATATCATTCCGTAGACGATCAAGTTCTACTAATGCAACGATCTGGTGTTCATCGAGCATCACATTTGCTACCCTGGCCATCTCTTTATACTTTGTCACGAGAAACTTGTCTTCACCTTGCAATTCATCTATCGAAACTGCATCGCTGTTCTTCTCTGACGCACCAACGGCAACATTGTTGGCAAAGGAGGATGATGAAAATGGACGATGCTCCTTAAATTCCAGTGCGTGAGCCGTATTTTGATAGGACATATTCGCAATGAAGGTTCCAGCATGGCTTTCTTGGTCCAGAACAACACGAATGCCGATCGGTGGCTTGTAAGTATTTAAAGATCTAGTGCTTCCACCGCATCTTAACTTCAACTGTTGTATTAATAATTTTAGTTTCACTCTCTGTAGACACCTAAGTGAAGTCATGTTCTCCTTGTTTTTAGATGAACAGTGAACAGTTGCACAACAAAAGTGAAATTGACAGTACCAATTGGAATTATAACAATTGATTTTGTATCGTCGTCATTCGTCATATTATTATTTTCATTTGTTTCTCATCAGAAGTTCGAGGAGGAGGAAGAAGAAATAGGCAAACATCATTAATGACCCTCCTAAACTAAATCACATATATTTAGCAAGCTGCGAAAAGCCCCCCAACTGAAAATAACTCTGCCATTCGTGCAAAAAGAGGACTTTCTACTTTCTTTTCCGGTACAACAGAACCAACACAGCAGCGACCACTGGTACGAGATTTATCAAATTGGTTATATGATAAATAACTTTCATTGCAACCTCATCCAACCCCCAAAAAATAGAATGACTTCTTTCAAAATCATCGCATCGCTAGCACTTATTGGATTCGCAAACGCTGTTGTAGAAGATTGTCCCTGCTTCTCAAGAGACGAACTCCAAAACATCGTGGACATTGACACCCTCACAAGTTGCCGTGAATCCCACTCCACCGGATCTGGACTCGGTATATTCCAAACGTTTAACGATGGGGATACCATGGAATTCGGATATTCCATTACCTTGACCGGACCATACCCTCCTTGCATGCAAGGAAGCTCAGATGCTTACAGCAACACTGGGACTATCGAACAAGCAGAAACATGCGCTCAATTTGTTAGAGATAGATGTACGGAAATGGGTCTTCTAAAGGAATACTAAGTAAGATGGGGCGTCGCATGAAAAGAAGTCGGATTGTAATCAAAATTGGAATCTTTGAAGTGAAGAAAGAAATAAGTACAGGTCTGGGCATGGGCGGCGGCTGGCGGCGGTAGTATCGATACATTTTGATGACCGTCGTGTTGATGACCGTGTTGATGACCGAATAAAGGCGGAAAAATGTTGAAATATTATTCAGACGGAGTGCATCATCTGCAACAACTGCAGTAAATGCTTGGTTGATAGAAGTGTACGTGTTTTCTTAGCATCTCTGTGATTGAAGCCTCTGTAATGAATGAATTTAAATTTTACTGCAGCAAGCAGTATTCTAGAATAATATAGCAGAACGTAAAATCAATTGCATGGTCTGGGAACATCACTTTAGTATAGCGAAAGACTAGAAATCTTCTGAAAAGATCTATTTTTGTTTCTTTATTTGTTCTCATGCTGGTTACACATTATTGATCACAAATAACTGACGCTATTTCTGTGGTGAAACAGAACTTGCAAGATGAGCGGCCCTGTATCCTGTCTCCTCCACTGCTTTGGCTTTTGAATTTTACGCCCCTTCTCGTTTTCGTCAAATCAAGAAGGGTGATGTGTGAGGGATCCGAAATGACCTTGAGCCAAGCATCCGCACATGACGTCAGACTCACAAACCGTTAATTAAAAACCATTCTTTTTTTACGACCGTTGATAAGTTCTCAGATTTCCAGGCACTTGACACCAATTATTGAATATCCATCAAAAGCGTAAAGATTGTGTTTGCTTCAAGGCTTCATCATCCCCCACCAACCACGCAACCCTTCCTTCTTCTCACAAACAGCTAGAATTAAACTAAATCCTTCTACTCACCGTAACCACACAGATCCTTCAGTCCAATACATTGAATCGTTCCCATCACAGTCCTATTTACTCTTGAAAAGGCCAGCAGCAAAAGATCGCAATTTTATTTCTTTTCTTTAGTTGACACCTTCCTTCCTTCTCTTCGCTTCTCTCCACCATTCAATCAAGAAACTGCCATCTTCCTAATACCAAAAAAGATATCAACCATGCAACGCACCTTACCTAAAATCCAATTGTTATTTATCATATCAGCTCATCTATCAGTATACCAGCTTGCCAATGGATTTCTCACATCACGTGGTGTATTTTCACCGACCGTCAGGAACACGAGAGTATTTGTTCCTAATGCAGCCCCTAATTCGCTTAAATCAAAATCAAGCCCAAGGTTAATGGGATCTTTTCAAGATGAGGAAGACGATGATGATGATTACATTGAGCCTTCTTCTCAAGCCTCTCCTGAAACCATGGAAAATGCACGTCAGCAGTTTGAACAGATGTTTTCTATTCCTAATGATAACAAAGAAGCAAACAATGATGTAGAACTGTCTACATCATCCTCAATGAACGAACATGAACGGTTCGAACTTAGTACCAAAACCATTCACAAAGCTGTTCTATCCAACCGCGATTCACCCCCGCCTCTCACTGCAATCCTGAGAGAAAGGCGTTTAGAGGAAATCCAACTGCTCAGCACTCTCGCTTTCTCTGACGAAGCGACAAATCAGTTGTGGGCACTATGGATTGGCGAACGTGGTCCTGAATCTGCTTCAAATCTTTTACATGCAGAAGGACTCATGGCTGTAGAATCCTGGAATGAAGCTGAATTGGTTCTCCTCTCACTTATCGAAGAGCACGGAATCCACTGGGCCGAACCTGTAAACCGTCTTGCTACGCTTTATTACATGGGAGGCAGATATGACGAATCAAAGGCTCTATGTGAACTGGTCTTGGATGTGAAACCATGGCATTTTGGTGCTCTCTCTGGGATCGTGATGGTATGTACCGCCCAAAATGACGCAACTGGCGCAAGGTTCTGGTCTGAAAAGCGCTTGCCTCCCGTCGGGGATCGAAGGAAAAAGTGGACAGAGGAATTTACACTAGAAGCGCACCACAGCTTAGAAAAGGCATCACTTGTAGGAAGAAATAGAGAAATTGGAAAGGAGGAGGTTGAATTTCGTAGTGTCAGAGCACAGCTGGAGGAAACAGTAAGGCACAATGACCGCGGTGAAATTGATCCTTCCGACGAATCCGATTTCGATGCTTGGCAGTAGGATTTAGGTTTCATGCCATGGTCTCTTTCGCTGCATTTGAATTTTCCCTCAACCTGACGTGCAGATTATTGGACTGCCAGACCTTCTTCATTTACGTATAACGCGAACACACACTGAGACAAGATTGTAGATTTAAAGATGTACGATAAAAACAATTATCATTATACTAAAGTTTCCATTACTTTTACTAGATGCAACCTACACTGTCATGATATTTGTTGGAGGTTCAATTCAAAGCCATCCAAGATCTTCCATGGCATCCACAATCTTTAAAAATCCAGCAAGATTAGCTCCACTCTCGAGTGAACCATCATTTCCAGCTGCATTAGTTAGTTGAGAATAAATATCTGCCATGAGCTCTTTCAGTTTCTCATCTACGACTTCAGGCTTCCACCTCATCTTTTGAGCATTCTGGGTCATCTCAAAACCGCTGACACCAACCCCACCAGCATTAGCAGCCTTTCCTGGGATATAAATGATTTGAGGGTTTTCCTTGAGAACTTCTTGAGCTTCAAGTTGAGTAGGCAAATTAGCACCCTCGAATAATCCCTTCAAACCATTACCAACCATTTGCTTGACTGATTCTTCATCAATCTCATTTTGCGTGGCACATGGAAAAGCAAAGTCAAACGTTTCTTGCAATTCCCAAGGCGATAACCCCACCAAGTATGCACCTGAGACTTTATCTTCAATCTGCGATAGCCGCAAACGATCAACTTGCTTTGCTTGAACGATTGCATCCCAATCGTCTTTCGTCATTCCGTTTTCAAAGTACATCACTCCATCAGAATCGCTTATTGTGACAACCTTTGCCCCAAACTCCAACAGTTTCTCACAAGCGTACTGGGATACATTCCCCGATCCACTCACAGCACAAATCGCTCCTTTCAAATCTTTACCGATCATGTCTTTAATGGCAAGTTGAGCAATGTATATCAAACCATATCCTGTTGCTTCTGGCCTAATATAAGACCCTCCAATGTTAACACTTTTTCCTGTCAATACTCCTTCTCCATGTCTGTTTGTCAATCTTTTATACTGCCCATACAAATAACCAATTTCCCTGCCACCGACTCCAATATCACCAGCTGGCACATCAGTAGAAGGATGAAGATATCTATACAATTCTGTCATGAAAGATTGGCAGAATCTCTTGATCTCCTGCGGACTCTTGTTCTTTGGGTCAAAGTCTGCACCACCTTTGCCACCACCTGTCACGAAACACCGTTAGAAATCATGATGTAATAGCAGGATTATTCCGACGAATTGATAAGATCTGGATCTGCATGCACACGAACTTACCCAATGGCAAACCTGTCAATGCGTTCTTGAAAACCTGTTCGAATCCCAAGAATTTCAAGACCCCTTCGTCTACAGAGGGATGGAATCTCAAACCTCCCTTGTAAGGACCTGAAAATGAGTGAACATGATTAGTAAAGGTGATGCAGAATGTGAGACAATGTAAAATGAAATGAAAGGATTTCTCGCGTTGCTTGCTCATTGCTCATTGCTGCCATCTTCTATTCCACGTACCAAGAACAGATGAGAATTCCACCCTCCACCCTCTGTTCATTTGCATGATTCCAGCATCGTCCTCCCACGGCACTTTGAATGCGATAACCCTCTCTGGTTCCAGCAATGTTTTGAATGCCTTTTGATAGCGTTCACCTTCTGTTGGGTGCTCAAATATTGGCTGAAGGGAATTAGCCATTTCCTGGACGGCTTGGATGAAAGTCGGTTGATGAGCATATTTTGCTTTGATGTCCTGAAGTAACGACTGATTAGGAGCAGCAGAAACTTTGCAAGCGGTGAATGCCAGTAGATAAGCTGCTAATGACGTGACAGTCTGTAAAGTTGTGAATACCCTCATTGTAGGATGTATGGATGCAAGCGTGTTATCTCTCCTCTCAGTATATGTCTATCGATACGCTTTGATATGAGGAATGGACTGATACGAGTATGTGATATCTAAGATCTGATTTCTGTTATCTAATATCCAATGTCTGAATTATGGAAGCACTGATAGATACCAATCAAAGGTGTTAGTCACTCAGTTTTATTAGTCAGGGATGATGATTCATCATCATCATCATCAGGAAGATATTTTTTGGAGTTCTCATTTTTGGTCAAGACACACAAAAAGGCAAAAAGGTGTCAACAAAATCAGGAATGAAGCATCATCAGATTCTACGCTACGATCTTCAATCCCACTACGAACTGATGACTGCCATACGTACGACTAGAGAAGAGGTACAGAAAGAAATACCCATCACAATGCTCATAATATTTTCACAAGAACTCAGATACTATTTACAATAACACAAATAAAATCTTACACATTCAACAATTCATCATGCCGAAAAGAGATTCCAATACAAACTCCTCTGGCTCCAGTACTGAGAAAAAAAGCAAGCTTAATGGAGATTCACCAGCTTTTGCCACTCTTCCACCCATTGACACCCGAACGCAAATCTGCCCATCAATCTTGTCTTGCATCGGTCAAACGCCACTGGTCCAACTCAACTCAGTACCAAAGGCATTCGGAATATCTGCCCAAGTCGTTGTCAAGTGTGAATTCTTTAATCCGGGAGGAAGCATCAAAGATAGGATAGGACTCCAAATGATTATCGACGCGGAAGCATCAGGAAGAATCAAACCGGGTGACACCCTCATAGAACCTACTAGTGGAAATACCGGTATTGGCTTAGCCCTAGCAGCCGCAGTAAAGGGGTACCGATGCATCATTGTTTTACCAGAAAAAATGTCAAAAGAAAAAGTGGAC
>Ga0136554_1001314_pt1 | contig 10068 bp, 9 predicted proteins | sample AntRauTorckE5431_FD_104637 | JGI IMG/M metagenome (GOLD analysis project Ga0136554, IMG submission 104637) | Saline lake microbial communities from Rauer Islands, Antarctica - Metagenome Torckler E5 #431 | ecosystem: Environmental > Aquatic > Non-marine Saline and Alkaline > Saline | place...
GCCGGCCGCTATCGGCATGGACTCCCATGCCGATTATGTTTGGCACCATCACCCATTCAGCTGCGTCAACAAACTGCTCTCGCATCCAATCTAGAAACTCCTTCGGATTGGTTCCAGTGACAATCCATAAGGAGTCATGGCATCTCGAGCGTTTGGACCAGCGCCAGCAAGGTGGTTAGCCAAAAAGTGAACAAGATGTACAAGGGCGCCTCCGAGAGGAGTGGGAAGACCGCCAATTGGTTCATGACCCATGCTCTCCTCCTGCAAATTAATCTCCTCGCGAGTTTGAGTATTTCGGGTCAAGTGAAACTCTTTGGAAGTGGCGACCGCTTATCGGCATCTAAATTCCAGGGGCCTTCTTTGGGCTTCTCGGTAGGTAAATCGACCCTAGACAGCTGCTCACTGAGGACACATAATCTTGGAAAGCATATCTGGACAGCGATAAAGCTGTATTCCAAAACTCTCTCTGGGGCTTGGGCCTTGGCACTTAATATTTTTTAGAGCTCGTCCTTGGAAAATTCAGTGAACATAGGTGCTGCACAATTATAGGGTCAGATGTTCAATATCAGAGCGAGCCTTATGGGAGCGAATCAATGGCCGTAGCCAAAATTGGGAGGCCTGCTCTGTAATTTTGGAGATAACTGTCAAATCCTTCAACCTCCCCCTGATCAGCCTGTACAGAAACCATATCTTCTGAATCAAAGACCTTCTCGTCCAGAAACTTACTTAGGCTTGATTCGCCTGAGACGGAGAATGCTGCCAGTAGAGCCATCCCCCAGGGTCCTCCCTCCGATGCGCGGCTGGACAGCGATACGGGAGCGGAAATGGCTGCGGATAAAATTCTCTGAGCGACGCCACTAGTGCGGAAAATGCCACCATGCGCCGACATTTTGGAGACCCTAACTTGCTCTTTTCGTAACACGGCCATTCCAAGGCTCAGAGTACCAAATACCCCGTAAAGCTGTGACCGCATCACATTTGCCAAGCTGAAAATACTGTCAGGCTTTCGAATAAAAAGCGGCCTGCCCTCTGCAATACCGGTTATAGGCTCACCTGCGAGATAGTTGTAGGCCAAAAGCCCGCCCGCATCGCTCTCTCCGTTCATGGCCTCGCGGAAAAGAATTTCGTAAACCTTATCCGAGTCGAGATTTTGACCAGCCAGTTCGGAGAACTGCTTGAACAACCCAACCCAAGCGGCTAATTCACTGGCCCCGTTGTTGCAGTGAACCATCGCAACTGGGTCCCCAACGGGTGTGGTGACAATGTCCAGCTCGCTATGCACCTGATTAAGTTCCCGTTCCATAACTACCATTGCAAAGATGCTGGTGCCGGCGCTCACGTTTCCCGTGGTTGGTGCAACAGAGTTGGTTGCAACCATTCCCGATCCGGCATCACCCTCCGGAGGGCATAAAGGTACCCCCGGCTGAAGTAAACCACTTGGGTCCAGCAGAGCGGCGCCAGCTTGAGTCAGATGTCCAGCATTTTCTCCCGCTAGCAAGATTTGCGGCAGTAGTTCGATTAAATCCACTTTGAGAGCCTTAGATTCTTGCATTTCGTCAAACGCATTCAATGAGACGCTGTCATATGATCTAGTGGAGTTGTCGATTGGGAACATGCCGGATGCATCGCCGATTCCAAGGACCTTGCGACCAGTAAGCATCCAATGAACATAACCTGCGAGCGTGGTGACGAAATCAATTTGAGGCACATGGGTTTCTTTATCCAAAGCTGCCTGGTGCAGATGAGCGACTGACCAGCGCAGCGGTATGTTTACGCCCAATAGTCTCGTTAAATTCTCTGCAGCAGCGGAGGTGTTGGTGTTTCTCCAAGTTCTAAATGGGACCAATAGGTCCCCCCGAGCATCAAACACTAGGTAACCGTGCATCATTGCTGAAACTCCTATGGCTTTCAAGTTTTTTATCCTGATGCCATAAAGTTTTTCGACATTGTCCTGAAGATCTCTCAAAGTAGCCTCAAGCCCATTCCAGATTGCCTCCGTGGAGTAGGTCCAAAAGCCATCTTCGAGTTGGTTTTCCCAATCATGCGCCCCAGTAGCTAGAATTTGCTTCGGATCTTCTCCTATTAGGCATGCTTTGATTCTTGTTGAGCCCAGCTCTATGCCCAAAGTTGCCAGGCCTGATTTAATCAACCTTGCACCGGATTTCGTCATCGCCGTACATCCCCACTTTGACCGTAAACGTTTTGGTATCTTGAGTAAAGAGCATCTATCGATGATTGTGGCAATAGCACCAACTCGCCACCTTGCCTTGCAATTTGTACCGTTCTTGCGGCGTCCTCACACATGACCGCAGCTTTTACGGCATCCCGGGGGTTGACCCCAATCGTAAACGGCCCATGGTTTCTCATTAGCACCGCTCGTGACCGATGACCCTTGAGGGTCTCTACTATTCCACGACCGATAGAATCATCACCGATTACCGCAAATGGACCCACTGGGATAGGGCCTCCAAACTCATCCGCCATTCCAGTGATGACGCACGGTATTTCTTCGCCGCGAGCTGACCATGCCACAGCGTAGGTGGAATGCGTGTGTACAACTCCACCAACCTCCGGCATATTACGGTAGACGTAGGCATGAGCCGCCGTGTCACTAGACGGAGACCTTTCGCTACCCATAGTCCCCGACACAACTTCGCCATCGATGTTACAGAGCAGCATATTTTCCGGTGACAAGTCCTCGTACGAGACTCCGGAAGGTTTGATAACAAATAAATCCGTACTCGGAATACGCCCAGAGATGTTGCCGCCAGTCCAAACGACTAGGCCGAAACGAGTCAGTTCGGAATGCAGGCTTGAAACTTGCTTTCGCATATCTTGCACTTCTGGATTATTATCTAGCGGGTGCATTTAGGAGTTTCTCCTTCTACGATATTTATGAAGCAAAAGCGTGCTGCCCCAATTGTGTCCTATTAATGTATCCCAGGCTTTCTATCTCTGTCTAAAAAGATGAAGGGTGTCATTGGAGAATGGTCCTATTCCGGCTCTTGTGCAGCAAGTCTTCCCTAAGGCGCCTCTCGAGGTGTTCTCTTCAAGTAGGTGCGCTCATGCCAGCGCCTGCTGTGCCGAGAATACATCGGTTATGATCATGTCGACCAATCCTGAGCGAAGAGTTGCGCTCACAGCTTGGCGCTTGCCATCGCCACCTCCGAGAGCAATTCGATTAGGAACTCTCAGAAGTTGATCTGACGTGATGCCAATGGTCCTTGAGCTAATGTCGTCAAGCACTTTGCCAGCTTGGTCTATAACAGTCGTGCCGATTTCAGCCACGGCACCCCTCTCAGTGAGCGGACTGAGCTCTCCAGCTTCGGCAAGCATGTCCGCCAATAGTGAGCTGCGAGGCCACCCACCTATCGTCAGAATTGACGTGTCAACTTTTTCCATTCGTTGCAAAGCTTCTTGGACCGAAGGTTGCGCAACGATAGCTTTAGCTGCGTCTTCCGAGGTCGCCAGAAAAGGAGCGTAAAGCGGGTACATCCTCCCCCCCGCCAATCTACTTAGCCTGAAGATAGACTGCACGCTCAACTCTGGTTCACGCGTGGCCACACCGGTCAGTTGAACCACATCACAATTTGGAAAATCTGTTGCCTGATCACACATTTCAATGATTGTTCTCCCAGGTCCCAGGCCTACAATCGATCCTTCGTTTATGAAACTAGGAATATAGCGCGCTGCAGCTGCAGCAATTGCCTCCCTGGAATGGTGATCACTTGAAGTTGCGGGGAAAACAACCAGCGCTTCGCTAAGGCTATAGGTGTCCTTGAGCCTCTTTGAAAGCTCAACGTCAATCGACGGTGTTAGCTTCACTACAACATCAATCAGACCATAGTCCCTTGCTTGTGAAATCATGCGACCGACCTTAAACCTCGACATTCCGAGCTCCTCGGCTATGTCCGTGGTTGATCTATCGTGCTTCAGATTTTGCAGCGCGACATAAGCCAGCAGCACTTGCTGGTGGATTGGAATTTCATCTGCCATCTCGACTCTCCTCGATGTCATGGAAACCGGATTCTTTCAGGGAATCCACGGTTCGTTGGCAATATTTAACCACGAATTCCACCAAAGGGTGTGATCATCGACTTGATTGCATCCGGATTCACGGTTGCATTCAAGAGTGCGTTTTCGACATCGTCCAGCCCGTGTCTGCTTGTAACAATGCCTTCCGTCGAGATTGCTCCGTTGGCAACTAGTTCAATTGCCGTAGGCCAGGTGTTTACGTACCGGAATGTTCCAGAGATTGTGATCTCTCGTTGCTGCAAATATCCGAACGGAATTGTGAGTTCATCGGATCCCATGCCGACCAGGACTGCCCTGCCGCCTCTTTTAATCACAGAAAGAGCCGAATGAATTGCCCCTGAATTCCCAGAGGCATCTATGTACACGTCAAATTGGTCGTGAAGAAGAGACAGGTCGTCCTCTGTTGGGTCCACCGTAGAAGTGGCACCCTTGCCTAATACGAAGTTTCTGCGCGGTGAAGAAGGGTCGCTAACAACCAACCGTGTGGCCCCGAAGGCCTTGGCCACCTGCGTGATCATTATTCCAATAGGTCCCGCACCAGTTACGAACACCGACGAACCCGCAGTCACGCCCGCTTGCCTGCAGGCATGCACTGCAACCGAAACGGGCTCGACCAACGCAGCCTGTTCCGCAGACATGTGACCGGGAACCGCATAGGCGAAATCCGAGTCAATAACTGCGTACTCTGCAAAAGCTCCATCTATTGGCCAGGCTCCATAAAATTCCATCTTTGGGCACAGGTGATAATCACCGCGTTTACAATAAAGGCATGACCTGCACGGTTTTTGAGGCTCTATTGACACAAGTTCACCGAGTCGGCTCTCATCAACGTTCTTGCCCACCTGCACAATTGTTCCGGCAGCTTCATGTCCCAAAATAATAGGACCCCTAACCACTAAATCGCCAATGGAGCCGGCTTTGTAAAAATGAGTGTCCGAACCGCACGATCCAACCGCCTCAATTCTCACCAAAACTTCGCCTGAGCCGGCGGAGGGGATAGGAGTGTCCCGTAATTCGAGAACCGTCGGCCTTAGAAGATAGCTGGCCTTCATTGTTGTGGGCAGTTTCATATGCTTTCCTTTATCTTTTTTTTGAACAGGACTCGGATTGTCATCAGCCTTTTACTGTCCCCGCAGTTAATCCGCCAACTATCCAGCGCAAAGAAAGAATTGCAAAAAGAATCCCAGGAATCATTGACAGGACAGTAGCTGCTGCCATTTGCCCCCATTCAATTGACTGGTAGGAAATGTACTGCTGGATTCCGGTTGTTATTACCTGCGTCGTTCTTCCGCCGAGGACCAAAGGAAGGGTGTAGCTGTTCCATGCCCAAATGAACGAGAGCATCAGGCTCGCACCTAAGCCAGGTGCAATTAGCCTAAACAACACATGCCGAAATGCAGTCCAGCGGTTACCTCCGTCTATAGCAACCGCTTCCTCAAGTTCTTGAGGTAATTCTTCGATGAAGGATCTGAGCATCCAAACCAGCATCGGAAGAGTAACCAGCTGATAAGCGAGTATTAGTCCAAGGTATGTGTCGTAAAGGCCTATGTTCTGATAAATCAAATACAAAGGCAGGACGATCAGCAACTCGGGCGCAAAGCGTAGTGACAGAATTGCAAAACCAATTGACTCCTTACCTCGATAGTTAAAGCGAGCCAATGCGTATGCGGTTGGTAATCCTATGATCAGCGTGAGCACCAAAGACCCGAGCGTGACAACTATGGAATTCCAAAACGGCACTAAGAATTTGGTGCCGCTCAAAACTTCTGCGTAATTGGAAATAGTCGGGTCAAACACAAATACAGGCGGGTAGGTGATGATGTCGCCCGGACTCTTCAAGGACATGGTGAAAATCCAAAGAATTGGAGCCAAGGCAAACAAGGTCCAGAGTGTAAGTGCTGAGATCGCCAGAAGGTGTCCTGCCAAGCCTTTTATCTTTCGACGTGGCTTGCGTCTAAAAACGGTTTTGGTTGCGGTCATGACAATGACTCCTGCCTTCTAATTTTGAGCAGTCTGTTGGCCACAAAGTAGGTCAGTAGCCATAAAATCATCAGGCTGGCCATTGCCATCCCAAAGTTCAAGCTTCGGATTCCGTCCAGATACGCCATTACGTGCAGGTTTGTAGTCGCGTCAATAGGGCCACCTTTGGTGGACGTGTAAATGATGTCAAACATTTTGAGGGAATCGATTCCTCTGAAAAGTATTATGACCACAAGAACGGGTCTTAGGAGCGGGAGAGTAACTGAAATGAAGTTGCGTATCGGACCCGCACCATCGATTGAAGAGGCTTCTCTAAGCTCAATAGGAACACTCCTCAACCCAGCTTGGGCCAGGAGGATCACAAAAGGAGTAAAAATCCAAACATCTACCAGAATCACCGAGAGCAGCGCGGTCTGGGGACCATTGAACCAAAGCGAAGTCGGTAGTCCCCCAGACTCCAAGAGAAAATTCACTAGCCCATTTTGGGTCAACATGACTTTCCACATCAGAGTTGCAATTACCGGAGGAAGAAGAAGAGGAAGAACAATCAATATCCTGAAAAAGTTTCCGTACTTTCCCTTGTTCAAGAGCATGGCGATTCCGACTCCCAGAATCGTTTCAATGACGACTGTAGAAATCGCGTATGTCAACGTGATCAATAAAGCATGCCCACCCTCGCCCGAAGAGAACAAGTTCAAGTAGTTTTCACCCCAGTTGAACTCGGGGTCTCCGCGATTCAAGCGGTAAGAAGTAAAAGACCACCAAGCCCCAGTTAGAAACGGGTAAAGAATGGCCACCAGGATAGCCAGGCCTGGTAGTGAAAGCAGATAAGGCAGAATGCGAGAGTGCTTCATGGAGTCTTTCCTTTGGAGTCTTTCCTTTGGAGTCTTTCCTTTGGAGAATTTTCTGGTCGGTCGCCGACAGGCGACCGACCAGAAAATGACTGCTTTACTTATTTAATAGCGGCGTCGATCTTCACCGCTGCTTCATCTAAGGCTTCCTTTGCGGTCTGCTGACCTAGGACTGCGGACTGGATTGCGGTGGCCCAAATATCTCCGACCTCAGTCCAGGTCCCTGATGGTGAATGTGGCCATGCGGCGTGCTCTGCAAGAATTTCCTGCCATACCGCATTGTAGTTACCCCAAGTCGAAGTCGCCGCAACCATTTCATCGCTTTGGGCAACTGACATACGGGTCGGATTCATGTTCCCAAGTCCGATTGCATTAGTGAGGATGTCCTTCGAAGTAGCCCACTGAATCAGCTGCCAGGTTGCACCCTTGTGCTGCGAAGCTTCGTTCATGCCGAATGACCAAACCCACAGGCCGGATGAACGACCCTCAGGCCCTTCTGGAGGAAGGGCGTAGCCGACTTTGCCCTGAATCGGACTATCATCGGCTTCGAATCCAGGAGCCATGTGGTCAGCATCTATGTAGAAGGCTGCGTTACCAGCGATGAAGTCCTGCATTGCCTCGTACCACGTGTAGGTACTGGCTGCTGCGGGGGCATACTGCATTAGCTCGACCCATTTCTCCACCGCTTTAACGCCTTCAGGACTGTTCACGGCGGCCTTGCCATCAACTATGTCCTGAACTCCGTAAGCGCCACCAAATGTAGAGAAAGGATTCAGAGTTGGGTATGTCTTGTCGCCGCGAGCGACAAATCCACTAATTTCCTTACCCTCAAACGTGACCCCATCAAGCTTGGCTGCAGCAGCAATGAGCTCGTCATGAGTATTCGGAACCTCGATGCCATAAGCATCAAGAATGTCTTGGCGGTAGAAAAGTGCGTAACCCTCCTCGTTGGCAGGAATCGACCAAAGGCCACCCTGTCCGGCACCCCCAAAGTCGGTAGTGTCCCAACGAGACGCCGAGATTAGAGCCGGATAGAAGTCCTCAAAGTCCCAGTCAGCAGCTGTCTGAGTTGGATCATCCACCCAAGGCTGCAAATCCTCCATCCAGCCTGGCGCAGCATATTGGTAGTTCATCGGCGAAGCAGTCATAAACATGTCGTAGGAACCGCCGCCCGACTGAAGTTCAGTAGTCAGCTTCACCATGTAATCCGACTCAGCAAGACTCTCTATGTTCACGGTAATCCCCGTGAGCGCCTCAAAATCGCCAACGTTTGCGGCAAGGGTATCTGCGAGTGGATGTTGATTTAGCAAAAGGTTGATTTCTTGACCTTCATAGGCTTTCCAATCAAAACTTTCAGACTTTGTCGTGTCTCCATCACTGGCACCCGTTGGGGTATCGGCAGTGTCTGCGGTTGCGCACCCGGTAACCAGCCCAACGACTGCCAGGCCTGCGATAGCTGTGGAGAAGCTTTTAGCCGCTCCATTCATGCGTGAGTTTTTTCTCAAGAGTTTCGCTCCTAAATGAATCAATACCGTTTCATAAACGCTGCCCCGACTGAGGCAGACATGTCGAACGTAGCCTACTGCTCGTTTGATGAGTAATTTTGCTCGTTAGTGTTACTAAATCGTGATAACGAATCGTGAAACCAAGTTTTGTTAAGTATCTTGGTCATAAAGCTGATCACATTCTGCTCATTTGAGCGCTGGTGACGCAATTTGCTTGACTTCAAAGTGCCAAACCTTCCCCACTCGAAATTGACCTGAAATTGGAGTTGCTTCACGTGTCGCAGGCCTCACCCGAGCAAAGATATGGGCGATTTTTACAGCGGCGGCAGATGGTGCGAAAAATTAGCTCACTCTCAGTAACGTGAAGTTGCCGCCAACCAAAAGTTAGCCGGTTTGTCGCAACGCCCTTTCTAATCTCGAATTTGAATTTTCAAATGTTCGCCTGAACGCATTGCCGCCATAGCTTGATTGATCTCCGATAGCCGATAGCTGCCAGTAATCAACTTTTCCAACATAGGACCAAGTTGGAGCATCCTGTGTGATGCATTTTCATATTGTTCCGCCAGTGAATTTGAACCGATAAAAGTGAGTTCTTTCGCGTAGAGCTCATAGGGGCTAAAGGCAACAGTCAACTCCGGATTAGTAACACCCATCTGAATCAACCTGCCGCGCTTTCCTAGAATAGATATCGCAGATGCAATTGCGCCAGGGTTGCCGCTGGCATCCAAAGCAATGTCAAACTCTTGTCCATCGAGATCGGTCAGGTCGATGGCTGTCTGAGTGGCTCCGAATTCTTCAGCCAGCTCGTGTCTGAGCTCTTGAGGGTCTATCACGACCACCTCGCTAGCTCCTTCAGCTTTTGCCAATAGCGCGGCGATTAAACCAATAGTACCGGCGCCAAAAATAATCATTTTTTGGCTTTCCCAGCTGCCTGATCTTTCTAATGCATGCAGAACACATGACAGTGGCTCAATCAAAGGAGCCTGAAGTTGAGAAATTTCTGGGCTCAGCTTAATTGCGACCGATTGAGGTACAGCTACAAAATCAGCCATAGATCCGTTCAGTGAAATCCCGGCGGCAGCAAGAGAATCACAAAGATTGGTCGCGCCGATTTTGCACATCTTGCAATAACCGCAGGAGATATTTGGGTTTGCTCCCACCCAGTCACCCACAGCGAAGTCCTCCACACCTTCCCCAACTGCACTAACGAAACCTGCAAACTCGTGGCCCGGAATCACAGGGAGTCTTCCAAAGGGGAAATCGCCCGTCGCTATGTGCAAATCTGTTCCGCATAGCCCAGAAGCAACTGGAGCGATTATGATCCACCCTTTCTCCAAAGCTGGTACCGGCATCGAGACAATGCGCCCGGTTCCATCCCCGTCAAAAACCACTGCCGTCATTTCACTTTTTTTTGGCATGTTCTCTCCTACGCTCACGTTCCGACTCCCCCCATAGTGGCACAGTTCATAATCCTTGACCCAGAAAGCTTTGGTCAAAGTAAAATTACGTGAATGTGAGACTCCCCCATAGGTACGCGTTCATTAATTTCTGCATCAGATTATGCCGTTACTCAATCCGGTGAGCACTTCTTTGGCCCTAACCCTAAGTTCCGGCAGGTCAGATAGCCGGTTGAGGCCAAACACCTGCTGGCTCATGCGGTGGTTTTTCTTGAACTCATCTTTATGGCGATCTAAAAA
>Ga0136554_1001317_pt1 | contig 10065 bp, 6 predicted proteins | sample AntRauTorckE5431_FD_104637 | JGI IMG/M metagenome (GOLD analysis project Ga0136554, IMG submission 104637) | Saline lake microbial communities from Rauer Islands, Antarctica - Metagenome Torckler E5 #431 | ecosystem: Environmental > Aquatic > Non-marine Saline and Alkaline > Saline | place...
AGCAGCAGCAGCAGCAGCAGCGAGCGACCCTTTCCTGCGCGCGCATCGCCGTTGCTTGGCGCGCGCTTTGCCCATGGCAGTGGCCGCTCTAGTACAGGGAGGATATCTTCACATGGCCGACAGCTCCGAGCCGCGTGCTCTTTTGCTGAAGCTGCTGCACCGCGACTGCGGGGGCAGCAGTAGTGGTGGTGATGCTAGCCTCGTTACGATTGACCATTCCAACGGCGAAGATGGCGATGACAACAACAGCGATGCCGATGAAGGTGGAGTCGATGAGGACGACGGTGATCACGGGCAAGCTAGTACAAGGAGGCAGTCCGCTGCTGGTGGAGGCACGCTAGTCGCTGTGGCGATGGCGGCGCTGGGCTCTGCTTACGCTCACGCCTGGGATTTGAGCGACGTGTTTAAAGTTGACCTGGCGGGCACTACCACAGTTTGGCTTCAGCTCAATGCTCCACTCCCACCTGTAGCTGCCGTGGCTGCCGCTGCTGTTGCTTCCGGGGCCGCTACTGCTGCTGGTAGTTCTGCTCCTGGTGCTGCCGCCAATGACAGTGGTTTGTTGAATGTGGTCTTGCCACCAGAAACGGGCCGCCGGGAGCTCAGCAGGGCACTGCAGTCACCGAATTCTACTGTGCTCCGGACTGCGCTTATGGTAATTTCCGCCACTCTTGACCGTGCGAGCCGCCTTATCGCTGACTCGAACGCTGCGAACAGTAGGAGCAAGAGCAATAACGACATTACTAGGAGCTTCAGTAGCCGAGTACCACTCGCGTTGAAAGCTCGTTTGCCTGAAGTCCAGGTGCTGGTGGCGCTAAGACCTAAACTAGAAGCAGCAGCACAGGAACCAATTGAGCAGGAGAAAGGAGACCCAGCGCCGGTGGTGGCCACTACTGCACTTACGCTTGAGGGCACTGTTGGCGGCGACAGCGATGAGAACGACAGCGGAGGCGAAGCCTTGTACACGCTGTTGCTGAACACCATGCGGCGCTATGTGGAGGTGCTCGACCAATCAGCATCAATCAATAGCATGGTCATGAGCAGTAGCAGTGGAGGCGGTGGCGGCTTGGGTGGAATTCGTTTCGATGCGCTGAAAGTGCTCGCTGATAATACAAAGCCTATCGCAAGCATGCCAACCTTGGTGAGTTTGCTAAAATGTTTTTGGTGTAGTATTTCTTATTTCAGGATATATTTTCCAACATCCTTTCTCTGGCTACAATCATCGGAGCTAAGTTTGCTTCTCAAAGTCTTAGTCACCCTCCTTTCACCTCTTTCTTCGCTACCAGGTGCGCAATGAGACCTTGGCGTTATTGCTTACTGTCGACCCGCGGCGCCTGCGGTGGCTGCCGTCGCCACCTCAGCTCGACGCTATGCCTCTTGATCTATCCACGTTGCCGCTTGCCAAACTCTTGGCGCATCTTCAGCCCACCCAAGGACATGGCGATGATTACGCGGAGTCAAGGAGCCTAGCTTTTGCGACTGCCACGCGCGTGCTCGAGTCTACTGGCCTTTTTGCTCATCGCGCTGCCACACCCGACCCGTGTGCACGCGCGCTCCAGACTGAGGTACAGCAAGCGTGTGAGAAACATCAACCACTTCGGCACGTGTGACACATGCCTACATTCAATTTTTAAAACCCTTTGTGTCTATTCCGTTTGTTTCACTTTCAATGTATGCCACCACATGCACTTATTTCAACAGATGGCCGCGTGGTTGGACCACAGCAGTCCTGTCCCACTGGTCCACTTGCTGTCGGAGCTGTCTCACTCCGCCACCCTGGTAGTGGCCATTCATTCTCACACCAGTTTCACGGACGACGATACGGTTGATCGCAACGATGCTTCTTTGCTCCATTGCAGCCCCCTCTTGCTAGCGGCACTTCTCACCGTTAGGAATGCATCCTCGTTATCCTCATCAACTGCAAACATGGACACGGATGCCCCGCCTTTTTCTTCTTCTTTTACCTTGCAACCTTCCCTGGCCCGCTTCCTCGGAAGCTGGGCAGCTCACAGTGGTGACAATTGGAGCGAGACGGTGTGCCGCGTCTGTGAATCTACATTGCATGCCTCTACACCTACGCATGCTCTTGGGCTAGCGCGCGTTGCCCTTCGTTTCCTGTCACAACCCAGCAGTGCGAGTAGTAGTACTATCAGTGATGCTGCAAGTGGCAGTCGTAAAAAGAGCCGAAAGAGTATCATGAGCGACCAAAATTTACCTTTAGCGAGAGACCCAGCTGTATTAAGATTTATGGCGAGGCTGCAGCAATTTTTGGGAAACAAGGATGGTTCAACCATGGAAGCAGAGCACGAGAACGTAGAATGCCTCAATGATGCATCCTTGGTTGCATTGCCCCCCTTAGCTTGCCTGTCCGAATTGTGCCACTTCAGTGCAGAGGGTGGTGCTTACCCGATTGCTCACATGGACAGCGCTGGGGTCGGGCATTTGGTTGAGAATTTGCGGGCGATGGAACCACGCCGTTTGCCACATGCTCTTGCTGCATTCCGGAGCCACCTGCACTTCATGCTGTTGAAAATAAGCAATCGCCAACACGGCAATTCAAAAGCGCTAACGTCGCAACAGCCTTTAAAAAAGATAAGGAAATCCATCCTCAAGACGGAAGCAACAGGTGAAGCTGAGGCTTTGGTCCGTGAGGATGTGACTACTTCACCCGAATGGGCTGCCGTTACGGTTTTGTTGGCTTTTGTGCGACGCCTCTTGGTGCTAATTCTGGAACAAGCAACGGATCAGATAAACTTGGTGCGCGAGGCAGCTGCAGTGCTCTTTGATTCAGACCAGACAGACTCATTCTTGGCGCTCTGCGTTGGCGACACTAATGATGCTTCTTCATCAACGTCTTCGCCCCAGTTGCGCGACCTTGTGACTAGCAGGGTTGTCGATCTTGCTTCACTTTTTTATAATGCTTACCAGCAGCATCAGCAAGTGAAAAGTGGAGTGTCTAAAGGTTTTAGCACCTCAGCTGAAGGAACGTATGTAAACTTTGCCACATGGTGCTCTTCACAGGGGCTCTGCCAATTGGCAGCACAACTCCTTCGAACGAGCTCTTCAACGACTTTCGCCCTCTTTTCAGGAGACGAAATCTCTGATGCTTTGCATGCGATGATTGAAGCAGCGCCACTTGATGACGCCATTGCTGCCTTCCACGCGCATTCAAGGGTTGCTGAGATGAATTTGCCGCTCGTGGTAGCGCTCTCCAAACGCGTTGGGCAAGGTCCTGCTGCGCTGGCTTCTCTTTGGCTCCAAGATCCTGTGTCCAGGTCTTCGCTTTGCGCTCCTTTGTTGCATGCCCTCGATCAGTCCCTGGCAGTTGGCAGTGAATCTACTCAAAAGCATAATTTGGACGAGTTGCTTTCGACTTCCTTCTCATCGTCGTCACAACCAGCCTCAAGGCCGTCTACAACTACTACTGTATGGGTAAAAGAAGCCTGGGTGGTTTGCGGGGATGACAAACTAGTGGCAGCGTGTTGGAGTCGCCTCGAAGCTCTCGTTTCACGCCTCATGGGTGGGCAAAAGCAATCGAAGAAAGACCGAAACGGGGCGACTCTTGGTGCTGCGACCACAGACGACGCGTCTTGTTTAGGCGGGCTAGTGCATGCTGTTCGGCAGCACCGTGCGAGCCGCAATGCTGTCGCTGCGCTTATTTCTACTTCTCTATTGAAAGCCTCTCAACGATCGTCTCACTCGAAAGACTCTTTGCACGCTCAAGTCTTGATCTTTGTGGCATTGCCACTTATCCAGCAATTAGTAACTGAAGGCGATGCGCCACTTAATCTCGCCTCCTCGGCACTGCAGTGTGTTCTCCCAATCCTTCTGAGCCCTGAGCTGCCGCCATGGCTCCACAAGAAGCTACTTCTGGCAGCATGGCGAAGCGTACCCAATGATCCTCTTGAGAATAAGAGAGTCCCTGCAACGCCAGCATCATTGGATTCGCTTACCACCTGCTTCACTTGCGTTGAGAACATGGCAAAGGTCGTCGCAGGAAATGCGATGTCTGGAGGTGCCCAAAATGTGCTTCAGCTAGTAGTGTCGTGTGTTGGCGTCGACGACTATGAGGACAGCAGTGAGAAGGACAAAAGTGCTGAGATGGAAGACGATGAAGAGGCAGAGGAGGGAAGTGAGGAGGACGACGAGGAGGATGAGGGCATGCAGTCGCTCACCGACTCTCAATTGCGTGTGCTTCTTGCGATGACACCGTTGCTGTGCACCTCTACACCTGATGCCACCACAGCTCAAAGCCACCTGTTGCCCACCTTGCTGAATGCCGTAGCTCTACGAGAGGATACTGATACAGAGCAGCGCCTCGCCGTTAACTGTCTCCAGCAGCTGCGGAAGTCCCACAAGAAGGAGGCGGCGCAACCATTGTCTGATACTATTCAAGCTTCGGCCGCTCGCGTGTACCAAGCTCTCCTAGACCCGTCATCGCACGCAGCGAGCGTTGGAGAAGAGAAAGCAGCATCTCGCCTCTCGTCGTGTATGCGCCTTTTGGAACTTCTTGCTCCACTTTGCCCCCCGCAAGACACCTCTTTGCTTCAGAACCTGTGCAGGAGCACCCCTTTCCTCGCTCTTTTGTCCAACGAAGTTGCTACAAGCACCGAAAACAGTGCCACTACTTCACCTGCGCGACTCTTGTGTGTCGCCTGCAAAGTGCTCTCTCAAGGCAGCAGTAGCAGCAGCAGTGCATCCGAAGGTCGGATAGAGCGAGAGGACCTCGAAGCAGTGCAGTCTTCAAATTTATTGCAAAAGCTGATGGCGCCTTACGGTGCCTCATGCTCGAAGTCTGACAGCGAACGGTTGGCTACCCTAGCAGCCCTGCGCCGCCATTTGCCTACTTTGCCCCTCGCACCTCATGATCTCGCACCTGGTGGAAGCAGCAGTGTAGCCACCGCAGTGGCAGCGGCACCGGGCAGTGCTAGCAAGAGTGCGAACGAAGCCCCTTTTGAGTGGTTCTTTGACCTCTTCACGGGCGCTAAAATTGCCGCCACCCTAGAGCACTTCCCAACACGGCGAGGCTTTTTCCCAACGTTGACGATGAGTGAAGATGGGGGCAACAAGAGCAGCGATATTGGAGACGTCGAAGACCAAACAGACGAAGATGAAGGATACGAGGAAGATGACGAGGACGAAGATGAAGAGGATCGCTGGGAGGCTCCTTTTGGCGAAGGGGACAGCAACCGCCTCTATGACCCTGCTTTTGTGTTGCCGCTGCTAGTAGCTGCTCTAGCTTACGCCAGGCAACAAGTCTTTGAGTTTCCCACCGCACCACCCTCTCAGGAGGGGGATTCCAACGCCTCCAGCGCCCACCACCGCCAGCGCGCTGCCAACGCGGCACGGCTGTTGCAAGCCTGCGCGGAGTGTGGAGTGCTCTCCATTGCCTTTGCGGCGCTCTCGTCTGCGCGCCTTGCTATGAGGGCAGCAGCGGCGGCGTGCTTGGAGCATGTGGATGTCCTTTTGAACCGTGCTTTCAGCCTCGAAGCCCGAAATCGGAGCACTAGTAGCAGCGGTAGCAGTACCAGCGTCAAGCTGAGTAGTGACGGTAGTAGTGCTGGTAACGGCGCCAGTGCAGACAGCAGCAGCAGCAACAGTGCCATTAGCAGTGGCTCATCGTCAACGTTAAAGCCTGCACTAACAGCCGAAGTGATGCAGGGTGCGAGTCTTTTAGTGCGCTGTCGCCTTCAGTTGGCAGCGGTAGTGCACGCCGCGCAAGGCACCTTGGTGACTGCTTTAGCGGAGGCTCAAGAGCATGATCAAGAGGAAGATGAAGAAGAGCGTGATGCTGTTGATGGTGAAGTCAATATTGACAATGTCGACGATGACAGCAGCACCAGCAGTGATGATGACGACCATAGTGGCGATGAAGAAAGTAACGACGACGACAGCGAAGACGACGAAAATGCAGTGGCTTTAGGCGCAGTAGAGCCACAAGCTAAAAAGTCTAAAGGCCAAACACCAGCCCCAACTTCTTCCATGATAGTGCCACGCTTGCCGCACATGCACGCGCTCTTTCTCGCGAAAGCCTGCTTGTATGCGGGTGCCCTCTCTGCACCGCGGAACAGTGCTTCCACCACCGCTTTCTTCGTGCGCTCGAAGCGGCACAGCGGCTACAGTGGGTCTCTGCCTCCGCCCGGGCTAAGTTTAGCGGTGCCAGTGCTCTCTGCGGTGGCGCAATTGCCGACCGGCCTTCGATATGCGGTTAGTTTGCTTTGAAAATCGACTATCCGAGGCAATTGCCACTTCGTACATGTCGCTCCTCGTTTCATGAATGATAGTCACTTCGTACTGAGCATGGTTAATTCCCGGAATGTAATCATCGATTCGTCTGGACTAACATTATCGATACATTGTTCCGATGTTTTTCTTGCATCTACTCCTTTATCCTGGCGGTGTTTCAGGTGCCCTTGTTTGAAACTCTGTGGTCGGGCACCGGAGTCGCAGACGGAGCATCGCGGGCTCGGCGTTGGGCGTTGGAGTTCTTGAGAGACAGCGCTGTGAGCCGGGCCGACACGGCCTTGTTGGCGCGCGGCCACGTCCTCCCTGTACTGATGTCGTCGTTGACGGCGCGCTCGGCCCTTAACTTCGAACTCCGGCACGCGATTTTAGACCTCCTCGGAAGAGCGGTGCGAAGAAACGAGAGAAACAAATCATGAGCTTTTGTGTATCCTTGTCGACTACTCGAACTAGTAATTACTCCTTTGGATTTATTTGCCGTAAGAATTCCGCTTCTTTGTGCCTCATATGATTTTTCTTCTCTTTTTCCCCGCAATTCAGCTCGAGATTCGAGCGTGTGCGCGCAACTTTGTGGTTGTCTCTGGCGGTTTATCGTGGCTGCGCAGTTTGATTGCGTCGTGCGCAGATGACTTTGCGAGCAGCGGCCCGCTTGCTGACCAAGGCCTGCTGTTGCATTTGCTCGCGCTCTTGAAGGTAACGCTGCGCTTTGCGTCAAGCTATTGGCTGGAGCAAGCCAACACAGAGAACAACGGCGAGATGGACGCATCTTCGTCAGAAGAAGATGTAGAAGAAGAAACTGACAAGCAATCTGATGACGGTAATGAGGCAGAAGAAGAAGCAGATGCTGGAAAACGCAACCGCCTCACTTTGGAGTGGGAATGCAACCAAACGATGCTGTGCCTCACGTCAGCAGCTGTCGCTTGGCTGGGTTCCCACCCTTCAGGAGGGGGCGAGGAAAATGGTGAAGGCGGCATTGGTGGAGGAAGCGCCGAAGTGGCGCTGGCATTGGTGGAGGTGATCACTGCAGCTGCCGCACACGCGCAATTGGGAGCACCACTTGACACTCTGCTAGGGCTCGCTCAAATGCTTCAACCGCTTTCGTCTTCTTCTCGGGCGCCGCCTTCGAACAAGTTCGAGTCTCTCGAAGCGCTTGCTGTTCTCATCGCCTCAACAGTCGCCCACCCCCACTCTTGCCACAGCACGCTGAGTGTGGAAGATGGTACCGATGAGGCTGGACTGGCATGGGCAGTAAACTTTGCAACTGGTAGTGTATGTGGAGGAGAACTTTCGCCACCGCTGCTCGCCGCATGCAGTCAAGGCGCACTTCGCCTCGTCGCTCTCTGCAGCCACCGCGCTCATCGCGCCTTCACTCCTCTTTCAGAGCCTCCGCCACCGCCAACGTGGCTCCTGGCTTTTGCCGCGCGCACAGTGGCTACAAGCAGCGCGACAGCTCCGAGTCGCCTAACTAAGCCACTGATCGCGGCTGCTGTTGCAAGTGCTGCGGTGCTAGCATCCATGGCACACTCCAGCGTCAGCTCAACAAAATTATCAGCGGCTTCGGCTGCTGCCTCAGCATCTTCCTCAATGGTGGCTGTAAACCACGATGATGGCGACGGGATTTCGCCCGCAGTCGCCGCTGTGTCCGCCCGTGTTCGCTTGCCATGCGACGGAGATGCCGATGAAAGCTGGGTGGATCAAGTAGTGGCTTCATTGGCCTTGCAAGGCGCTGATGCTACTTCTGACGCGCTTAGTCATCTCGCAGAGGCCTCCTTTGGGCCTGGAGGCTGGCTTGAATAGGTATTTGGACATATGGCGTTGATTCAGAGCTCTACAACCCACATGATGCTTCCTGTCCGTGCCATAAATGATTAATGCTAAGTATCGATCTAAATTTCCTTGAACTCTACGACTCTGCGTGTGAAAGTCTCAAAAAGTATAATATTGTTATCTATTTATCCGTTATTCCGGTAATCCTAGCGATAATAGAAATAAGGCGCTTGCTTGGGCTGGTTTTAGAAAATAAGGCCCCTGGTGAGCTAGGATTTATTTATTTTTGCTACATGTGGGCTGTATGCGGGATGAATGATGGCACACTGCGCACTGCGATAGGACACACGACACACGGTGCGCACGGTACTGCACTGTTACTGTTACCGGTACACTGTAACTGTACAGACTACAGACTACAGACGAGTCAAGTCAAAATTATTTTGGGTTCGGAAACTGGAAGATATCTTTTTGAGCTTTCGATGGGTGCGAAGCGAAAGAAGGAGAAGGAAGGAAGTCAAAAACGTACCTTGACTTCAACGATCAGTCTTGTGACCTCTGACCGCCTTCAGTGCTAGCTCTTGGCGTCAAAGGAGGTGATTCAGGGACTTCCTTGCTTCATAATGCTGTCTTCGCTATTGAAGGCATCGCGCTTAAGATCCTGTGCTCAAATCACCGCTCTTTTCGCTTTTGCATGACTATATTGAGAAATTCCTTTGATTGACACCCTTCGTACTCGTCCTTGCAGCGCTCCTACATCTTCACTCATCGGTCAACTATGAACGAGAGCGTAGACCTCCTTCCCTTCAGCGGCGGCCCTATCATTGGACGTAAACGGCGAGCTCTTGCAGCGCTGTGCCTGCTGACGCGGTCAGGCGCAGCTTTAGTGCTCGGCGCCACTCTCATTCTGGAGCCCAAGACGGTGTTGGCTGAATTTGGCTACAACCAAGGCAACGCGTCACGGGACTCGGATGTGCTCATCGAGCAATTACTTGGGGTATGTAACTTCACGGAAGGGAAAGCGTTGAAATGCTTGTTCTCTGCAAGCTGGGCGTAGAGAGGATATTGGATTTAAGAGATGGAGGAGGACTAAGTAGGCTCCAGTCCGCTGTCCTTGACTAAAGATCCTGCATTTGTTATCTCACGAAGTGCACTGAATATTAATTTATGAGAACTCAAATCATTTTTTTGCTTCAGGTCTGGATGTGTGCGTGGGCGTTTTTTTCGATCTACACCATTGGCTTTGGGTCAGTGCAAGACAAGAAAGCCTGCTCCGTCACCAACGCAGCGGCCACTCTGGTGTGCGTCTTCGTCGCGTCACAAACCGAGGGCGCCAACGGTTAGACTATTCAAACAATAAGTTGGCCCACACATTGTTTGCCGTGTTTCATGACTAGACGAGGGCCTAATCTTCCCCATTGTGCGCTGAATGTATGATTTTGTGCCCTGAAGCTGTATTGTTCGTGGTCACTGTCTCCAATATCTATCTTTCTTGGAAGATACACACTCCTATCGGCACCATTTCATTCTGTCTTAACTTTGAATTTTGACACTTTTATGGATGCTCTACCTTTTCTGAAGGCAAGCGCGACTTGACGATGCTCTACTTGGAGCTGGCGGCGCTGGTGCTGGTGACCGACGGCCTCAGCTTCCTCCTTTGCGGAGCCGGCCCCAAGCTCGTGCGCGTCAACTCCAACTCGTGGATCCGGCTCAACAGCGACGGTGTGAATCATAGGATAACTTGCTAGGTCCTTTTACACTTTTAGCTCAGTGTTTTACGAAGCATTTGTCCGGGTTGATGGGAGCTTAAGTTACAGTCGCCTCAGCATTTACTTCTCTTCACTTTCAATGCCCCTTTTTAACGGGACTCAGGCATACCCTTCTCGGAAATCCTCACACTCCTTTGCTCCTCATGTGTTTGTGCCTTAGCTATCTCTTTATGTTTTCAGAGGACCAATTCAAGGACACGATGCTCAGCAGTGGGCACAAGGGCGAAGTGACGACCATCAAGCGCATTAATAGCCACACCCAGCTGTTCACGCGCTCGGTGGAAGGGAA
>Ga0136554_1001318_pt1 | contig 10063 bp, 10 predicted proteins | sample AntRauTorckE5431_FD_104637 | JGI IMG/M metagenome (GOLD analysis project Ga0136554, IMG submission 104637) | Saline lake microbial communities from Rauer Islands, Antarctica - Metagenome Torckler E5 #431 | ecosystem: Environmental > Aquatic > Non-marine Saline and Alkaline > Saline | place...
AAAACTAAATCAAAATGAAAACTAAATCAAAAAACTAACAAAAAACTAAATCAAAATGAAAACTAAATCAAAAAACTAACAAAAAACTAAATCAAAATGACCCAGCATTCTCAGGCGGCGTCATGCTATATATTTTATTTGTCTCAAACCATTAATGAGACAAATCTGATTTGTTTAATTTACAGACCTATAATAAATGACCGTTTGCCTTTGAAATATAATTGTAAATTCTTTTACTATAAATAACTATGGCACTAGAAAGAAAAAAAGATGAATGACAACGGCACATCTAGATAAACAAGGTTTGATTTCAGAAAAATGTAATTCAAAATATATTAGGTATAACATTAATAAAACCATACACGACGGACATTGAACCATAAGATATTGATAAATTTAATTTGGATGATTTATACACTAGATTTTGAAATGGTCAAGGTGTTGGAAAAATCATAAATATGGCACTATAAAAATGATTTAATAAAATAAACTATAATTATAGAAAATGAAGTGCCGGAAAATAATTACGAACTATGTAAATGAGTATCAAAAAACTATGTATATGCTGAATACAAACACGGAACCACATTGGATGCTGTGGTGATAGGCGATTCGTGGACGGATAGTGTATATTACAAAACTACGTCGACCACTCCGAATCCATCCACGAATTGCCTACAATGGTTTGACTCTTACTTATACAATTAATATTTGTAAACTATTGACGAAACAACATTCTAATCCACATTTATTTGACATAAGTAGCAAAGTCAACTTCTGCGGATTTTCATAGTGATAATTAAATTGTTTTAAATATTTACACTTTATAGCAAACAACCATAACAAACCAATATTACTATGTTTAGCTACATTAAAAAAATTTACAAATGCACCATAATCATTTTGTGAAAAAAATGTATGAAGTCTACGTTCATTAATTCATTACCACCTTTATGTTTACATTGAATAGTATTATTATCTGTATAAAGCACAATTTAAACGGTCCATTGTTTTCCACTATAATAGGTTGTATATTCGGTTTGTTTTTTATTAAATGTAGTAAGTGTTGTATATATCTTTATATGTTCATTATTATGAAATGGTTGTAGTATGCTTGCGGTAATAATTTACTTAATAAATGTTAATCAACCTTTCGCATATTTCTTTTGTTGTTCGCTTAAAAAAAAATGTTGCGCATAGCGTGCTATATAAGCCAATAAACTCATTGGTATGTTTACGATTATCATGATACAAATACAACTTATTGCTTCAAATATATTTTCTTGGTTACACAACAAAGTAGTTTCATATATATTGTGTTGGATAGTCAAGCGTTTCAGGATTTTCTAAAACATCTAACGCGCAATGAGACATAATATGGAGACAAAGGTCGTTTGTCCAAGATAATTCATTTTGCATACAAATTTCTTTTTCGTTTAAATATAAAATATTTACCTTTTCTTTTTGTTGAAAATCATTTAATCCAGATAAAAGAGAGTGCTCTAAAATAAGAGCAATGTGATCTACTACTTTTAATCCTTTAAATGGACTAATACAAGCACTTAATACTTTGTAAATAGGCATGGAAGAACTCATAGTATTGGACGCGACCATAAAGCGTTGACCGCCGAATTTTTTTTGATTTCGCGTAAAAGACCAAGTGTTTCTTCGGCAATTTGATAGGCTTTATTTGAAAAATATCCGTTTATCCAAGTATATTTCAAGCAACGAGACAAATGTTGCTTCGCAACGCTTTATGGTTGCGTCTATTATGTTGTGTTCAGCTATTCATAATATTTAAGTTATAACCTTATCAAGGAAATATTCGGACATCGTCTTGTTTATGCTCTTCGCGATTTTCAAAAAAAATAAAACGTTCAAATTATTTATTTTTTTTGAAAAAGACTTATGTTTAAAAATACATATTGGATTGGAAAAAGGCGCGTATCATTGGACAATATTTTAAAAGAAATATTTGAAACTCAAACAATTTACCAACACAACTAATGTATATTCATTATACTAGGATTACCAGTGATATTTATACAAATACTAGTCCATATTTATCTTTCATTTCTTTCATATAAATACCTTCAGGTTTATAATGTACGTCTATGTACATTTTCATAAATACATTATACATACGCAAAACACGAAGCCACTTTTTCCATTTATTGTAAATATTCTCTTTGTATAATAAATTTTTCCAAATAGTGGGTTCAGTAATTACCAACCAACCGGTATATGAACCAAGTCCGCCATATTTAGAAATTTCGTCGTCTACGTAAAACGATATGTATTTTTTTAGCCATTGTTTTTTCTCACAACGGTCAATCTTGTCATTCATTTCTTGGATCGCTCCGTCGCGAGTAGGTCCAGAAAATTGTGAATAATAGTCCATCATGTTCTTTTTATTTATTTTTATTTAATTCAATTTTTAAAATAATTTATTATATATATATATGACCTCACTTAGATCACTTACGCGACAACCTACAATATCTGGATATCTTATGGACTTTATTTTATACAATTTTAAATCGCACGAATTTAAACAACATCTAGAATATTGTATGCCTGACGGCACAGTAAACCAAAGAGATTTGGAGCCATATATTGGAATTCATCTGAAATGAATTCATTAACAAATCGTCCATCGCAACATTTTTCGTTTCATCCAGGTGGTTCACAATCCACACAAGGCGCGGTTCATCTTATTTATGAATTTATAGATGAAAATCTAGAATTAAAAAAAATTACGATTCCCATAAATATATTTTCTTATAGACAATCTGATGCCCTCCCATATAATGTATCACTTTATGGAGATTATATCATCATTGATAAACGTCCAATCTACATTATCGACGATGAATTAGAAAGGAACGTTTGTATATACTACATAGATAAAGTAGGCAATTGTTTAAGCGACTACTTATCACCAATAATCTACCGTATGGGGTCTGGTAAAACTACACACGTGATTAAAAAGTCAAACACTAGACGCGTTAAAAAGCCAAACACAAGACGCGTTAAAAAGCCAAACACTCGACGCGTTAAAAAGCCAACTAGACGCGTGACAAATCCATAGATCACCCGTTGGATTATAAGCTGATTTACTCGTTGGATGACGCGCCGGATGACATGTTGGATGACACGCTGGATGCCGCCGGACCCCCTTGATTTTCCGCATTTTTTTTCTCCACTTCTTCTTCTGTTGCAACGAATTTTAAGTTTTTCAAAATATTCGCGGCATCTACTTCTTTATTTACATTAAGTCTTCCAGTAAAGGCCAATAAACCTTGGGCTGCTTCGAGCCTCTCTTGGTCTTCTTTATTAAATTGGTCAATTAAGTCAATTAAATCAATTAAATTTTCAACTTCAATTAATTGGTTATCTTCATTTGCATTTAAAACATCCATAATTTTTTTAAATTCCGTACTCACATGAAAGAAAATATGTTTATTGATATTCTCTATTAAGCTATCGTATTCCTCCGATAATTTATTTTTATCTTTTCTTTTTTTTAATTCATCCGATAATTGACTTCTTCTTTTCAAATATAAGGGAGGTCCATTTCGAGGACGTTTTCCCGTTTTAATATAATTCTTATAAAATATTGGCACCATTCTGTCTATAATGGTGTTCAATTGTAGTGCCGGAATTCTTAATATGGATGAGTTAAACGGAATATATTGTACTATATGTCGCCCATCTTCTGTTTTTGTTAAAAAACGCGGGAGAAGAACATTGTCCGCGTAGAAATTATCCATATCTTTAAGTATAACCGCAGTATCAGTAGGGGCACCAGTAGCGGTAGCGGCACCAGTATCGGTGCCAGTAGGGGCATCAGTAGGGGCAGCAGTAGGGGCAGCAGTAGCGGCATCGAAATCATTCTGTGATACTTGTACAGAAATGGTAGCTATATCCTCTGCGGGCGAACTATACTTTTCTCTTTCATAACCAAACCCATATACTAAAAAATTACTGTTTATACCATTGAAAAAACTACTTGAAAACGACAAAGCCTTAACAGGGAACATATCTCGCGGAGTTGTATTCGTTAAGATGTTATTTACTTTAAATTTTTCTCCTATCCATTGGCTACCATCCCAATGAATAAGACCGATGGTTACATTATTTACCTCCAAGGTGTCACCATTTTTAGGATAAAAAGGACATACCCTATTTAGGTAGGTATACTTACTTTGTACGGTCTCTGTAATACTGAATAATTTACGAAGTAAAACCTCCGCCGCAAATTTTTGTCCACCCTTATCCAACATCTCATCTGTATCGTGAGTTAATATAGTAGACACTATACCATACGCACTAAGTATCTTGGCGGAAGATGTAGTGGTTAATGATGCCCACATTAAATGCATTAATGTATCAAAATCTTTAAAAATGAAATTATTTATATCTTTCTTGGTTTCTTCATTGTTTAATAAATTAAAACATTCTATGGAAGACATCATTTTACCTCCAGTAGAAGAAGGGGGATCAATATCAAAACGCATACGTAATTTACCTGAACCATATGTAATTTTTATTTTACTCCAAATAAGAAAATCTTTTATAGATTCTAAATTTGTAATATCTACTGTTTCATAATTTAATAATAATAGTTCAATACATGCTAGTATTTCATATACATCTTCTGTAAGGCGTATATTTCCATACGGGTCCTTTATTCCAAATTTCAAAATTAATGCTAAAGAAACTGGTTCATTGTCTCCCGCACCAAAAGGGTTTAGAATAGTAGGAACTCTATCATCTTTGTTTTTTGAAACAACCGAACTGCTGGAATCTGTATGTTTGTCTTCTGTTTGACTTTTTTTTGTTACTTTTAATACAGGACAATCGTTTAATGTTGTTTTATTCATTAAAAATTCAATTTTTTTTTCATTTAATCCTGTTTCAAGGCGACCTTGGTCTTTTAATAATTGGCTTCGTGTACCCATTAAATGTACTATAATAGTCATAAATAGACATGATATATCTCCACATCCTTTACTTACACCTTTTTGATATATTTTAGTAAGCAAATCAACATTCGCAGCAGTATATGTACCAAGCTTCATACTATTAATAAATACCTGAAATGGTTTAGACGTCCCAAAGGCATTAAGAAGCTGAATTTGTTCCGCGTGTACACTAGGCTTTTGCCATGTGGTTGGTTGGGCACTTTCATTTTTCATCAGTTTAAAATTTGATTCTACTATAGAAGCAGTTGAATTTGGCAAATGAGAACCACTATTTTTACGAACACTAATTCCAATTTCCTGTTCATCTACATTTATGGCAGTTTTGACTGAAGGTTCTCCGACTTGAGATGACATTATATATATATATATAATAAAATAATATGATTTAATACACGACATTATTAAAGTTCATTACCACTCCATGATACCAGATAAAGGCCGTTGATGTTTGAATTCATATATTATGAGAGTCGCATCTAAAATCTCTTCATAAATAGTTCAACTACGTCTTCAAGTGTTCCTTCTGTTTTTATTACATCTTTATACAATATGTGTCTTTTCGGTATTATCTTGTTTCGTGGTGATTATACATATCTGATAAAAATATGAATTCGCACCATTGTGGTAATATTACTTGAATTTATCATACAGACTTAATCTTCGATGTACCCATTACTCGATTTCATACTTCATCATTTGTTTGGAATGATAATAAATTTTCTTCTTTTTTTTAAATATTATACAAACTGATCCATAAATTGTGAAATTTACAATGTAACAATTCCTTTATTTTCACATAAGTATCGTTGGGTTCACTTTTACTATAAAATTTATAAATTTCACGAGGCATTAGATGAGCGTGTGTTCGGCTTCTTACGACGTTTAGAAAGTCTCGTTCGCGTTGGTCAAACTGGTCACACCAAATCTTGACTCCATAGTTTCATAGATTATCTTCTCGACAGAGATTCGTTTTCGGAAAAGAGTAGCACATAAGCCTTGAAATCTGTTTCCTTTTTCTTATTTTATTTTAGAAAAAGTTTTTTAGGGTCATCTCTCTCTCCTCCTCTTTTTATTTTTCGCAACCCAGCCCAAAAAGAGGGATGGTGTCATTTCCCACATTTTGGAGGTGTCGCATTACACTAATTATCATAATGTAAAATTAAAAAAGAGTATTAAAAAAATATCCCTCTTTCTATATAATGACCTACAATTGCGATTTTTGTAATTTTCACACGATACGCCGTGACAATTACAAAAGACATTTGGAGACAATGAAGCATATTGAACTTATGAAAAGTAAGCCAAAAGTAAGCCCAAACACCTCCAAAAGTAAGCCAAAAGTAAGCCCACCCCCTCCCTACGACCCAGACGAAAACCGCACTGATTACGTGTGTAAATATTGCGACAAACTATTTAAACATAAGCAGTCTATGAGTAAACATATAAAATATAGTTGTAAACAAAATAAAGACGAAGACTTGAAAGAATTGGTTCGATTGATGAACTTACAGCTTCAACAAAAAGACGAAGAATTAGAATATCAAAAAAAACAAAATGAAAAACAACAAAAACAAATCGACAAGTTGATGGACAAGTTACAAGTCAACCACATTACCAACAATACATTTGTTCAAAACAATATATTGTCGTATAGAGACACCGACGTATCCCATTTGACTAACAAAGATTATGAAAAGGCGATCCAAAAAGTAAATTCATGTGTTAAAGACATGATTGAAAAAATCCACTTTAATCCTTTGAAACCAGAAAATATGAATATTTATATTTCCAATATGAAAGATAAATACATTATGATCTACGAAGATGGTATTTGGAATATCAAAAACAAAACACCGGAATTGAACGAACTATACGACGAAAAAGAAATGTTGCTAGAAGATTGGCTAGACACCTATGGCAATGAAAAACTGAGACAAAAGTTTGACAAATATTTGAATAATAAATCGCAAGAAGAAACGCTTCTTATGATAAAAGAAAACATAAAGATGATGCTATACAATAAGAAAAAGTTAATACATGTATAGTTACAATTATTTAAAGAGTTTATACATATATATATATTATGTCTCTACATATTACCAATCCAAGAGTGATTGATTTTTATAAATCGAACGAACACATTTCATTCGAAGAAGTCAATGTGTTTATGGTAGACATGTTTGAAAAAATGTTGCAATGCGAACATTCGCCGTCGTTGTTGAATGAAATGAGTAAAACAATGAATCATTTACAAAGTAAAATGGACACTATGACAGTCCACGTGTCCAAACTACAAAACGACACCCAAACCAATTTGACTCTAAAAATGATGGAAATGAAAGACCAATATGTAGAACAATTGAAAATAGCATTGAACAATAATTTGTCTGAAAAAATAAACCCTATTTTTAAAGACCAAACGGATACGTTCATCCAAAAAACAACACTTTTGTTGAATGAACTACTGCCCAAGCAACAAGATTATGTGAAATCCGAATTAAATACATTTATGGAACAACTACGCCAAATCAAAGACCCACATAAAATCGAAGCATTCATTGAAACGCTTGAAACAAAACTGAACAAGACGCTTCAAGACACCAACGATAAAATGATCCGTAGCGAAAGTCAAATGGAACACGGATTCAAAGAAATCCGAGACTTAACCAATATGAATCAACAAAACGTATCTTCGTTGTTAAGCAAAATGGAAAACTCGTCGTCCAAAGGTAAATTATCTGAAAATATTTTGTTTCATATTTTACAAACTCTTTACCCTAGCGCATCCATTGATTCCGTGGGCACCCAAAAAGAAACGGGCGATGTGATTCTTGAACGCCGAGACAAATGTACGATTTTGATTGAAAATAAAAACTGGGATAAAAATGTACCGCAAAGCGAAGTCCAGAAATTCATTCGTGATTGTGAACTACAAAATTGCTCAGGTCTGTTTTTGTCTCAACACAGCGGAATATGTAACAAAGAAAACTTTGAAATGGACATTCACGACGGGAACGTTCATCTGTATATTCATAATGTGAATTACGACCAAGAAATTGTAAAAGTTGGCATAGATATTATTGACCACTTTAAATCCAATTTAGATAAAATAAATGACAATATAGATGTCAACACCATTAAAAAAGAAGTTCTCGACGGCATTCACCGAGAATACAATCACTATAGGAATCAAAAAGACATTTTACATAAAATGATTAAAGAAACTCAAAGTAAATTGTTGAAGCAAGTCGACGAATTAAAATTACCGGATTTAGAAAATTATTTGTCTATGTATTATTCTTTTTCTACAAATAAATTTGTTTGTCAATATTGTGGGTTTGTTAGTTCGAAGAAAGCCGGATTGTCGGCACACGAAAGGGGGTGTAAAGTAAAACGCGAAGACGAAGAATCCACCTAATTATTGGAACCTTTTTTAAATAAATATACATTATATGTCTTATTATGTATATTTATTAGAATGTAGCGATGGAGCGACGTATGTGGGTGCCACCATAGATTTGGAAAGGCGCTTGCGACAACACAACAAAGAAATAAAAGGCGGAGCCCACGCAACGTCTATAAAAGTCAACCAAGGAAAAATATGGCATCGTGTTTGTTATGTAAGCGGATTCCCTACATGGCAATGTGCACTTCAATTCGAATGGAGATGGAAACAATTATCGCGAAGAATACATTTACCTCCTTTGGAAAAAAGGAAAAAGGCGCTGGAACAATTGTTGGCATTGGAACGCCCGACAACGAAAGCTATACCATATTGCGAATGGAACCCCATCATAAACTATGATTGATTATATACTCATTAGAATTTTAAAAAAACTTTTTACTTTATCTTCATTATCTATATTCATGTTTAGTATAATCTTTTCTATTTCTTTTAGTGCCTTGTATATTTCCAATTCTCGCCATGTTTCTTTCTTTTTTCCATCGGAAATATGACCTATATTGGAAAAAAACCATTGACCTTTTAAAATTTTATCTTCGCTTTTCCATAAAGACTTTATAGTATTGGAATGGTCTACTAATTTTCTTAACGTATTATCGTCCAACTCTTGTTCGTATCCTTTATTATCGTCCAACTCTTTATTCTTAAAATTCATATCAATTATTCTCTCGTGCATCACTTAAAACTAAGTAAATATAAAAATTGGTTCAAATCGCCCACAAGATCATCGCGGACACTAATTAAATCTTCGTCCATATGCAATCCTTCCAAATGTCGAATAAATGATTTTGTTTTTGAAATGAACTTTTTCTCATTCAAAAACTTCGCCGAGAAATTGGCGACTAAAGGAACGTCTTTACTTTGTTTACCCAAGTAAATTTCTACAAATTTATCCATATGTTCATTCAACAAAGCATATAATTTATCCGTCGCCTTGTGTGTGGCATAACTGCTTGTTTTCCAATGATAAATTTTAATATACATCAACATTTCCAACATTTTTTCGACGGTGTTTTCGAGTTTCATTTTCTTACGCGTCTTCATTATATTATGTAATATTATTTTATAATAAAGGATTTCTGACATTATTACTTGCTAGTATTCGTTTAACTTTATTTCGTTATATCGCTGTACCAGGTGGTTTGATTGATTTATCAAGATTTTTTCTATGTTGTACTTTACGTGTTGTTGATGCACGTAATGTTTTTATTACTGGTCTTCCCATGGTTTGACTTGAACGAGGGAGTGATGTTTGAGTGTATTGACTTAATATTTTGTTTAATTCTTCGTTTAATTCTTCTTTATCATTATCTGATAATGTTTTTGTATCAAACACTCCTTTTACTTTTTTATAATTTTTTTTTAAATTTTTATGGGCAGTAAAAAAATATTTTAAATTAGAATCATTTGGTTCTGGTAAATTAATATTTTCTTTTTTCAATTCTTCTTTCATAAAATTCAAATATGGCGGCCAGTTAGACATAATTTTTCCAAATTTTCTAGTAAAAACATTTTTATTAATCAAAAGATTATCCTTCAACGTATTTATATCCTCTGGAGTTAGAACGTCGTTTTTTTGGGGAGGACTTGTTGTATTTTCTTCTGCTGGTGC
>Ga0136554_1001319_pt1 | contig 10061 bp, 5 predicted proteins | sample AntRauTorckE5431_FD_104637 | JGI IMG/M metagenome (GOLD analysis project Ga0136554, IMG submission 104637) | Saline lake microbial communities from Rauer Islands, Antarctica - Metagenome Torckler E5 #431 | ecosystem: Environmental > Aquatic > Non-marine Saline and Alkaline > Saline | place...
ACGGGTATAAATACGAATACACAGAGGATGACAGCAGCAACAGCACAGATGATGAACATGACAGCCAAATAAAAATTACTGAAAATATCAGTGTTAGCAACAACTCTCTTATCTCCTTGCGAAGATTCATTCCGCTCGCGTCGGAGAATGCAGCCATTACGACACGCACACGGAATCGTAAAAGAGAACACGATGCAGTATATCAAACCTACATACTCGGAAAATCCTATCATCCCATCAATGACTATCACGCGAAAAGAGATGATGAAGCAAATTTATTTTGGTTCACTTACCGATGTGACTTTCTCGAAATCAAGCCTTATGCAATCACCAGTGATGCGGGGTGGGGGTGTATGCTACGCTCGGCGCAGATGTTGTTTGCACAGGTCATGAGGATGCATTGCAAGGGAAGGGAATGGAAGGCCGAAAGGAGTTTGAAAATGAGGAGGCAAGATTTCTTTCTGAGCAATTTGATGACTTGGTTTGCAGATTATCCTTGCGCAAAGGGAAGAAGTGGTGGATCGTGGTATTCGCTTCATAACATGGTGGCTGCGGGATGTGCGCGGTATGATGTTTTACCGGGGGAGTGGTTCGGCCCTGGGACTGCTTGCTACGTCCTGAGAGATTTAGTAGAGCTCCACAGAAGAGATTTGCAATGTTATGTCGAGAATCAGCAGATACGGGAGGGAGAGGTAAACAAAGGACACAATGAAGCCGGATCTCTAAAAGTGTACGTTGCGCCAGAGGGAACCATTTATCGTTCTGACCTGAAAGAGCTGCTAGTCACGAAGACACACGAAGATGAAATCCAGAGGATGGGAAAAGAAAATCATGTCAAAGGCAGTGCACAAGCAGTAATTTCTTCACCAAAACAAACACTGAAAGAAACGGATCCCAAATACCACCATCCGTTGTATGAATCACCACTCGCAAGTATTGCATCTAATGCAAGCATTCCAGACGAATGGAATGCGTCACTCCTGATTCTTGTACCATTACGATTAGGTCTAAAGCAATTCAACGCATCGTCTTATAAAGTTCCACTTGCGCACATGCTATCTTTCCCCCAATCTGTTGGTTTCTTGGGTGGATCTCCCAGGCATGCATTGTGGTTCTACGGTGCCAACTCTGATGGTAGTAAGGTTTATGGATTAGACCCTCATACTGTTCAGAGAGCACCTCGCCGACGAAAACTTGCTCCAGAAGAAATGACTAGCAACGGAGGAAGGACACACGATATCGTCTTTTCTGATGAATATCTTCGTTCCATAAATTGTCCAAATGGGTCTGCGATGGATATGCAAAGAATTGACCCAAGTTTAGCATTAGGATTTTATTGTTGCGACCGTGAGGACTATGAATCGTTTCAATTATCATTGAAAGCCATGAGGGAAGATGATGAGTTGAAAAAATATCCAGAATTATTTACTATAGCAGATGCAAAACCTAACTATGCTGCAGATGTGTCTTCTGCAATGATGGACATGATGATGAGTAGTTCTTCCCAATTATTAGATGGTGAACACATGGATGGCGAGAACAGAGATGAGGATGATGAATATATCATGCTGTAATGTAATATAAAAACTGTTAATTTGGTTTCCGAAAAATTCAGATTTATTTGTACTTAAGTTGATCGACAGATGCTTCATATGCAGATAGCCTTTGAGCCTGCTTTCCCATCTTCAACTGATCTAATTTAAACGCTTTGCATGACATACCATCAAATGCAACTGGTATCGACGTCATCTCTTCATGATTGTCATTTTCCTGAACTTTCACCAATTCATCTTCGTTGAAGAAATGAGTAAACGCACCGGCATCAATACCTTCGATGAATTCTTCCCCGTTTGCAGCAGTTAGATCAGCCTTTCCATCAAACTTGACAGTCACAGCGAAGTTATCATCGACAAATTCAGCACAGCAGCAAGTTGGATCCACTTCGCACTTTTCCCATGTATTAATTACTTGTCCGGTCCTACCTCTCAGGTCTATTCCAGCTTTGATGACAGTTGAGGTTACTTTCACTGATTCTCCTACATTAAACCAATATGCACAAGAAGCATCTCTCATTTTCAGCGTAACTTTGTTTCTATTCGATAATATCTTTTTACTTGTTGATAATGTTGTCAACGACTGGAGAGAATCTACACGATGTTGCGCAGTTTCTAACATTCTTCGAGACTTTGTGAGACCGGTTAATGAATAACTGAGATCGAGGCAGGAAACAGTGATGAGCAGCTGGAGAATAACTTGAAGAGGTGCCATGATAATTCTCCAAACCAGATATATTGTTATTATCGCCGAGCGGTGCAACCTTTTAATAAGTAAGAAGATGAGAAAGGAAGGCAAGAATGCACAGTATCAGGTGAAGTACCAAGTACAAACTACTGTTGTCCAATATCATTTATCATAGGTACATCATAACATCATACATCATACTACTAGTTGTTGTACTTACTAGTATTTACCACTATTACATATAGATAGATAGAGTTGTCTTTTACAAGCTTTTACGTCTTGGTCTTTTACCTTTTACGTTCCCTGTCCACATCAGTACCTGGTACCCTTCCTCTCCTTCTCCTCCTTTTAATTTTCTTCCTTCTCTTTTTGTGGTGCGGCGTGGGGTGGTGTCTACTTTCAAAATTAGAACACTTTTCTGACTTTTTGGAAATTCTTATTTACCCTGATTACCCCACTTCCGAGAGAAACCATCCGAAAGACAACAATTTGCGTATTTAGATGGAGAATACAAAATTGCTTCCACATTGAATATTGACTCTCAAAACAATCTCTGATGATTCATACCTACCGGTAGCTATCTTTCCAAAAGCAGTTGCTTTAAAAATAATTACCAGTATGTTACCGTTTAACTGGTAAGGATGACAACACTTCTTCTGAGGCCACGTGACAACCACAAAAACAATTCGAAGTTGCACAATGCACAACAGTCAGTACGAAGTAGTTGTCATGAAAACCAACGAAAATAGTATATGCAATATACCATAGTTTCTATTTCTTTCAAAACTGAAAGAATTTGTTACTACGATACCATGGCTCCCGACATTAACCACGCAACAAACGTTGGATATGAACCTCTACCGACGTCCCTCAAACGTCGTCAGTCCTTGGAGCTCATGAACCCTCCACCCAACTCGCCTCTACGAAAGACAAGTTTTGTTTCTGGAACATTCAATCTTGTGGCCACAATAGTTGGTGGAGGTGTACTCTCATTACCACTAGCCTTTGCCAAAGTCGGAATTATCCTTGGCACTATAATGATGGTATTTTCTGCCGTCATTACTGATTTCAGCTTGTATCTCTTGTGTTGTTGTGCCCGAAGAACAGGATCCACTACATATATTGACGTTGTCCGATTTGCTTTTGGGCCGATAGCCGAGATATGCATTACTGCAATTTTGTGGACCTACCTTTCTGGTGTTCTGATAGCTTTTAACGTCTTGCTTAAGGGGATCTTTGCCCCTTTGGCGAGAAGTTTTGTATCGAACTATACATCGATCAATTTGAACACCGAGGGGAATTTCGATGCATTAGTTTTATTGATCATACTTCTTCTTGTATCGCCCCTCACACTCAAGCGAAATCTGTACGCACTTCGTCATATTTGTTACGTAGGGTTCGCATCCGTGTGTGTGATCGCAACATCGATAGGAATTCGGGCGTATCAGCGAAATAAAAGTTATCATTCGGGAGAGCTTGATTCATTAAAGACGAGCTCGAACCCTGCTGGACTGGATGACATTGATATGCAGATCAAATACTTTACTACCGATTGGAGGGATGTCTTATTCGCTTTTCCAATTATTGTGCTTGCGTTTTTGTGCGCGTTCAACATGGTGGAGGTTCATTGTGTAAGTTCACAAAGTAGATGATTCGTCTATGATCTTGTGATCACGACTTTGTTCTCATATCTTACTTCATTTATCAATTTTTGTATTCAGGCGTTGGAAGATCCAACTAGAAAGAGAGTGAAAAAGGCAATCCATAGTTCGATCGCATCTTGTTTTGTGCTATTCCAGGTATTTGGTTTGGCTGGATATTTTTACGCGTATGATGCATGCAGGGGAAACATATTTCTCAATTTTGGTGAGTGTGACTATAGCATTGATTTCATCAAGTTCATACTACGCTTCTCAGCATTGACTTCATCAAGTTCATACTACGCTTCTCACATTCTTTTTTTCCTGTTGTTGCAGATCCGTCTGATCCATTGATAATAGTTGGTCGACTGGGAATGGGGCTGACATTGATGTTTGGATTACCTTTATCCATTCTACCTTGCAGAGAAGCATTCTTGAGTTTGATTCAGCAGCTTGGAAGGTTTTGGAATGATTCTCGCGAACCAGCCAACATCGTGGAAGATTCTGAAGCTGATGCTTCAATCGTCATGACTCCAGATACAACTCTGCTGACGAGGAAAAGTATGGAAACATCATATTCATCTTTCGCGTCGGCTGAAATTGATGTTAAGTCAGACATTGATAACGTTGAGCGCTCAAGTACGGGTTCGCTTCCATCTTTTACTTCGACTGAGCTTGTACCTGGTTTTGATGTTGAAAAGAATGAAGAGCACGAACTTCAACCGGATGTCAACCCACACGATCGCAACACTGCTGTCCACGTTGGTACGACAATTGCAATGACAATATTTTCATTTTTTGGTGCTGTATCAGTTCCAGGAGTGGCTGTAGTATGGTGTATTCTAGGATCATCTTTGGGAATGTTTATTGCATTTATCTTCCCTTGCGCATGTTATTTGAAGATCAGAGGGGGGAAAGGAATGGGAAGGCGCACTAATGCTGGCGCTTTGGCACTTTTGATCTTCTCAATAGTAATCTCTGTGGTATGCACTACCCAGACTATTCTGGGAATTCTTTCAAAAGACGACTAGGTGAAAGATATTTGAGGCAAGGTGGACAATGCCAAGAACCGCACCGTCTTCTTTCGTGGATAATATATTAACTTACTCTCTGGTAAAATATCCACAGCACTGCTCACTTCGTTTGCTGACAAAGCCTTGAACATATGGATGATTGATCAGTTTCTTGATTATTGCGCTGTGTAAATATTTACGGATGGGTGCCGGTCGTGGGATGGCAAAGAAGACTTTTTATTTTTTATCAACTAGCCCAAAAGATCCGACGCGAGAAAGATACTTTTAAGGACCTTGATATTATAATGATAGACTACGATTACCGATCTATGAATAATGAATAATATCGTACGTAATATGTAGTGCATCGTTGAAAGTAGAGTGACAACATATGTGCGCCCGGGACTGTGCCTGTAGGTACCTACTGCCATTCTTTGCAATTTTACCAGAGGTAAGAAAGCGAGTAAGATGATGATGTATGATGCAGTAGTATGATGCATCGTCTGTGGTAATTATTCTGATCGTGATGTTTTCAGGATTTCAGAGTGTCTGCTGGTGTCTGTCTATCGTGTCATAATATTTTTGTCTTCAATTTGACTGGCTTCTTTTGAAAAAAGCTGGTAAATAATTAGACAACAGACAACGCTGAAGAACACAAGCAAGCATCTCTGTAATTGTGTTAACACGCACATTATTGTATTGCGAACACTGCAATCTAGCTTCTTCCAACGTATTCTTCTTCAAGACTGAAAAAAATATCAGTAGACACCAAGAAAGAACGCACAAGTAATGGCAGAGATCAAAACGAATGCAGAGGTCATCCACGAGGCGGATGGTATTCAACAAAACACAAAGGTAGCTCTCTTTAGGATTCAGCAACAGGCTGCTCAGATAGAGGAGCTAGGTGATAACACTCTGTCAAAAATGAAACATCAGCATTATCAATCAAAGAAAATCCAAGAGGATGCAGAGAACCTCAATTCAAGTCTCAAAAAGACCAAGAAATTGCAAAATTCTTTCGATAGATTGACTGGAAACTGGCGTGGGCGCCATAAGAAACAAGCTCAAATTGAAGCCAAAGAATATATTGCTGCTGCAGATAAAAATCATGAACTCGATCGGGTAGGCAGACAAAACAGCGACACAGAGAAGTACAAGTACGCTGTATCATCACATACCAAGGTCGTGAAAAAGCTTCCCGATCAAGCCAAACTTACGAGCAGCGTTGTCGCTACTAGTCGTCGAGAAGATCAGAATCTAGATGCCGAAGAGAAAATGGGATTGGATAGACTAGCGAGTAATGAAAATGATATTGATGCTATGCTCGACCAGATGGCTCCATCTCTTGACCGACTCGTGGAAATGTCCATGTCAATGGGGGAAGAGACACAGGCACAGTGTGCAAATATGGATAAACTGACCAAAGCAGTGAAGAAGGGAAACACCAAACAAGCTATTGCCAATTCTCGGATTAAGCGCAACTTAACGGGAAGATGGATCAAGCGGACACACGCTGATTAGTACGAAGTTCAACTGCTTTCCGATAAGATTTAACATTTCGAAAAATCCGCTTCAAATTCTATTATTTAATTCCATATTTCTTTAAATTTTCCAATTCAGTTCTGAATAAAGGACCTCCGTCCAATTTTGATGAATTGCAATATTTACCACTTCTCTGATGTACCTGCACTTATATCTTGTCAATAGAATCATTCAAAACTGAATCTTCTTCCTTATCCGTATAATTCGATCGTGTGAGAGCAGGACCTCGTCAATGAAAGTGGTCGTATGTACACTAAATATCGTTCAAGATTTGTAATATTATTGCTTTTGACTTCTCAAACACATCAGATTACATATTAGTTTCCTACAAATTTACAAAACTTTCTAGAATTGAAAGAGATTCTTTCTCGGCGTCAATCAAGAGATTCCTTCATTGTTATCACTTCTTGCACTTCAGTTTCCGACCTGACTATCGGCTAGAGAAGCCCCAACATTGGCAGTTTGAGGCGATGCCTCTTCCTGTTGATCAAAAACAATCTCTTCTTCTCCATGGTCAGCCTGTTCACCAATAACGATTCCATCATAGTCGGCTTCACTCTGATCAGATCTGGGTCTATCATCAGATTCATCACCAACAGGTCTATCATCTATATCTTGTGCTTCCTGTAAACTCAGCTGAATAGCCATCTCTAATTGTCTCGCTTCGGATAGATCTGCAAGAAGAGCTTCTTGGGGAGACATACCGTTATCGTCGCGCCCAGGATACCCAATAAACGGATTTCGTCGTTGTTCAAACTCTCTTTGACGCAATAGCGCCTGCACAAAGCTCTCGGTCTCACGTTGCCTATTACTAACAGGGTTCCCATCGCGATCACTACCTCTATCATTATTCCTCCTTCTCGAAATTAATCTAGATCGTCGGCTTCGTCCATTGTTGTCACCATCATTTCCATCTCTATTTTGGCTGCCTCTATCGTTGCTTGCCCTGCTATTGGCATTATCGCCAGTTCTTCTAGATGCCTCCTCCCGCATGTTCAATAATAGTGCAGCCTCCAACAAGAGCAAATCGTCGATGGTTTGTCTTCCGTTTGCTCGACCATCATTAGTGTCCCCAGCCGAAAGCCCTGCAAAAAGACCAACTCTATCAGAAATACTCATTGGCTGTTCTCTCTCTCTATCATCTAAACCAGTCGCGACAGGCAAACCTCCTCTGTTGCTGAACCCCATCAATTGTTCCAATTGCCTCCGTGTATTTCTACTTCTTTCTCTTCTTCTTTGCTGATACTCCAATTCGTGCCTATCCCTCTCCCGTTCCGCATCTGCAGTCATTTTCCTAACGAGTGGATGCTGGCTCTGGGAACTCATTTCTTCCTCCAATTTCCTCCTCTCCTCGGGTGCCATTGCAACAATTCCATTGCCGTCAAAATCAGAAGACAGGGTCCTGCTTCTGCATCTAGATTCCAAATCAGCACTGAGATTGGATCCAAATGAAGAATTCTGCAGTACTTCCTTGGGATTATTATCCTTGTCAGGTGAAAATTTTGCCTTGATACTCGCTTCAATAAACTGTTGCTCTTCTGTGTCCCTCTGTCTGACAAAATCATCATCCAAACTCTTTGCAATTCTAGCAGTCATCTTGGCATTGTTACAGAATGGACACGGATTACTCATTTTGCAATCTTGCAATTGCAAAAAACATTCAGAGCAAATGGTGGCCTTGCAGCAATCGGCCATATTAATTTCTTTATAATGCAGGAAGCAAATCGGACATTCCTGATCGGTAAGGATGGTCCTGGAATCAGTTCCAGTGAGTCTTGCCGCTATTTTACCGTCAGCGATGAGTCGCCGAATCTGTTTAGTTTCCCAATGCGGGCAGGAATGGTAGAGACCCGATGGTCTGCAGCGTATTTCAAGCTCTTCTTTGGACAGACCGAGCCGGCCTTTGTGATGATGATGATGAATGACGGTCATGATATCAGGTTAGTGGTGCGTTGGTCTGTGCATACATTCGCAACAGATGCAGTGTCGCGACTCAGGGCTACAATTATTGTCTTCGTAGTAATTGATTCCATTTGAAACACATTTGCAATGATAAAGCCTTACCTGTAGTTCTACGGAACGGTTTGTTCTTGGGACCGCTGCCATTATTTGAATGATGATTTCCCATACTACAGACGCTAACAATGATTGTAATGAGATCCTGCAAACCTCGTTAACTTCTGAATTAGTTTTTGTTTTCAATAGAACCGTCTTGACAGTTCATTTAGGTTCTTACTTTCTACTTTCTATTCAAGATATCAGCAGTCAAGTAGCAAGTGAAAGTACGGTAGTCAAGTTCAAGTAGTCAACTTTGCCTCTGTCAGAAAAAGTGAAATTTTAAATAGCCTATTCGAATTTGAAATAGGCGTCAAAGCTTCAGGTTCTATCAAAAGGAGAACAAATTTGAAATAAAGAAGCCACGACAGACGACAGTCAGATGATGATTCCCCGCAAAAAAACTAAAACCTTCAGCGAGCCTTCTTCGTCGCAAATCGCAGCCGGAAGCCGGAAGGCTATCTTCATCATCTACAGTCGTACATAGCTTCTACAACAGTAGTAGGTACCATAGCCATCATCATAAAATTTCAGATGAACAAAAACCGAAGATGACCAAAGATGGCAATGAATATTCAAAGATTGAAGCATCTCAAATTGACGAGGGTAAAGGATCTCAAAATATACTTAGCTCGGTTAGTCATAGCTTCGAAGATCCCTATACAGTGGCGAGTGATGACACGGTCGAATATGAATATCCAAGCGACCCATCTGAAAGTGATTTGGATCTTCCTGCAGGTGTCGCTTTTGTAGAAGAAAGTTCAAATGTTCTAAGGGCTGTCCTAGATGAGCTGGAATTTGAGAGAGCACGCAGGATACAATTAGAAATACAATTTGCCGAATTACCGAGGAAAAAGCTAGAACAGCAGCAGACAAGATTGGTCCAAGATCAAAGTGAACCTGACGAAGAACAAAATGAAAAAGATCAATTAAGGAGCCATCAGACCTTGCAGATTGCTCATGAGATAAACTCAATTTTTGTTGACTACGAGAGCGTTCCTAAGCGATTACTTTTGCCAGTCCTGACAAATCTCTTTTCCAAGCTTTTTGATGCTGCTATTCAAGACACTACTTGTGGGACTGGGTCCAAAACTAAATCCCGTATCCACATCATCACCAAGAACAAGGAGAAGAGAATCAAAAATGTGATCAACAGAGTGTACTCCCAATGCGACAGCTCCATTACGAGTAAACTCTTGCGCGTAGATTATGAGAAAGAAACCATTAAACCTGTACTCGAAACTCTGTGTTTGCATTTTGTCAACAAATTAATTGCCGATACTTATGAAGCAATCACACCTAATCTTGATTATGCTACCCAGAAAGCAAAGAATATAGATTTAGAGAAGCAGCTTGATGCTGCGAAACTTCAAAGCGAAAAGAACGCCAAGAGACACACGAGAGAAAAAGTTGAATACCTCTCACTTCTTGACTCGCTCACATCCGATAACGATGCTATCATCATTGCTGCCGAGAATCCAAGTAAAACTCTGCCATTGCACCAAATAAGGTTTTTGGAAATCATGCCATGGGATGATCGAGCACAGGATTATATTTCTGCATTGGAAAA
>Ga0136554_1001320_pt1 | contig 10043 bp, 13 predicted proteins | sample AntRauTorckE5431_FD_104637 | JGI IMG/M metagenome (GOLD analysis project Ga0136554, IMG submission 104637) | Saline lake microbial communities from Rauer Islands, Antarctica - Metagenome Torckler E5 #431 | ecosystem: Environmental > Aquatic > Non-marine Saline and Alkaline > Saline | place...
AAATGGGGTGGAAACTTTCATCATGAGCTTGTTAAGGCTTGGATTGAAAATAATGATGCGGGTTTTACCGAGCTCGAACGTAATATAGTATTTGAATGGGCACGCAAAAGTGTAGGAGAATAATGGCTGACAACTCTGAGAAAGAAAAACAAGAAACAATTCGTCTAATGAAAGACGCTAAGAAGTACAACGAAGAAACTGTAGCAGCGATCGGTAGCGGTGACGATAGCGAGTTTACAGATTACCAATATGACGTTGCTATCAACTGGCTGCAAAGACAAGCAGGAATAAAACAATGAAACAGTATTTAGAAGCCCTTGCCCATGTATACAACCACGGCATCGACAAAAACGATCGAACAGGTGTAGGAACATGTTCTGTGTTCGGTTACCAGATGCGTTTTGATTTACGCAAAGAGTTTCCGGCGGTAACAACAAAGAAGCTAGCATGGAAGAGTGTAGCCAGTGAACTACTTTGGATGCTAGAAGGCTCTTCAGATGAACGCAGACTTGCTGAGATCCGTTACGAACAAGATCGAAACAAACTAATCGGTAAGAAGACTATCTGGACTGCTAACGCAGACAAACAAGGTGCCGAATTAGGCTACATAAACACAGACACTCACAAAGAACTCGGACCGGTATACGGTCATCAATGGCGGTTTTGGGACGCTCAATTAGGTTATGTAGACCAGGTTAGAGAAACACTTGAGCGTTTACAGAACGATCCAGACAGCAGACGTCACATCGTAAGTGCGTGGAATGCTGACAGAGTAGACGTTATGGCACTGCCGCCGTGTCATACTATGTTTCAGTTCTACGTAGCCAACGGTGAGCTAAGCTGTCAACTGTACCAGCGTTCGGCAGACATGTTCCTTGGCGTCCCGTTTAACATTGCAAGCTACAGTCTGCTGATTCACATGTTTGCACAGATACTTGGACTAAAAGTCGGCGAGTTTGTTTGGACAGGCGGTGACTGTCATATCTACAACAACCACAAAGAACAAGTGCGTAGTCAGTTAGAACGCAAGCCAAGAACAGGACCCACGCTTGAAATGCCCGAGTTCAAGAACTTAGACGAACTTCTACAGACAACAACAAGCGACTATAAGTTAGTCAACTACGATCCAATGGACTCGATCCCAGCGCCAATGGCAACCTAACATGGCTTTCTACTATCGCAAAGACATGCCCGAGTACATAGAAATAAAAGACGAGCAGTATCAACTCTGTAGCGTCGACAACCTAGGTGTTGCTCTAGAGAAACTTATTGAACTCGAAAAATGGGCTGAAGGAAACTTTAGGGAAGACGAACTCTTAGTCTGGGACATCGACGTTCATCATCTCTATTTGTACCTGTGGTTTAGTAGACCAACGTCAGCAACTCTGTATGCATTGTCAACGGAACACAGATGAAATTAGTGCATTACCACGATGTTGTTAGAATAAGACTCAGGAGTCCAATGATAATATCCTGTAGAAGCGGTATGGATATGTCTTCGAAAATGCATAAAATAAGGGAATACTGCAAAAAGCTGGACAACGATTCTACAGTTATTTGGGAGTCAGCTCACCATCAGATACTGCTCTGGTTTGATGATAAAAAGTACGAAAGTTATTTTAGAATGATAGGAATGTAAAAGGAGCCCGTAGGCTCCTTTTTTGTTACTCTGCCCCGTACATCTCCAGGACCTCTTGTACTGCTTTGTGTCTTTCCACGTCTCCTTTTGCAAAACGGACTATGTCCAAGTGTGCTGTTTTTTTATTCTCTAGGTGTTGTAAAAAGTCAATAAGACCATTATTCTTTAATCGGTCTGCTTGCTCTAGATCTCCAGTGACTGCCATATACGAATCTTCGCCTAAACGTGTAAGCAACATCTTCATTTGGTTAACAGTGGTATTCTGCATTTCGTCTGCTATGATAAAAGATTTCTTGAATGTACGTCCTCTCATATAAGCAAGCGGAGCAATCTCAATAATCTCTTCTTCGAGCATTCCTGCTATTTCTCTTGCACTAAAGTATTCTCTTAGTACATCAAAAATAGGTCTTGTCCACGGAGCCATTTTTTCTATCAGCGTACCTGGTAGCGCACCTAGGTCTTCATCAGCTGATACTGCTGGTCTCGTAACAATAATGCGATCAATGTCTCCGGCTTTGAATAATTTAACAGCAGCCTGAACTGCCAACATAGTTTTACCCGTACCTGCTGGCCCTACACCAAAGACGATACTCTTGTCATGGTCTAACAGCTTCAGCATGTATGCTTCCTGTGCTTTATTTTTCGGTACGATATGAACTTGTTTCGGATGGTTGTGTTGATTTATCTCAACAACATTGTTGAAGTTTTTGTTGTGCTTCTTCGCAGCACCTCGTTTTGCACCCATTAAGTGTCCTCCTTTGGGTTAAAGAGTAAGGGCTTTGGAGAACTCCTTGCCCTCACATAACTATTTAGCTACGGTGCACAAGAGTTAAATATAAACATTAAAGAAAGCTCGCGATAAATAAGTATACAACCAGCTAACGGAAATCTTACAATGCAAGACGTAATGGACATCATTAAAAACGTAGAGACGATCTACAACTCCAACACCAGCTTTGAAATCCTCAAAGACTTTGAACGTGTATTAGATGAACTCGACATATACGTTTATTCGAACTGGGAAAACGGTGAACTGGCATTTGGGCCTAGGATAACAAGACATTGGGTAGAGTGCGGGTTTATGTGGCCACAAGAGGAAATGCCAGACCCGATGGGCGGGAAACGCCTTACTGATTACGATTGCAAAGTTAGCTACAAAAAAGATTACATCATCGAGCCACGAAAAATCGAAGATCCAGACGACATGCGTCCTGGAACTAAAAAAGGCAAACTTGATAGACACGCTGTATGGATTGTGATAATTAAGATGCCTAAGAGTCTAGTAGCTGACATCTACGGTGGTTACTTGCAGCAAGAAATAGAACAAAACGAAGTCAATGATGTTACACCGCCAGATCAAGAACAGCAACCTGCAGACGATCTAGCTGACAGCATGGGCGACGAAAGCAGTCTTAACACAGAACTAGACACTGATGGCGCTGGCGGCGACGAGGAGCTTGGACTATAATGGGATTAAGAGCAGGCGACCTACAAGACCTAGTGTACGACATCTTTGAAGTTGATAACTTTCAGTCAAAGATGGGCGAAGACAAAGATATAGTAACAGTTAGCTTTAGCGTAAAAGAAAAAGATGCAGCCGAAGACCTAATGAACTTCTTTGAAAAAGGTTACGGCTTCATATTAGATGCCGACCGAACTCCAGGCGAACAGCACGACGGCACATACAAGGTGTTTGTTGAAATAGAACGCAACAACGAAGTACCTGAAAACATAGTAGAGATGTGCGACGGTGTTCTTAAACTTGCTAATCTTTCAGAACTAAAGTTTCGCTATCATAAAAACTTTAGAGCTGTGCCAGTAACACAAGAAGCACTAGCAGAACAAATTCCTACTGACCCAGACGAATACAATGGTCTAATCACTAATCGAGATATAGAAAGCTACTTCGAATTCTTCGATCGCAGTTATGTAGACAGTATAAGCATGTTGGGCGAAACGCTTACTATTAAAAAGAAATGGGCAGATCCATTGCAGTTTAAGTTTATCGACTTCGGGCCAGTTGAAGAAACAATCAACAACATTAGCGAAAGTTTTAACGCTAATGATTTTGCTGAAATTATCTTTCTCAGCAAATATGTAGGTGATTACAACATCACTAAGTATGGTAACAAACTAACATTTGAGAATAAAGGTAATGTCTTGGTCTTGGAAAGAATTGTTTTTTAAAAAAGAGAAAACTAATATGTCAGATAAGTTCGATTTTAATTTTACCCGTGCTATGGTTAAAGAATTGCTTGCTAGCAATTCTGATGTGGACGACTGGCACGAGATGATGTGCAAGGTACTGCCAAAGTACGACATCACTACAGTAGAGCGCGTGGCAGGATTTATTGCACAGTGTGGCCACGAGAGCAGAGACTTTAGTGTGCTTACAGAAAACCTCAACTACTCTGCATCAGCACTTAACAAAATCTTCTCAAAGTATTTTGAAAGAGCAGGTAGAGCTGCTGACGAATATCATCGTCAACCAGAGCGCATTGCCAATGTAATTTATGCAGACAGAATGGGAAACGGCTCACCAGCAAGTGGCGACGGGTGGCGTTACAGAGGCGGCGGCATACTACAGCTGACCGGATTTAACAACTATTCAAGTTTTGCTGAGAGCATCGGAATGACTGCTAGATCAGCAACCGACTATGTACGCACCAAAGAAGGCGCCTTAGAAAGCGCGTGTTGGTTCTGGACAGAGAACAACTTAAACAGATATTGTGACAAGCAGGACATTGTGGGCATGAGTAAACGCATCAACGGCGGTACACACGGTCTTGATGATCGCAAAACAAGGTATCTACATGCAATGGATGTTCTAGGAGGCGACCTAGAGCCTGCAGAAATCAACCTCGATGTAGTACTGAAAGAAGGAAGCAGGGGCCCAGCAGTAGCACTAATACAACGCGAGCTGGGCATTACAGCGGACGGAATCTACGGGCCAGGAACAGCCCGTTCTGTTAAACGCTGGCAGAAGAAACAAGGATTAACAGCAGACGGAATTGTCGGACCTAATACATTCAAAGCAATGTTGGAGGGGTAACATGTTCGGAGGAAAAATCGCGTTGGTAATGGGTCTCATTATCCTAACAATGGGCGGACTTGGCTATTGGTATTACCAGGATTCACAGGCAACTATTTCGACATTAAACAAAAACAACGCTAAACTTGAGCAAAACCTTGAACTAAGCGAAAAGGCTGTTGACAGCTTAGAAAGAAACATTGACAGTCTTAATGAGCAAACTACTACGCTCAACAACACACTCGCAGACACTCGTTCGCAAAACAACGAGCTTGCAGAACGTTTAGAAAAACACAACCTCGGTATCTTAGCAAAACGCAAACCTGGCCTAGTTGAACGAGTAATAAACAACGCTTCAGAAAAAGCAGGCAGGTGCTTTGAGATTTTAAGCGGAGCAGAACTAACGGAGAAAGAGAAAAACGCGACGTCAGCAAGGACCGCGAACTCCGAGTGCCCGTGGTTGTTCAAGGAGCCGGTTGATGAAAGCAACTAATGTACTGGTGCTCGTCCTGGTTGCAACCTTGCTTAGCGGATGCAGTTGGCTTACTAAAGAAGTAGAAACCTCGTACACGCCAGTCGAGAAACCAACACTAACATTGCCTGACGCAGACGAAGTGCGTATGCGTAAAATTGAATGGTTCATTATTACTGAAGACAATTACGAAGAAGTGTTTGCCGAGCTCAAGGAGTCAGGTAATGTTGTGGTGTTGTTAGGACTAACTAGTCAAGGCTACGAAAACCTTAGTTTGAATCTTTCAGATATTAGAACATTTGTTCAACAACAGCAGGCAATAATCAAAGCATACAAAGGCTATTATGCCGAAAGCAACGAAGTTATGGACAAGGCCAACGAACAACTTGAACAAGGCAACGACGAAGAATAAAAGAACACACTCTTAGGACCGTTATAGTTACAGCCTAGATGTGTCGGTGCTCACTACCGTTGGAAAGGGCCGCTACCCTCAAATCTAAAAAGTGTGAGTTTATTTTGTAGCAATCCTCTATAAATATTTGTGGAGGGCCAAAGGATGGACAACAGTATGGCAAAATTTGATCAAGACAACGACGGAACGTTAACTCAGAAAGAATTTGAACTGTATCAGCAGAACGAAAAACTACAGGCTACACTTGCAAAGCAAGATGCCCAGCGTAAGATGGCATGGGTGTCTATGGCAGCTATCATTGTAGTAACAGGAGCGTTATTCTTGCCAGGCGTATCAGAAGCACGCATTGACGCATTAGTGCCGATGTTAGACTGGTTTTACATCTCAACAGCAAGTATTGTTGGTGCCTTTATGGGCATGACTGCTTGGATGAGCAAAAAATAACTCAAGACGCCACTTCTTGCGCACTATCTTAGATAAGTATTAACATGGACTACTATAGTGTGCTTGGCGTTTCTAAAAACGCATCCCAAGAAGACATCAAAAAAGCATATCGCAAACTAGCGATGGTGCACCACCCTGACAGAGGCGGTGATGCATCCAAGCTCACTAGCATAAACGAAGCATACGAAGTAATCGGCGACGTAAACAAACGAGCAGAATACGACAATCCACAGGCAAGGTTTAACAGTAACAACTGGGAAGACATATTCAGTCCTGGTGGATGGTACCGTCGTCAACACCAACCTGTAAACAAAAACATTACAATACAAGCAGAAATCAAACTCAGCGACGTTGTAAAAGGAAAGCGCCTGTATGCCAAGTACAGACTCCGCAGCGGACGTGATGAAACTGTTGAAATACACATTCCACCAGGTATTCATCACGGCGAAACCATACTGTACAACGGACTAGGCGACGATTACTTGTCTGTTCATCGAGGCGACCTAATTGTAAAGGTTAGGATACTACCCGAGAAAAATTGGACTAGACAAAACAACGATCTGATGCTAACATGTAGTGTAAATGCAATAGATATGATCGCAGGTGGCGCAGTTGAACTTACTGGCATAGACGGCAAACAATTTAAACTGAAGGTACACCCCGGTACCCAAGCCAACGCAATCTTTACAGTACAGGAACAGGGATTGCCCGACAGACGCTCTGGACGACGTGGGCAACTAAAGATCAAACTTGTACCTGAGATACCCAAAATTCACAACGCTGAACTACTAGAAAATTTAAGGAATGCAAGAGATGCAGCTAGTTAAAGCGCCAGATCCCTGGCTAGAAAAGAAAGTACAATCGTTCGACTTCAACGAACTAGACGCAAAGCAGATCGAATCTGATATGATCGAGCTAATGGACACTGAAGGCGGCATCGGACTCAGTGCAAACCAAGTAGCACTGGACGCACAGATCTTTGTAATGAAACCGCATCTTCTTACAAACAAAGAGCCGTTTGCTATAATCAATCCAGAGATTGAAAAGGTATCGGTTAACACAGAAAGTGGTCCTGAAGGCTGTTTGAGTTTTCCGGAACTTTTCTTTAGTGTCAAGCGACCACGTGGTATCGTGGCAAAATATCTTGACACAGACGGAAAAGAGTGTACAATAGAATTGTACGATATTGATGCTAGGTGCTTTTTACACGAGTATGATCACCTGCAGGGCATCCAATTTACTGATAGAGTAAGTAAACTCAAGCTAGACCGCGCAAAGAAAAAACGCCAAACAATGAGGAAGCAAATGCATGGAACCAAGTAAAGAATTACAACTGGTTTTTGAAAAGTCACTTAACGACGCAAAGAAACTCAAGCATGAATATGTGACACTGGAACATTTCTTGTTTGCAATGCTTTGCGAAGAAAGCTTCGAAGAGCTGATTAAGAACGTGGGCGCCGACCCTGAGTTCATTAAAAAGAACCTCGAAGCACACCTCCGCACTGGCTGCGGCGACATCATTGTTAAAGGCGACAATGTAAAGCCAAAGAAAACGCAAGCTGTTGAGCGTGTTTTAAACCGTGCATTTACTCAAGGGCTGTTTAGCGGACGCGATGAGATTGAACTCACTGATGTGTTCTCTAGCATCCTAAGCGAGAAAAAATCTATCAGCGTGTACTGGATTGAACGTGCTGGTATTACCAAAGAAAAATTCTCCGAGTACGTTAGTGCAAACACATCAGAAAGCGACAGCGAAGAAATGAGTGCTGCAAGTGCAAAAGCACTTGGACAGTTCACTACAAACCTCAATGAAGAAGTCAAGCAGAATCATGTAGATCCTGTTATTGGCCGTGCAGAAGAGCTTGATCGTATTGCACTTGCACTTGGACGTCGCAGCAAGAACAACGTTTTGCTGGTAGGTGATCCAGGCGTAGGCAAGGCGCAGCCACTTGACAGCAAAATTAAAGTTCCGGGGGGGTGGACTACTATAGGTGAAATTCAAGTAGGTAATAAAGTAACTGTTCCTAGCGGCGGCGAAGCAACTGTTACCGGCTGTTTCCCTCAAGGATCAAAGGATATTTTTAAACTAACTTTTAAAGACGGAAGAGAAGCAGAATCTTGCAAAGAGCACCTTTGGACAGTGTACGGCGAGTTTGGTGAAAAATACAAGACTGCGTGCGGAAGTAGCAAGAGGCGAAGAGGATGGACTACCCTTAGTCTTGAAGAAATTACAAATCTTCCTAAGTCTAAACTAAAAAGTATTAAATTTCCGCTGCACATTGACGATACCGCAAATAAAGAATTGCCCATTGACCCCTGGCTGTTTGGATTCTTATTAGGCGACGGAAGTTTTGCAGACACCAAGGTAGGAACGTTTACGACTGCTGACAAAGAAATAGTTGACTTAGTTACCGAAAGACTTAAATCTGGGTACACTGTTAAACAGGACATTAATTCGGAAATAGGGTATAGAATTGTAATAGAAGGTCGAAAACAGGGCGGCCGATCGGGACACCTTTATCGAAAAGGAAAATACGAGCATTATTACCGTGATGTAATTAACAAATTGGGACTAACCGGAGCGCAAAGTCACGAAAAATTTATACCTAATAAATTTAAGTGTGCTGGTACTAGCCAGAAAATCGACCTACTAGCCGGACTTATTGATTCCGATGGCTATGTATCGACAACCGGCGCTCTGTCCATTTCCACAGTCAGCAACACACTAGCAACTGATATTCAAGAAGTTGTTCGCAGCATCGGAGGAATTGCTAAGATTACATGTTCTCAAAATAGAACTTACACTTATAAAAATACAAAAACTCCGTGTAAAGATAGCTATAACATTGCTATTAGATTTACGCAACCAAACAAACTATCAAGATTGTCTCGGAAGAAAACGTTATTGCCAGGAGAAAGCTACCAATATGCTGATTTAAAACTTGGGTTAGATAAAATTGAATTTAGTCGAGTAGCTGATGCTAAATGTATTATGATAGACCACGCTAGCCATCTGTATATTACGGATAATTATGTTGTGACACACAATACCGCAATCGCAGAAGGCCTTGCATTTAACATTGTCAACGGCACAGTTCCTCCATTCTTAGCTGAATACGAGGTATACAACCTAGATATCTCAGCAATGCTTGCCGGTTCTAAGTATCGCGGCGACTTTGAGGAGCGTCTCAAGCTAGTGCTTGAAGGACTTGCTAAGAAAAAGAAAACAATCATGTTTGTTGACGAAGCACACATGATGAACGGTGCAGGTGCCGGTGGCAGCGACAAGTCAAACGACTTGGCTAACATGCTCAAGCCAGCTCTTACCAAAGGCAACTTAAAAGTTGTTGCTTCTACTACTTGGGAAGAGTATCGCAAGTACTTTGAAAAAGACCGTGCACTTATGCGTCGATTCCAGCGTGTAACTGTAGACGAGCCTGATCACGATGTGTGTATCGAAATCTTGACAGGACTCAAGAAGTACTACGAAGAGTTCCACGCAACAGAAATCACCGACACTGCAATCGAAGCGGCAATCAAGCTGAGTGTGAAATACCAGCCAGACAAGAAGCTGCCAGACAAGGCAATTGACTTGATTGACGTTGCATGTTCACGCTTTAACCTCAAGCCAGAAGACACAGAGCGTTTGATCACAGCAAAAGAAATCGAGTACGAACTTGCTAAGATGATCAGCTTGCCTGTAGAGAACGTAGCAGAAACCGAAACCGACGGCCTTGCTAACATTGAGAAGAATATCAAGGACAAGGTGTACGGCCAAGACGGTGCAATCGAAAGGATTGTCGACAAGATTCTTGTTGCACAAGCTGGTCTGAAAGACGAGAACAAGCCTATCGGTAGCTTTGTGTTTATGGGCCCAACCGGTACTGGTAAGACTGCAACAGCACAGGAACTGGCGGCACAGCTAGGTGTTAAACTGATTCGCTTTGATATGAGTGAATATCAAGAAAAGCACAGTGTAGCGAAGCTGGTCGGTTCGCCTCCTGGCTATGTTGGCTTTGACGACAACGCAGGCCAGTTGATTACC
>Ga0136554_1001321_pt1 | contig 10043 bp, 8 predicted proteins | sample AntRauTorckE5431_FD_104637 | JGI IMG/M metagenome (GOLD analysis project Ga0136554, IMG submission 104637) | Saline lake microbial communities from Rauer Islands, Antarctica - Metagenome Torckler E5 #431 | ecosystem: Environmental > Aquatic > Non-marine Saline and Alkaline > Saline | place...
GAAAGAAGGCAGCACGGGACAAGTTGTGGACAATCTGACCATGCTTGAGAATTCACCTCCTGAGGAAGTTGAAGATGGTTTGGCATCCCGTCTTGAGATTGCTGCTATTTTGAGAGAACAGCAAGATTCGGAATCAAGGGCTAAGAAACAAGAAGATGATAGAACTTACAAGGACAAATTGCAGGAAGAACAGAGACTCCGTGCCGAAGAGATTCATATGGCCGCCAAGAAGAAAGTAGCAGCACAGCGTGAATCAGAAGAGAGGGTCCAAAGACAGGAGGAAGAAAAAGTGGCTACTGAGGAAAGACGTATCGGTGACATGCAAACTGCACAGGATGCATATTGGGCAAAGAAGATGGAGGAGGAAAACAAACGAAAAGAGCGATCCATGACTGCAGAGGAAAAGGCAATTATAGAGGAAGGGACAAGGCGAAATGAAGAAAGAAAACTCGCTGCATCAGTTCGTGCAGCAGCAAAGCAAGCCGAAATTGAGATGCTCAGGGAAGAGGAAATGCAAAGGGAAAACCCCCACGAAGCAGACATTCTCAGAGAGGTAAGAACAGAACGAGTATTATTTTGCTCAACATGTATTACCGATGACTAGTGTACTTATTTCTGCCGAATTCTTTGATCTTAGGCCGCAGAGGATGAACTACACGAGCGCGAAAAGAATGCTGAAATTATGGAAACATCTTCAGCCTTCACCTCACGTACTGTTCCTCAACCAAGAGAAGACGATGTTTCGTCAAATACGTTTGTTGAGCAACAAGAAAAAAAGAAGGCGGCATTTGATGAATTTATGAAGACACAGAATGAGAGATTAGCTTCATTAAATTCTCCTCTACCATTTTTGGGGAAGATGAAGGCACCCAAGGTTGAACCAAAGAAACCAACCAAACCTCAAGGCGTAATGCCAAGTCTAAATCTTACCGACTTGACCAGGAAGAAAGACACACCAAAAGATGACAATGTATCTCCCGTTCCACCCCCTGCAGCTCAATCACCTGAACCAGCCCCACGCCTGAATCTAGCTGAATTGACGATGGCCAAGAAACCGACCGCACCAGCTCCAGCTGCAGCAGAAGTGAGAATGCCATCATTGGCTGAAATGACTATGCTCAAGAGGACTGAAACTGGTGGAGTACCACCATCTACTCCAAAAAGAAACCCTCCATCCACAACAGGGCCATCATCACCTCGTCCTATTCGTCAGAACATTCCTATAAACAGCGACGATGACGAAGATGATGAGTTTTTTGAATATTCTAGAAGTGGGGGTAATGGTGGAATGTCAATTAAGGATATCATGGCAAAGGAAAACGGTGGTACTAGTGATGACGGGAATAAAAAAGCAGATGTAGCAAAACAGCAATCGAAAATGTGGGGTATTGATATTGATAGATTCATGGACTAGAAACCAGTTCATAATCCATCTTCCATTTTCGAGCACCTATCCAATGGTTCTCCCGTGCATCTCAGTCAATTAAAATAGCGCAAATACAACAATAAATAAATCGCACTTATATATAAATACAAAGAAGAAACGTGCTTAATAATGAAACTTTTAATTAATTAATTCAGCACTGGATTTGGTACACTATCAGTCCTTCCTCGCAGGCAAGACGGCGCACTATTGAAGGTAAGTGTCTGGCATTCTCCTAATTCTTCTTAGAGTCTTTCGAGAACCTACACCACCATCCACGACCGGCATCGACGTCAATGGCTGGTGTCCGTCCCATCGTTTCGCAAAATACTCTTCCTCATCTGAAATATAAGTCATTGTCTGCCGAGGACTCGCACTTTCGCTTCTTTGAAACATGTTGTTTGTGATGACCCCATCATGATATATATCAAGCACATTTTGGAAGAAGACTTTAAAAGAAGATGGTTGCCTCGTATTGATACACCACTGGCAAGACTGTGAAGCCTCCTTTCCCTTTTCTATTAGACCATTTTTTGGCGGTACTATCGCATCTTCGTCTGTTAGAATTGAGCTATTGCAGCAAAGTTTATCTCGGAACTGAAGTAGACTGTGGAAGGCATTGCCACGTAATTCAGTTCTGCTGCTACACGCATCAACTGACATTGAATGATTACTTTGATTCTGATTTTCGGTATTATGATCAGTTTCTTCCATCATTTCAGTTTCTTCCACCATTGAATATAATCTTATATCATTTCTTGCATCAGGCGCCATAGCTGGAACAAAAGAAGCAGATGTGCTTGGTTCCTAGTTGTAATATAGTCGTAGCCGTTATGAGCTAGAAATAGAAGTCTGCAGGTTGATGCTCTCAGTTGCAATCTACAAACAAGCGAGCCATGAGCCGTGATTTTTATCAAAACGTGATCACCAGCATTCTCAATTACTCAAGAAGAGCCTTTTAGAAGTTGTAACACAAAATTAAGAGGGAAGAAGGGGGTGGGTGCTTACAAGAGGTCACTTCCTGGCACCCTGCTGACACCTTCTTGAGCAATTGTTAGCTATTTTAATTTGGTATTTACTTGGTTGGGCCAGCACCTGCCAGCCAGCCAGCCAGCACCCAGCACCACCACCCAGCGCAGAGCTCCCAGCACCCAGCACAGAGCACAGAGTACAAGTCAGCAGTGGTAATGATGAGGAACAATATTTACAGAAGTAGAAGAAGCAGCCCCACCATACGCGAATGGGACACTTCATCTTCTTTTTCGAATGACACATTTGCCGCTTCTTCGCTTCTCATTTTTATGGTTCTCCAACCAAACAATAATTAAACATGTTGTCCCCCGGCGGAGTAATTACAAGGACTGTAAATTAAGAACAGTGACCAGCAGCACCAGTATTATGAGATCTTCGTGCTGCACCACGCATAAAACTTCACAGAATGATAACCATTGGGTGGTATCATTAGAAACTCCATTAGGAACCAAAGGAGAAAGTGATCGTAATCAAATTTCATTTCTTTCCTGGAATATTCTAGCGCAGTATCTATTTGATTCTACACCGCAGTGGTATCACCATGTCGCCGATGATGCCCCTGTCTCTTGGCCAGAACGGTTTCCACTGATAATGGAGGAAATCAAATTATGGAAAGCAGATATTGTTTGCTTGCAGGAAGTAGAGTTTGCAAGCTATGAAGATTTGGAGCCGCACTTTAAAAGCTGCGGCTACCATGGCGTGATGCAGAGTCACAAGCAAAGGACGGGCGATCATGCGTATGGAGTCGCTACCTTTTACAAAAGCCAAAAATTCGATCTAGTAGAATCAATTCACCGGTCCAGAACAATGATTTCTCTTCTGAAAGAAAAGAGTGTGAATTCTTGCGAGGATGAAGAAAGAATAATTGCTGTTCTGAATTGTCACTTGGAAGGAAGTCCTGACAAATCAGTGACAAGAGTGAAGCAACTGCAACATTCGCTTCACGACCTGTCCACAAAGCATACTCATCACAATGTCATAATATGTGGTGATTTCAATTGCGTTTTGGGCAAGTCGGCATGCTCCACATATCTACAGCGAGGAAGTTGTCGCGATGAAGATATTTATGAATGGGGGAGATTGGTGGATCAAAAAGTTGCAGACATACCTCCTCATCCTTACAGCTTTCATTCAGCTTACCCTGTTGAACTTCTTACAAAAACCCCGATGGACTATGTGACATTTGTTTCCAGTCCCCATCAATATTCAGCAGGCTTGGATCAAATTTGGTACCACGAGGGAAGTAGTTCGGTTTCAGTAAAGGGAATCAAGAGAGCATTTCATTCTCTAAAGCACCAACGGAAAATACTCGATACCGGTCTACCTAGTGCTGATCATCCCAGCGATCACTTACCCGTTGGGTGTATTCTTGATTTCGAAAATGCAAAATTAGAAAACTTACTCAAAAAGAAACGCGTGAATTATAAAACAAATTTAATGAGCGAAGTTGAGCTCAGAGATTCCGCTGCCAAATTAATGGATATTTATCCGTTTGCTTCCAAAGAAGAAAAGAGTGACTTTATGTATGCCATCAGTGGCATTAACTTTGATAAAGACAACAAACCTACCAAGGAGCAAATTCTACAAATAAGAGACCGTCGTGCAAAGAAAAAGGAGTTGTTCAGCAAAGCGTCAAACGATGACATCGAAATTCTCGAGGATGTTGCCAAGCTAATAAAGGCAGCCAATTCGAGAAAATAGCAAGAGCATAATTTGACTATCGAGGAAGAGAAGATGAATGTTAGATACGTCAGCATGCGCCGCAGGACACATTCACGACATGGATTTTACTGCAGTATTCGCAGAAGGTGTATGTTCGATTGCTCGAGATAAATAGGGTTGTAAAAATGAGGTTTCGTCAAATTATTTACTTGGATCTCTGCCGGTTGCATTGCCACCATTTATAATTCTACACCATTTATTTTCTTACACAGGAGTCGATGAATGCATAGGCGTTGTAGCTGTCAATCTTGTTCTTTTGAGAGTAGTATCGCCATCCATGGTGGGTGGCCATTTCCCCCCACCCATAACATGCTCAACCTCGTTTATAGTACGCGGGCACAACGTATAGTTCTCACATCCATCCTCTGTAATCGCAATCACATCTTCAAGCCTCACACCTCCAGAGCCTCTGAATCCATTCAAAACTTCTGCGTTCAAATAAGGCTTGAGTTTTGATCCATCCTTTAGCGCCCCATCGATCAAATGATCGATAAAATAACAACCTGGTTCAACAGTTACAGTCATGTTCACCTTCATTTTCCTTGACGTACGAAGACTTCTCAAACCCGGTTCCATAATTCTCGGTTGATGCCCAGGTAAATATCCACCCACGTCATGTGTATCAATTCCTATTAGATGTCCAAGACCAGAAGGCATGAACACAGCCCCAAGTCTCATCTCCACTAATTCCTCGATTGTACAAGCTCCAGGCTTCACTATATCAAGTTTAACTAATGCCTTGAGAATCTCCCCCTCTGCAGCTTTATGACAATCCAAATAAGAAACATCAGGTTTGATCATCTCAATGACTTTTCTTTGCGCATTCAAAACCCCTTCGTAAACAATCTTTTGCTTGGTGGTAAACTTGCCAGTGGAACTCACTGGGAAAGAACAAGTGACATCGCTCCCGTAACAGAAATATTCAGCTCCCATATCAAACAAACACGAGTCTCCATCCTGGATTTGTCGATCATTGGGTGCTCCAGCATGTCCATAATGGAGTACAGCTGGATCCGGTCCACAACCACAAATTGAAGTGTAACCAACGTGTCTCGCACCAAAATTGTAGTAAATAAAGTGACGAAAGAGGGACTCTCCTTGATACTCCATCATTCCCGGTTTCATGTGTTTCATGGTGAATACATGCGCGAAGGAGGTGATTTCTGTACAGTACCTAATGAGATCAAGTTCCATCTGGGATTTGATAACTCTACACTCTACAATGATTGGAAATAGGATCTCATCGTTAACAACAATATCATTGGAGTTGAAAGAAGGGGGTGTATATTCATTGCCCGAATCGCTGTTAATCCCCTTCAAGACAAGCACTTTCCCACCGCTCGCACAGAATTTTGCCAAGGTGTCTTCGACACAATCTGTAAACATGACATCGTCAACCTGATAAGTTTCCTTGATTTCGTCATTTTTAGGAATGCGTCCCATAATAGTGGCATAGTCCTCGGGCAGTTTTGGCGTAAACAGCACATTCTTTCCTGACTTCAGGTATAGAGCACCACAGTGATCGGGTTCTCGCACACCAAAGAGGTAATGGAAGTAGGATTCTTGTCGAAATATAGGTTCGTGGTCTGAATCGTTTCGTGTCGTTGCATGACCGCCTTCGATGTATACCATGTAATCTTCTTCAGTCTCGGACGGGATTGCCTCTCGAAGGTTTTGAAGTAATGTCTTTCTGTTAGTGGAGTACATTTCTTTTGGGACCTTGAAGGTGTTTAGACCCATGGAGAAGGAAGGTGGAGTTGATGATGTCATCTTGATCTATTTTGGATTTTGATACTTTGGCAACTGAAACAATAATTATTGTGTGCGTTTTTGTATGATTTGGTTTATGAATTCGGCGATGATGGATATGAACATGATAAAAGTGATAAGCGTCGACGTGCGACGTGTTAGATATTTAATGAATTATGATATTAGATATTAGATAGGCAGCGAGCGCGCGAGAAATGGGTAACATGGAAATTCAAAATATGAAGGACGGTCAGTCGAAGTAAGGTTGTAAGAGGGGATGACATCATGCCAACGACGAGCGCCTTCTTCCTCTCTCTCCTGTTGGCTGTTGTCATAGGACAATAGTATGTATGTTCGTGCATAACGCTTTATTGGAAGTGGCGAAGAGACGGCAACCATTTGAAAAGGCGGAGCCCAGATCATTCACAACATGTAATTAGTGCACGTTTAGTGAGGTTCGTCGTAACAAAAAGACATTAAGTTGAAATTAAAACAGCGCAATAATCAATAATGATACTACTGTTTGAGTTGCTCAACGCTAAAATAGCTTCCGAGTCACAGTAAGTCGTGAGCGATGGGCGTCACTTTTAGCCTCTTTTAGCACACTGTTGTAGTAGTTCTCATCCTTCACATTTCACATGGCATTATCAATTATCACTTATCACTTATCACTTATCAACACAGTAACAACCACACTTCGTGGGCACTATACAGCCAATCTTCGTGGACCTAACAAAATACGTTCCTCGTTTTGTAGAAAGTGGGACCTACGATTAGAGTGCTGCAGAAGAATCAAATTATCAACAGCCTGTCTGATTTTGGTCCGTGCATCATGATTCCACCACCGAGGCACACCTACCTTCACATTACTTATTCTTCTCATCTCTACCTTTCTGCACCTATTATTCAACCAAATCATCACTTTTGTGGTGACCCTACTTTTCTAGCATGCATGGTCACCCTCTTCGTAACAACATTTGAATATTACTTTTAGCGCATATACCAAATTTAGAAGACGTGTAATTAATGATTTATAAGTTACATTATTTTGTTATATGTCATTGGATCTTAACTCATCTTAATCCAGAATGTACCATTATTTTGTAATGTGTCATTGGATCATGACTCATCTTGATGCAGAATGCAGCTCACGGCTTGCTTGCCCTCCTGCCCTTCTTCTTGAAAAATCATTCACTACTAAAAATAGAAATGGGAAGACCTTGACAGCAAGATCCAAGTACAGCAATCTCTTCAACGAACATGCCACTACAAATATCATGGCTCGAGCAGATTTTGCTTTTCCTTCAAAGTCTTCGAAAGAGATCCGCAGGCCAAACTCGCAAGTGAGTGACAGAAGTCAGCCAAAGTGCAACGACCTAATTGAAAGACGAAGTGTGCACGACCTCAGGACCTTGCAGCATTTAGAATATGTTGAAACCGACGAGATGAAGAATTCTGTAGACGAGGAAAGATTGCCGACTCAATCGGCCTCTGGCGTTGTTGATGTTTGCATGATGGGTAAGGTTAAAAAGCCTCCAAAGTCTTTGCTAAGACGAAGACGTCCTGGTCCTTGGACGTCTCGACGACCTCTCTTAAAAAGTCTCTACCCTCGCATGGCTTCTGAATTAGAGGAGTTTGAACGTTCTCGTAAGGAATGCTCAAAAGATAAGAATTTCCTCCCGTCGCACAAGAATTCTGAACCTCCAGGTATAATTAAATTTGGATCAAATACCAGCAAACCTCCTCTTTCCATGAGACTGCCAACAGCGAATATCATTAAGTGGAAGCCAAGCGTTCAAAAGAAAAGGATGCAGAAGAATCCGATGCCATCTAGGATGACAAAAACAGCACCTAAACAAACTATTGAAATGATCCAACATAAGGATAACAATAGGAAAGAGAGGCAGGCAAAAACGAAGGAGCGAATACAGCTTGCAAAGAAGAAAAGGGGCGAACTCTACAACGCAAAAATAAAGAAAATCGAAGACACTTTAGAGAAGAAAGAACAAAAGCGACTGAGCTCAATAAGATGCAATGAGATCGAAATGCAACAGACAAAATTATTGACTGCAATTATTCTTGCCTCTGCCACTCGACGATGGCTGAAAAACGCGCCTGTGATACTAGCGGAATGCCGTAGAAAGAAATTGCTAGAAGAAGCAGCAATCAAGATACAAACTAGGTGGAAAAAAGAAATGTTTGTAAGGAAGGCATTTATTGCAAGCACCATAAACAAGAAGTTGAAATTGTATGGTTGGCGACTCAAATTACATGCAAGATGCAATCGTCGAAGTCTTTATGCAAAAATCATTCGAACATTTCTCATCGACATGACAAAGCATCCTTTGTCATTTGCCCTTTATGAGTTTCGATCGCGAATACTAAAGGCCCAGCGGCTGACAAGGAATTTTCTTGATTGTAAAAGAGCTCGTTTGTACGCGTTAGAAGAGTTATGGAAGAGAGTAGAAAAGAAAATTATTCTTTCCGAAGAGTCGAAGAGTAAGAGACGAAGACATAAAAATGCTTTATCAGATATAACTCATCGAAAGATTTTGTCGAAAGGGCTTGCGGGGATTGTCAAAGGGGCAGTCAATCACGCCGATCAGCAGACCTCTTCTGTTTCTTCGCATGTGAAAGAAATGACACCGCATGGAACGTATCGAGTCCTTTGCCAATTTCACCTTGAGGATAGCAGACGGACCTTTAAGGAACACATCCATAAGAAAATGCCAAGTAGAATCCACGACTTATGTCACGACGACGCCAGAAAGTTGTTAGAAGGTTTTGATAACGTTAGACTCGCACAGTATCATACCGTTAGACCTTTTCCTGCCTTCCTGTTGTATAGTAGATATGATGAATTTCGGAAAAAAATTGAAGGTATGAAAAAGATGATTAATTTTAATTTGTGACAGTGAATGATCAACTTCGAACTCAGTTTTCTTTTTCATGTCTGCTCTCGAAGATTTCCGTAATAATGAAGAGGTACAGCTCGAAGGAGCCAGCGAGCGACTAGAATTTTACAAGGAATCACACAAAGCAAATCGTTATGCAGCTTGTGGGTCTAACACTTCAGTTATAAACAGACCAACATTGATATGCAAGGACACAGACGCAAAGATTGCGCTCGACTTTAACATACGTTCACATTGTATCGCAGAAATGAGGCAATTGTTTCATCTCCTTGATCGAGATTCGGAAGGTTTTCTAAGGAGAAAGAAGCTCGAAAGTTTATTTGAAATACAAAATGAAGAAACCGCCGAGCCTGCGTCAACAATAGGACCAGTGATCCAATTTCGTGACTTTATTCGAATCTTGCAGTTAGAACTCAATAGAGACCTATCATATTCTTCAGACTTGGTCATACATGCATTTAATTATTTTGCACCAACAGAATTCGATCGAACGGAAGGAATAATTCGGCGAGACTTGTTGATGGAGATTCTTCAATTATACGGAGACAACAAATGGACAGGAGGGCAATCAGCATCATGTTTGAATCGCATTGGACTATTTTCAACACATGTAAATTACAAACGGCTGGTGGAAAATGTGCATAGACTCTGGGAATGTAAGTCATGATAATTTGATTAATTTACATTGATATAATACAAGTTACAAATGATTCAGAAGGAGATCGTAGATCTATTACTCCTTTCATTTCAACACATCCAATGCGTCGAAAAAAGTTAAGACTTTAGTGTAGCATTCGAAACCACATCTCAATTAAATACTCTGTGAAAGAAAGTGTTGCGTTATTATTTTATAGAGGCAAATATAATCAAGACTATCAGACATCCAATTTGCGATATCGCCGAAGGCAGTGAGCACAATCTTTTGCACCTGGTATTTAGCAATCTTAGATGATAAATTGAAGTGATGTTGTATCGCCACAAAAGCCTATTAATGTGTTCTATAAAAGGAGATTGCGATACAAGAGAAGAAGCTACAGGACAACTTGGTTCGAAAAGACGCTTAAAGCCTATGTTGCGATCAAGTGTGTGCGAAGGTGGAGAAAGCACGTAAATACAATTTGGAAAATGTGCTCCAAAATGCAATTATTTGATGAGGCTTTTTGCGAATAACTACATCACAATGATATGCTTCTTTGTGAGCC
>Ga0136554_1001323_pt1 | contig 10035 bp, 8 predicted proteins | sample AntRauTorckE5431_FD_104637 | JGI IMG/M metagenome (GOLD analysis project Ga0136554, IMG submission 104637) | Saline lake microbial communities from Rauer Islands, Antarctica - Metagenome Torckler E5 #431 | ecosystem: Environmental > Aquatic > Non-marine Saline and Alkaline > Saline | place...
ATCACTATATAGCTTATTCAATTACCTATCATTTCCACTATTTTTTTGGTCTGAAGCCACTTATCTTCGTGAGATATGGCTATGCAAAGTTCAAATAGTATTTAATTCCCGGACGGAGGGTAGTTAGTTTTTTTGTTAGGGTTAGGGCTAGGGTAGTTTCCGAGTTGCCTAGATGCTAGGAACTAGTAGGAGATTATATGAGCTCTTACCAGCGTTCGCCTGATTGGTGAAGAATGCACAGTGACAGTGAGAATCAGACCCACAAAACACAAACACAGATGCTGCTGATTCTTTTGGATTCCAGGACTTTAAGACCATCGACCATCACGTGCCGTCATTTCTGTTCAACCTTCGAAGCTGTTCTAGGCTCGGTGCCAAGTCCTTCTTTAGGGACTTGGGTGGGCCTATTCGCAGACCTAAATTCTCCGATAGTGGCGTTCGAGATGGAGTTACAGGCGGCCCTCCAAGCGCATCTTTTATTGGATTGAAATGCGTATCGCATGCGTCGTCAGATGGCACATCAACTTTCGCTGCTGTCCCGCTACCTTGTGAAGTTTGCTGCGAATATGAGGTCGTTGGGTAGTGCCGCTCGATGTCTGCGAACGCTCCATAAAAAGGAACCGCCTATAAATTTGATGTCAAAAGAAATCATGAGTCCGGACTAAACAAATGGGCTACGAGCATTAGGGTATTTTTTAAGCGACCGGGAGATCAGCAACGAACAATTGCTCACACCGCACCTGAGTGCTCGTAGAATGTACTGTGTGGTTGTTCTGTCGAACCAGTGATGAATGCTCTGGGGCACACGGCTTAACAGCATTATAGTCTTGCTCTTTGGGAAGCGGGATGGTGCCTGTCGCGGCATCCTCAGTCAGTTGTTTTATCGGCGTGGGCTGCGACATAGATTCACCCTCAGAAGTTACATTTATCAATGAACCAGGCCATCCTTCGTAGTTTGATACCTGAATGTCAGCGACTGTCTCTGTGGCCAAAAGACTGCAGTTCAAATGGTACACGTTTTGGGACTGGTCTTGACAAACGGTTCGATACACATGGACACCTAGTAGGTGAACAGTGAAAAAGATAGCAAATATCAATAAGACAAAGAAAATATTCAGATTCGCAGTGACAATTTGGCCTCAAAGTAAAAATTTAGGAGCTTAGACAAACCGCATTTAGAGCAAAAGAAGCAGGTCGTTGTGGCGCCTCTGCGATGCTCTACTAATTGAGCTAGCCTGTCATGATTATTTACGACCAAGTCCGAAGGGGAGACAACAATGTGCGGGTATCGAATTTTCGCGAGGCAGTCGAATGCTTTCAGTGATTTAGGTGCAATAACGGTGAACGAGACCGTCTGGCAGTGGCACGATCCTCTATGTTCTGTCTGTTTTCCATCAGTTTCGACATTGTGGTGTCTCTCCTGATACGTATCTGGAAGCAACCGACGCACCCGCTTTATAATCAAGGACACTGCACCGACGCCTACCACAAATGTGGTAACAAAGCCAACAATACGATCCCAACTACGATTCATACTTTTCATCTCTTGAGTTTGTCTATAGCATCCATGCGCACTTAACGTGTTCTACAAGAACTTCCAACGGTAGGTTGGGTAGACAGGGTGACGGGTATAGTCGGGCAGTTTGTTGTGTCTCTGAACTTTCTATTATAATAATCAGACGACTCATCACGAGCGAGCTCATCATCAGCTCATTTCAGTGTTTCTGCCGCTGTGTGTAAAGTGTGTAGTGTGTAGTAGTGTACTGTACCAAATTAGTTCAAAATTTCGTACGTTTCAGCGAACAGTGAGTGAACGGCGAAGACAGCGAAGAATGGCAGGCAGGCATCTGGAATACAGCATGCACTGGTAGCTGTACGAGTCCACTTCGATTTGTAAAGCATCTCAAGAGCCAAAGAATTATTCTCAGGTCTCTGTCAGAGGTTCTAGAAGTAGCTGCATTGTTGCACAACGAAACAGCTCACGAAAATGGATCACAGCTTTTCAGCCTTCAATGCTCTTAGCTCGGGCACGTCCTTCAGACGTACCTTGCCTAAGGCCAACATTCCTTTCAAGAAACCGTCTCAAGGGGAGCAGAAGAAATCGTCCGCTGACCTTGATTTCTTTGCCGCCTCTAGTGCAGGGAGCAAGCTGCTTAAGGGTGGACCTACAGCAGAGTCCTCTGCAGCTGCATCAAAAAAAAGAAAGGTTTGATAACCAGAAAATTGTTCTACGCAAACCTGCGCCTGCGAAACTGTTAGATTTATCGCTCAGCAGACTTTTATTTTGTTTTCTAGGCCTCAACTTTCAAGCAAGAAGCGCCAGAAGTTACTTTGAATGATACTAAAATCAAACCAGCAGCACCTAGCCACGCTAGAGGCCAGGCAGCCACCGAAGAAATTGCAGCGTTTAGGCGACGTCTAGGTATTCGCGTGCGAGGCGATGGGTGTCCAGACCCTATTAACAGTTTCGAAGAGATGCCTTTTCGAGGCGATGCTACTGGAAGCCACCTCAAGTCCTCTGTCATCAGTTCGATTGAATCTTCGGAATGGAAAGAGGTGGAGAAAGCATTGCTGATTTTTTTTTGCAGTCGTTTGTTTTCTTTAACTGTGGTTGAATTGCATTTCTAATATCAGAGTCAAGTTCTTGACTTTAGTTTTGTCTGATCTTTCTGACCTTGCCGTGAAACTTCGATTCAGCCCACTGCTGTGCAAATGCAAGCTATTCCAGCGATATGCCAGGGGCGTGACATTGTGGCTTCTGCTCCTACTGGGAGTGGGAAAACTGGTATGGATTGCGACCGTTTTTTTTTCACTTTATACGTTTTTGCCTATTGATATTGTATTTCATTGTTTCCGAAGAATAACGCACTGTTGGCAAATAAAGGAATAGAAATGCGATTCGCATCCTTATAGCTCATCCCCTCACGACCTGTCTTCGTTTCTCTATTTTACAGCGGCCTTCGTGCTGCCAGCTTTGGTTCTCATGGCTAAGGAGGCCGCGTCCGTTGCTGGCCCGCGTGTGTTGCTCCTTGCACCAACGCGCGAGCTGGCAACGCAAATCTACCGCGAAGCGACGGTGCTCGCAGCTCGTGGGACGGGCTTCGCAGTGCAACTCTTGACGAAGGCACGGGTGGCGAATGCGCAAGGCGAAGGCAATGGAGGGCGGAGTGGCAAGGGCTCTTCAAGCGCCTTTAGCGGTATTTTAGTGAGCACCCCCATGCGTCTCTTGGCCGCCTTGCGCCAAGGTTGCCTGAAGCTCAGCAGCGTTGAGCTCGTAGTGCTGGATGAAGCAGATAGACTCTTTGAACTGGGCTCCGACAAGGGCGCTGCTTCGAATGAGAAAGAAGACAACGGCTTTTTGGCACAGATCGATGAAATTTTAGGCGCATGTGACCACCCTCGCGTGCAGCGTGCGCTTTTTTCAGCGACCATGGGCGACCAAGTTGCAGAGCTCGTTGCCACCGTGCTTCGGGACCCTCTGCACGTGTCGATCGGCCTGCCGAACGCGGGCGCTGGCACCATCGAGCAGCGGCTTACCTTCGTAGGCAAGGAAGAGGGGAAACTCTTGGCGTTTCGGCAGCTGATTCAGGCTGGTCTCAAACCACCGGTGCTTGTCTTTTTGCAGAGCAAAGAGCGCGCGAAAGAGTTGTACAATGAACTGGTCTTCGACGGCATCAACGTGGACATCGTGCACGCCGACCGATCGGCCGAGCAGCGGGACGCAGTCATTCGAAAGTTTCGACTTGGAAAGGTACGCAAGATTCGAATTCGGCCGCATTCTTGTTGTGCGTTCCTGTGCATGCGTTGTGATAATTTCCGAACGCATTGCCTGTCGTAGGTTTGGGTTTTGCTCTGTACGGATCTCCTAGCCCGTGGTGTGGACTTCAAAGGTGTGAACATGGTCGTGAACTACGACTTCCCGCCAAGCTCAGTGGCGTACATCCACCGCATCGGCCGCACGGGTCGCGCTGGCAAGACCGGTTTGGCTGTCACCTTTTTCACCGAAGCTGACGTGCCTGCTTTGCGGTCCATCGCCAACGTCGTGCGCTTGTCGGGCGGCCAAGTGCCAGATTGGATGCTTGCTCTCAAGCAGGAACGCCGCGACGTGAAAAAACGCCGGGAAACGGGCCCACCCGTCAAGCGTGACACCATCAACACGGCGGTTGGTGCTGGCTTCAACACCGGGCGAAAGTACTCTAAAAGGACAGGAGGTGGCAAGAAAAAGTTCAAAGGAACCTGACACTTTTCTAGTCTTGTTTGCATGTTGCATGTGCAGCTCACAATGTCATAAGTTTCAAGAGCGAAGAGATATTTCGCCGGTGTCAGTGTCTGTCGTGCATTCTAATTCCCATTTGGGTCTCATCAGTAGTTCAATTCAAATACCCGAATTCCTACTCCTTCCATCTCGAGAAGTCCGGAGTGCTTATTCATATCTCCATATGCGTGTTGGCCTCGCCATTATACTCCTGGTGTTCGTAGGCCTATGAACACTCGTGTTTGTAGTGCCTGCAACATTACAGCCTTCAGCCTTGGCTGCGAATGGCGCAGGAGCCAACTCGATTTCAGTATATTAACGCAGAGATAGTCCTAAATATGTAAAAAAACGAAAATTTTGTGTTTACGGAAACCGGCGTACCTAGCTAAGATTACAGCCACGTGGCCCATACTTCATTAGCAAGAAAGAGGACAGGCGTTGCTGAGATCGGCTGACGCCCGACGCCTGAGAAAAACGATGCCCTGCTGGGGCAAAAAATAGCCCGGAGAAATGCCTCGTGGACCTGGGACGTGACACACACGAACGAACGGGAATTCAGTCCGGCCGACTTGCTCTGAGGAAAGGTGCCAGTTGGAGCCCGAACTGGCCTTCCGGAGCGTATTTGTTAGCGCATATGCAGCTCAAGTGCATTCTACATGTGCCTCTGTGACTGCCGTGTACTTGCCTTCCTTTATTTTTGGGAGAGCATTAACTAGAGTAGACTAGACTAGTGTTGGTCGTTGGCCGCGGTGGATAAACCTCAAAAACTCAGGCTGAGGATATATATTTTTGTCTCCACGCCAGACGTATCCGGACGAAGGTACGTCCAAATTTGATATCGGTGGCACTGGCACAATCAACTATATCGAAAGCCCCGGGTATCTGAGTTCAATCACCCAATACTGGCCTAGTGAAAGTTATAACCTCTAACTATTATTGGAGACTCGGCTTCAGCCTATTTTGGCAATGGCGATCAGCTCATCGATCTCAGTGGATAATTCTTTCCTTTAGAGCACATTCTTCAGCGTTCCATAGGATTGCGCGCCCTGAATCCCTACGCTCGCTGTGGTTACGACGAAGAGGCCGCTTACATTATTTATATGAACTCTAGGCCTGGCTTTCAGGCTGGCCTGGGAGACTCATGGCCGACCGCCATGGAGATTAAAATCAGCAGGGAAATGTGCCTCCGTATAAGCAGTTGTGGGCATTGTGATGCATTTGCGTTAAGAATTGGTGGGGTGGAAACGGAGGAGTTGGCTCTTGTCTAATTCACTTGATATCACCCATATACACAGAAGGCCGCTGCAGCATATAGCAACAGAAAGGTGCGACCTTCAGGACAAGTCTGACTGGCTGGGTGTTCGTTTGTTCCAATCCTTAAAGCCACGTACACATAATCCTCGTCTCTCCTCTGGGGAAGGCGTTCTTTGGAAAAAATTGACGGGTTCGCGCGCGAGATTCTAGGAAGGGGCCTAAGAAGCAAAAGGGAGTCTGCCGTTTCTCTGCTTTCTCAATGCCCGAATAAGCGGTCAACACCGACCCAATACCTACATATAGTACGGGACCAAGAAATTCGAAAAAGGTGTGAACAGTTCCAGTAGAAGGACGCTTCGACCCAGTCCTTCGTAGCTTGTGTTTTTATAAGAAAGTGTAGAGTGTCCCTCACGTTCTCTTCCAATTGCGCAGCTTCTTCCGAGCCCCATCATTTCAGTGCCTAATCTATAGAGGTATGAATTCTGTTACCTTTTTATGTGCGCAAGATCTTATATATTGTGAATTTTGAATGCGCACCTTTGATTTCCTTGCTGACTTGGGAGCTTACATCGTTTTCGAATTCGGTCAGACAAGATGTCGGGTTCCGAGGACGAGGAATACGCATATGACAGCGATGGCGACGAAGACGAGGCAAGCCAAGCTTCGGATATTGAGGCAACTAATAGTGGTGACGAGGTATTTTTATTGTGTCAAATGTTTGATGCATGTATTTGTTAACGATATTAGTCCCTTAGCTCAGCTTTCGTTCGTCTCTCTCCTAGATGGCGGGGACAGGCGAAGGCGAGCAGAAGGTGTCAACATCGAGCTCGCTTTCTGCTGCAGAAGGAAGTCCTCCAAACGTCTCCGGTTTCGGGAAGAGGCGGTCTAGCCCCAATTCCTCTGCGGTGGTAAGCGGTCTTGAGTATCCGTCTCTCTTTCTTTTCTTTCTCTTCTCCCCCATTGTTCGTGACCTATGCTCTGACGATCCCTATTGCACACTCTCAGGCAGCAAAGAAGTCTACATTGAGCTGCGCGGATGGCGAAGTTCGCCTTCTTCACGTGTCTGAAATTGTTGGATTTATGCAGTCGAAGATTGCGCAGATTGCCGACCTCCTTGACCTCCCAGCAGCGGGAGCGGCGGCCCTTCTGCGCTTCTCAGGATGGTCTCAAGAGCGACTCACGGACCGGTATTGGGGAGACGCCGAGAAGCTCTGCAAAGAAGCAGGCGTCGAGCACTGGCGCAAGAGTGCTGGCGTATCGGCAGTGGGGACTGCAGCATTCGATGGTACGCAACCAGGTGCCTCTGCTCATCAGGCAGGGCCTCAAGCGGGGTCACAGGCTGGCGGACTTCAGTCTCCTTCCAAAGCCTTCGTGCTCGGATTGCCCTCAGGGTATGCAGGTGTCAATCTTCCAGCACCAACTGATGCGCCTGGGAGCCTCGTGACTTGCCGCATTTGCTTTATCGACGTTGGGCCGGGAGAGGTAAATACTAACACTCGCCCCTTCGACGCACCTTGCACAAGTGTTCGTAATGGATTTGTTTTCCATTCCCTTGCCATCTTTTAGGCCCTAGCGTCGCCGTGCGGTCACTTCTTCTGCTCCGAGTGCTACAGCGAGTATTTGTCGACCAAGCTTGGCGAAGGGCCAGCAGTGGTGTACACCACCTGCCCGGAGCACAAGTGCACCTGCCTTGCCCCGCCGGAGTTGTGGGTCGCAGCCCTCGGCGAAGTGGGACCGTCGCATTCGCTTGGCACGCAGTCTGAAGCAGACTGCGCCGGTGGTGGCAGCGGCGGTGGCGGCGTGTTTGGAGCCACAGAAAGGAAAGATGGTGGCGCCCTGCTTCAGAAGTATTCGCGCGTTATCTTAGAGCAATTCGTGAGCAGCAGCAAGCAGATGCGGTGGTGCCCTGCACCCGGCTGCGAGCGTGTCATTATGGCTGGTGCTGGGGTAGCCAACGTAAGATGCGGGCCAGGTGGCTGTGGCAACGCCTTTTGCTTCAAATGCGGCGAGGAGGCCCACCAACCGTCGTCGTGCGATGAGCTGGTGACGTGGACAGAAAAATGCCAAAATGAAAGCGAAACGGCGAATTGGATTTTAGCCAACACGAAGCGCTGCCCGAAGTGCAACACTCGTATCGAAAAGAATCAGGTAGGCTTTATATTTATTGTGTATCTATGGCCTTGCACCAGATACGCATTTTTTTGCGTGTGTCGAGGCAGCTGTATCATGCTTCGAATGCTAAGCAGCTTGTGTTGTTGTGCTTTTTTTGTTCTCTTCGGCATCCTTTGCAGGGCTGCAACCACATGAACTGCTCGCAGTGCAAGTATGAGTTTTGCTGGATGTGCATGGGGAACTGGACAGAACACGGGGCCAACACGGGGGGCTACTACAAGTGCAACAAGTTTGACCCGGCAGCGACTGCCGACACCGACGATGCTGCTGGCCGCGCCAAGCGAGAGCTCGACCGCTACTTGCACTACTTCAAACGCTACCAGTCCCACCACAACGCCCAGCTGTTCGCTGAAAAGCAGCTGTTGTTGACGGAGAAACGCATGGGCGAGCTCCAGGAGTCCACGGGTGGGTCTTCCTGGATAGACGTGCAATTCCTGAAGACGGCTAACGAGATGGTGATCGAGTGCCGCCGAACCCTCAAGTACACGTATGTCTTTGGTTTCTATTTAACGTCCCCGAAGGCCATGGAAGTGGAAGGCTCCGCGAAGCACCGCGATTTGTTTGAAAATATGCAAGAAGACCTGGAGCGCTACACCGAGCTTGTGAGCGAATTAACGGAGCTTCCGATTGAGAAGATGACGGGGCCTGAGACCAAAGAAGGCATCATCAACAACACCCGAGTCGTTGAGAAGTTCCTTATTAATTTGATCAATGGCTGCGACGAAGGACTTGACACTGGCTACCAGTCATCGGTGAAGTTTGAAAATGCTACTTCTATGGCAGCTGCCGACGAAGATGCCGAGGTTCAGGAAGCGATTAGTGCATCTTTGAAGGGAAAGAAGAAAAAGTGACTTAGCCTTCATTAGTAGAAGACTGCCTGCTTCATTTAAATATTTCTTTATGCGACTTCGGCGAATTACTTCGCCATTGCCCGCTTGCCATGTCCCTGTGTTTGTGTTTGTTATATCCCCGCAGCAACTGGCAATTAAATATTTCTCTTATAGTACCTACCCCCTATCCTTCAGTTATCAATCCCAATCCCACTTCAAGCTTCAAGAATTCCGCATGAAAATTACAAATAGCCCGATTTAGGATTCGCCTTCCGCCTTGTGCTTTAAACTTTAAACGGGTTATTATAGGTAATAGGGCAATAAACAGGGAGGGCCGGGGGCCGGGGGCTTCGCGCTTTTTATTCTACATTCCCGTGTGCCAAGTGCCGAGCCCACGCCTGAATAAGAGGAACACGAAGCCCTCATTATTATTATTAGCCCGATCGGATTAGTGGTAGTGTGATAGTGATAGTGATGTCACGTATGCTTCGGGAGACCAAAGACAGAGACGGCAGAGACTAGAGACTAGGAGCTAGGAGGTTCAGTATTTCCCTCTTTGCATTTGCAGAATAAAATCTCTCGTAGCTCGAACCTAGCACGGGAAACTTCGGAAATTTGCATAACGGAGTTTCCGGATCTCGGATCTCGGGGACACCTCTCCAGCAACGGAACGGGAGGATATTTAAAAAATGCGGTGGGTGGCTAAAGAAATTTGCCCATTAGGCTCGACATGACAGAGGTCGCACCAAAACTTCCAGTCGTTGCCCCTTCTTCAAGCACGGGATCCTGTGGCTTCGCGCAGCGCTCTTCTAGCCAAGACCACTCATCTTTGAGCGCGGCACTGAGCTCTGGGCTTTCAGTCAAGATGGTCATTTGGCATTCCAAGTCCAGTTCGCTTGACCTGCGCCCAAAATTCGAAGACCCCACAACAGTCACCGCACCTTCACTTTCACTCACAACATTGTTTTCTGAAGCCTTCGGAAACACCCAAATCCCTTTCGCGTGAAAGGTCCAGCTCGCTCGTTGGTAGGCCAGCACATTCACACAGCTGCTTGGCCCCGGCCGCGCCGCGCGGAGAGCAGGGACCACGCGCTGCGTCAGCAAATGCTCGTAGCAGAGCGGCACGTAAGCCATGAGGCCACGGGCACCCTTAAAACCGTGGCTATCAGGATGAGCAGAGAGCAAGTTTGTTCTTCCGGTTGGAGCTGCTTCAGCCAGAGCCCGAATGAGAGGTGGCGTAGGATTCAAGTAGGCTGTGGATAGGTTCAGCGTGCTGTTGTCAGGCACTGCTTTCAACAATTCTGCTGTCATCTCTTCGTCCTGGTGAACACCTAAAGGCGCACACTGCAAACTTGGTAGCACCCAGGTATCAGCCTCTGAAGTGGTGGTAGTATAGACCACAGGTCGGGGCTGAGACAGTTGAGTGCATTCTTTCAGCCGTCGCGACCACTCATCAGCAGAGACAGGACCAGCTGGTGTAACGGTCACAGCATTCGATGTGCTCTTCTTTGCCGTGACCCGCGC
>Ga0136554_1001324_pt1 | contig 10035 bp, 10 predicted proteins | sample AntRauTorckE5431_FD_104637 | JGI IMG/M metagenome (GOLD analysis project Ga0136554, IMG submission 104637) | Saline lake microbial communities from Rauer Islands, Antarctica - Metagenome Torckler E5 #431 | ecosystem: Environmental > Aquatic > Non-marine Saline and Alkaline > Saline | place...
AATTTTAGGTAAATTAGAAAACACTCATCTTTTCGAGAACGTAAATCCATCTAAAGACCATTGGTTAAGTACTGGAGCTGGAACTGCTGGTGTTTCTTTTACTATGGTCATTTCTAAAAACTACGCAAGAATTGAGCTTACGATAAGCTCATACAGTAAAGAGCAAAACAAGCGATATTTTAAAAAATTATTAAGTCATAAAACAGAAATTGAAGGTCAGTTTGGTAAAGAATTAGAATGGGAAGAATTACCCGATAAAAAAATGAGCAGAATCAAAATCGAAATTGACCAAGTGAATGTTTCTGATGAAGATACATGGGATGAAATGGATAGATTTTTTATTGAGAATCTACCTAAGTTTGAAAAGGCTTTTAAACCTTACATAAGTCAACTGAAATAATTTAAAATATGGTATGAACGAATTAAAAGCTTTGATAAGAAACAACCTCTTATTTAGTTTGCGCTTATCAAATTGAGTATCAAATAATAAAAAAGCCCGTGTTTGAATTTTGATAAAATGGAGAAAATATATAGTGGATAGTTATGTCCATAATTTGAAACTGAAACTACTAGACAAACCCTATAATCATGGGTTTGTAAAAAACTTCAATTTTAACAAAGAAGAACAAGCCTACTTAAATTCCCTTTTTAATCTTAATCAATTTCTAGATACGGACACCCCTTTAATTGATCTTATGAATAAGGGTTATACGGAATTGGTTTCTCATCTTTTAAATTTTAGTAAAATAAGAGTCGATGTAAATGAAGTAAAGCTTAATCAAACTTTGTTTGTTTGCTTCACCACTCATTTCTTAAGTCAACCCTTAAAAGAGCTTAGTAGAAACTATTTAGATTATCAAAACGAAATTTCACATCTTTTCATCAACGGTTACCAAGTCAAAGAGGATGATTTTAAATTCATAAAGCAATTTAAAGCCCGTAAGGACTCTAGACAATTACAATACATAATGTTTGCTTCTTACACATTAAAGTTAGCTGAGCCTCGCTTAATTTATGTCATGATGGATCATATTAGATTATTCACAAGTCTTACCTGCATTAAAACTGGAAAACACATTGGTTTTTATAAAACTATCGAGAAACAGGTTATAGAATCAACTCAGAATAGCAGTGCTTTTCAGAATGAAATTATAAGCTATATTTCAAAGAATAAAAAAACAGAATTTAAAGCAATTGAGAATAAGCTTTTAGAGATGAGGAGAAATAAATATGAAGTGATTGAGGACCCTCAATTAAGGGACGTGTTAGAGAGGCTGATATAAATAATCTAATTAATTGGTATGTAAGTTCAAGTAATAAGTACGAAACACTTGCCACCATCACACCGAAATAGCCAACAAACCATATTTCAAAAAAATACTGAGTTATAAAAAAGTATTTTAATATGTGTTTGAAGGTTATTCTTTAAGTATTTATAATAGAGTGTACTCTAATATTGTAATTTGAAATGTAGATTTTTTACCGTTTGTTAAAACATGTTTATAATGTTATGACTTTAAAGACTATAAAAAATTACTAAGTTTATACTATAGATTGTATTAATAACACAACAAGTTTTTTTATTCACATGTTAGCAGCAATACAAAAAATAGTACCTATGAAAATACAATTTACTTTAGTTCTATTTTTCTTGACTACATTGTTATTTAGCCAAAATGATTCAATTCAGATGGTAAATTTAGAAAATAAAGTATCTTTTTTAGAATCAAAAATAGAACAGACAGAAGCAAATCAATTAAACTACAGAATAGAAAAAGATTTATTAAAAGAAACTTATTCAAACAATTATTCACGAATTCAAACGATAATTACAATTGTTCTGGGATTAATTTCAATTCTTGGGTTTTTAGGTATAAATAGTATTATTAATACAAAAAAAGAATATGAAAATGAACTGAAGGAGTTTTCTGGTTTAAAGATAAAGTTTGAGAGTGATTATAACAACTTAAAAAATTATCAGGAATCTTTCGACAAACAAATTAATGAAATAAATAGTTTGAATCAAGAACAAGATAAAAAGCTAAAAATATTGGATGTTAAAGAAAAGGCTAACATAAATATATCTAATGGAAACTATTTACAAGCTTTAGAATACATAACAATTGGACTTGAATTAGAACCTAAATATAATAATTTAAGACATTTAAAAGCGTTGACGTATTTTAGAATGCAACAGTATGAAGATGCAATTAAAGTAAACAAATCAATTTTAGATGATGAACCAAAAAACAGTTCTTCTTTATATGATTTATCAGAACTTCTTTTAATTACTGAACGTAATGATGAGTTTATTGAATTACGAGAAAATTACAAAACGGAATTAAATGTCAATTATGACAATCCAAGATCTGTTTATCTTCAGGCGCTTTATTTATATAACTTAGACAAAACGAAAAAGATTATTGAAATTACAGATGAATTCGTTGCTAATTTAGAAGAAAATAGTCGAAAAATTTATATGGATTGGGATTTTACAGATATTAGACGAACATTTAAAGGTTCGGAAGAAGAACGAGCAAAGAAATTGAATTATTTGATAAATATTTTAGGAGGAAATTGGAGTAAAGCTAATTACAAAAAACAATTAGAAAAAGACAATAAGTAAAACAATTAACACGGTATAAAACTAATTACTTTGTTTTGGGTTATTAATGAAAGTCCTCTCAAATTTTTTATTCAATTATTTTTTATTAGCTTAATCCTTAAATTGTAGCAAAAATTATTATAAAAATAAAGTTATGCATTGTAATAAAAACATTTATAATAAACTAAACATTGAAATGAATATCAATAGTTCAGATAATAATTTATAAGACAATTTTTCCAACATAATTGATAAGAAAATTCAAAAAGGCGATTGAGATAAAACCAGATTCACACGAAGTTTTACATAACTGGGGAACTGGTTTAGGAAACTTAGCGAAAACTAAAGAAGGAAAAGAATCAGAAGAACTGTATAACCAAGCCTTTGAAAAATTCAAAAAGGCGATTGAATATGGTGGAAGATCATATAATATTTCTTGCTTGTATGCTTTAAGAAATGAAAAAGAAAACGCACTCAAATACCTAAATATTAGTTTAAAAAACTATGAAATAGATGTAGATTTTGTTGAAAAAGATGCAGATTGGTTACATTATTTAGAGGATAAAGAATTTATTGAGTTATTGAGAAAAATTTAATATCTACCCTCTAAGAGGATATGATGCTGTAATAAGTCAAGCTGACCTTGAGATTGAAATTAAAAGGATAATTTACATAGTAGATTCTGTTTACGATATTATTGGAGATTGAAACCCTTGTCTGACGCTATATTAGTCAGCATCATAAACTATTGACATAGAATCAACCTCAAAGGAGAATCATAAAGAAAAATAATTTTTAACTACAGTTATAAGACCCTTCAAAGTGGCATCATATAAGAGAAACACTTAGTGCCATCAACCCGAAATAGACAAGAAACCCTACTTTAAAAAATTAATGAATCATAAAAGAGAAATTGAAGGTCAGTTTGATAAAGCATATTTCTGATGTTAAAAATTTAAAGACAATAAAAAATTCACTAGATTTATTCAATCAATCAACGTATAAATAACACCGCAAGTTGTTTTATTCCCACGTTTACATCAAGCTAAATGAAATACAGTGATAATAACATAATTGGAGACTCTGGAGAACATTTAGTTGCTTCCAGAATAATTAAGCTGTTTGGATTCCCTTGTCGACTAACTAATATAGATATCGGAATTGATGCTGAAATTGAAATTATTGATAAAAATTCTAATTCAACAGGTCAATTTATTAAATGCCAAATCAAGTCTACAAGAAATAAAAAATTCAATTGGTATATTGATAAAATCCACATTGAATATTGGAATAAATTAAAAATTCCAGTTATTATTTTTTTAGTACATATAAAAACTGATAAAATTTATTGGCATATAATCGAGGAAGCAAATAACTACGTTGAAACTAAATCGAAATATAAAATAGATTTTGACAGTAAGCACATTCTTAAAAAGAGCAACAAAAAAAAATTCATCGAGATCTCTCTTCATAAAACTCATAAAAAAATAGAGGAAATAATAAATGATGCTAAACAGACTATTAAGAAAGATCAAAACTTGATTGAAACTGATAAATGGGATATAACTTCACTAATAGAGTTTGTTTATAATGCTAACAAAATTGAATATAAATTGGACCAAATTCAAAAATGGATAACAAAAGAACCTGAACTAGCACAGCATTTTACTGAATATAACTCCGACATTATGTTTATAAATGAACATCTAAAATGGATTGAAGAAAATAAAATAACAGCATCAGTGGACCATGGAGAAGATATTTTTCATCAACAAACAGCCGAAGCAAATGATTGGGATTAAAGCTGTTTGTTAACAAAAAAAACTGAGGTAAAAAACAATTTTTTACTTTAATTTGAAACACTAGTATTCTAGGCTCATGGATTTGTAAAACTGATTCTTTGATTTTTTTTATTCTACTTATCTAAGCAGAAAAGAAACTTCATAACCAACTGAAAAACAATAAGATTATAAAGCCATTGGATGCAATTTATTAGCTATTGATTTGCCTATTTGTGATTACAAAGCAAGGTGTTAATAAGTGCTATTAATTTATTCTTAGAGCATTTGTAATAAAGTGTACTCTAATGTTGTGATTTGAGAGATAGATTGATTATATCCAATATTTTACAGTTTATTAAAGGATATTTTTAATGTTAAGATTTTTAAGGCAATAAAATAATCACTAAATTTATAAAATAGACAAATGCATAACACAACTTGTTTTGTTGTTGATTCGTTAGTAATTATTTAAAAATGAACATCACACCAAAAGAGAATCCTGAAGAATTTAATCGATTTTTGTTTGAAAAAGTTGGTGTGGAACTGTTTCAAAACAAATTCCTCCTTGATTATCTGAAAAAAGTCCAAAGTGGAGAGCAAAGACTTTATGACGCTTCATTACTAAATACCAATAATGACAGTTGGATATTAATATTACACGGAAAAATGTTGCTTGTTTATGGTGAAAATTGGAAAACCGAACAATTTTCAGAAATAAACGAAATTTTCAACCTTAATGCGTACACTAATTATCTATTGACTGGTAACTCGGAATTAATTTATGGATTAATAAAGTTCTATAAAATTGAAAATCACACGATTCAAAAAGAGCGGATTTTTTATAAAACAAAAAATATTAAAAACTTTGACATAAAGAACGTATCAATTGCTTTGGGAAAAATGAAGAATGCTAAGGAATTGTCAGAAATGCTTCAAAACTATTATCACGATGAATACAACGGACAAAATGACAAACCTATTGAAGAAATGTTCAAACGGATTTTTGATTTAGTACAAACGAATTCGATTTACGTTCTCAAAAATAGCAATGACGAAATTTGTAGCTTCTGTACAATCATTAATCCAGATATTGGAATTTTGTTCACCAAAAGCAAATTTCGCAGAAACGGATTTGGTGCTTTAATGATGTCTTTTTGTTCAAAAATTCTTGTTGAAGAAAATGGAGAAGTATTCGTTACAACTGATAAAAAAAAGTTGCATCAAACATTGTCTGTGAAAAGATAGGATTTGAGCCATTTTTTAATTTCACATACACGGAGATAAATAATGGCTAACAAAGAACTAAGGTAAAAAACAACTCTTTTCTAATTAATTTATTAAATGTAAAAATATGTATTTTCCAACGTTTACAGAGTTATTGTTAATCGGCTCAGGCTTAGGTGTATTTGTTTTAATTTTAGCTTATACACAAGCAGATGCAAAAGACAAAGAATATAAATCGAAAATTAAAAAATATTTTTTATTACTATTTATAATCTATCTTATAATTGGATTTTTAAATTAAGCTGAATAAAATAAAGAATTTTATAAAATTGAATATCAAGAAAACTAAACTTACACATGAGTGGAAACTTCTTTTGAAAAACTAAGGAAAAAATGTAAAAGAGTCTTTAGAAATTATTGATAAATCAACAAAAATCATCTTGTACCGTCCTCTAGTAAAATAGTGGAAATATCATCTAACTTTTGAAAAATTAAAGCTGTATTGTCGTTAAGTAAAGCTTAATTTGTTACAAATTAGAAAAGCTGTGTGGAATTTGCTTTCAAGCAGGATTCTCTGATGGGCTTGGGGTGAAATTCTTCTTGTCAACCCGACTACAAACACGTTGTAAAATATTAACCAAGTATCACGAAAAGAGAACACATTAAACTGAAAGAATAAAAAACCACAATGAACGATTTATCAAAAGAGGAAAAGAGAATTTTTTTTGTTGATTTTATAAGATTTATAAATGCTATTGAGTTTCCAAATGAAAATGATGACCAAAAACGAATACATCTTTTATCTCTTGAAGAAGAAAAGGTTAAGGGAGGGACTTATTATTTACAAGACTATGAAGGAGAAGGATTTTCACTCATTATAGTGGAGGTTGACTCGGACACGGTTAATTTAAAAATATACGAACCACATACGGACTACTTTTATGAAAAAGAAAATATAGTTGTAAGACATAACATATTAGAAATATACAAAAATACAAATAAAGACAATACCTATTTATCAGTTGGTATGATGGAAATTATTGATAATAAGCCAACTGTTAGACCTAATGCTTTTTTGAAAATTCCTTTAAAGTCAATTTCATTTTACAAAAAAGAGGATAAAGAGTAAAATTATAAAAACATTTTAAAACAAATAGCTGAGGTAAAAAACAACTTTTTTTCTACTTTAATTTGAAACATTAGCATACTCAGCTTATGAATCCATAAAACTGATTCTTTGAGCTTTTTTAATTAATTTTTCTCTATTTATTTAGGTAACACAGAAACGTACATTTTATCATATGCCTTGCCTGATTTTGCAATAGCAAAACATTGTTTGAGTAGCTTATTGGCTAATGCAATTAAGGTTCCAAAAAATGATTAGTAAAACTCTGCTATTAATGCAAGGTCTAAATCAGATTTGCCAATATATTCGAGCAGTGCAGCTTCGGTAGTATGTCCTGTCACAGTTTTAATGTAAGCCGTTGATACTTTGCCATAATTATTACTAGCAAATGAATATCGACCAGTATGTGTAGCCAGAAACTTATATTTAGGGTAAGTGCCTTCAACACTTCTTAGTCCCTTTTCTGTCTTCATCTTAATTTTACCAGTAATCATTTCATCTATTTTAGCTCTTCTACCTAAGATTTTAAAATATTTATTCAGTTTTTGTTCTAATAGAACAGGGGGAAATTGATCATCATATTTTTCTAAAATTTTGAGTACTCTATCATTAAGCAATACAGCAATTTTTTTATCCACCTTCTTTTGAACAAATTCTATAATATGCTTGCCTTTGACATCTCTTATCATGGATGTATTAAAACGAGAAAAATCTGAATGGCGTTGTCCTGTACTACATGCAATCAACAACCAATCTCTAGCGATATCTAAAGTTTCATCTTTAAGATCTAAATCTTCAATATCTTTTTGATCTTCAATAGTCAAATAAATACTTTGTGTTTTTTCCTTTCTATTTTTTATGGAGTTAAATTGAGTGCTAAGCTTATTACCATTTAATTCAGCATATTTACAAACTGTTTTGGTGAATTTTAGCATCCTAGAGATAGTATTTATAGCATAGTTTTCATCATCAAAGAAACTTTCGAATTGTTTCTTGAATTTTAAATCAATAGTACTAACGTAGACTGGTGAAGTTTGAGAATCCAAAAACCTATTGATGTTATTTCTCATACTCTTCTGCTTCCTAAGTGTACTTTCCCTTACTTCGCCTTGCTTAAAATCAATGTAATTTTGGATCCAAACATTTAATAATTTCGGATTTTCAAATGAATCCTGTTCATTTTCACTATGCACTTCTTTGTAGTATAAACTTATCTGACTTTCCAACCATTTTTTATTAATATCACCTGTAAAGCTTTGATGAAAATTATGAATTACATACTGACTTAAATCATTCGTTGAATGATCAATGTGATTTTTTAATTGAAGTAATTCAGCGTCACGAAGACGCTTCCCTTTTGAAATTTTATTCCAGTTAGTCTTACTGATGAAAATTTTAGAATTTACTTCAATTACTTTAGGTGCACCGTCAGAAAAAAGGAATCTTAATTTTAAATTACTATTTTCTTTAGTTGATCTGTAAAGGAAATTAACAGTTGCCATGGGCTATTTTGATTAAGTACAAAGTTTAAAAATTTGTACGATTTTTGTACGATGAAATTAATTAATTGAAATCACATACAATCATATGCATAGAAAATAAAATCATATTCATATATAAATAACTCATTTACAAGGTATTATGAGTATAATGAAAAAATAATTATTTTTCATGAGATTGCATGAACGTTCATAAATTGGTCCAAGTGGGACCACCAGTAAAATCAAGCCTTTCAGTGTAACCATTGAAAGGCTTTTTTTGTTGCTGAAATTACGCTGAAACATTTATTATTTTTGAAAAATATCCGAAAAACCCTATAGATAAGAAATATTTCTAGTTACACATGAATATTCAGAATTATCTTGTGATTTAATAAAAAAAACTGAAGTTGTAACCAATCATAAACTTATGAAATCTAGAAAACTCCTATTCTTTCTATCTGCTGTCTTCTTCTTTAACCTTAGCCTTGCTCAGGTAAAGTTGAGTTCCTGGAACATCAGACATATGGGAAAATCCAAGTCTGAACAGGAAATTGCATTCATGGCGCAAACTTTACGCGACTACGACATCGTAGCCATTCAAGAGGTTGTTGCTGGCAATGGAGGGGCGCAATCTGTTGCAAAACTAGCTGATGAATTGAGTCGAACAGGGTTCAAATGGAATTATACGGTGAGTCAACCTACACAGGGTGGAAGATATAGCTCGGAGAGGTACGCTTATCTCTGGAAATCAAGCCGTGTAGAACTAATCAAAAAAGCCTGGCTAGATGTAGATTGTATTGAAGATTTTGAGCGTGAGCCCTATTTCATAAAGTTCAAGTATAAAAATGAACACTTCACGCTCGTAAATATCCATGCAGTGCCAAAATCAAAACAACCAGAACGAGAACTCAAGAATCTAAAGCTCTATCCGGACCTATACCCCGAAGAAAATTTAATTTTCCTTGGAGATTTCAATTTACCTCAATCACATACTGTATTTAACCCCTTAAAAAGTAAAGGATTTTTTCCAGCATTAGTAAATCAAAAGACAAGCCTTAAAATGAGATGTATTTCAAATGAATGTCTAGCTTCAGAATATGATAATTTATTTATTGATTCTAAGGTATTTTCAATCCAAGAAAGCGGGGTCGATCTTTTTCATGAATTATATCCTGATTTAAAATCAGCTAGAAAAATTTCGGACCATATTCCCGTTTGGGTTAAATTTGACTTCAGATAAAATTAATAGTCAGTTACTGTACCCCAATTTTCTCCGCTTTTTATGCGATAAAGTTGCATCTCAGAAATACCAAATTGCTTAGCAATCATTTTCATACGCGTGCGTCGGTTGGGATCGTGAATTTTTCGCTTTATCAACCTTACCTTAGCTTCGGTCAATTTGGAATACGTCCGCTTTTTAGGCCTATTGATGTAATCAGGATTACTAAATTGATGTGTTTCCTTTTCTTTTTTGGTAGACCATTTCAAGTTTTCAACTTTGTTATTCAGTTTGTCATAGTTGAGATGGATCACATAGATTCCATCACCGCGTTCCAGGAAGTGTTCTGCAACTAACTTGTGGACGTACCTACTTGTAGATTTTTTGTTGATTTCTTGCTTGAGAGGAAGAGTTTGATAGCCATTTATAAAGGATTCTTTCACCAAAACTTCTTTTAGACCTTTACAGTTAAGCATTCTGCCATAATTTGAAATTTTATATTTTTCAAATTTTGCAATTTTATCGTCAAAGACGACATCTTTCCATTCTTCGTTGTAATAATTACGAATCATCTGTTTTTGATTTTGAGACTTAGTTCA
>Ga0136554_1001325_pt1 | contig 10032 bp, 15 predicted proteins | sample AntRauTorckE5431_FD_104637 | JGI IMG/M metagenome (GOLD analysis project Ga0136554, IMG submission 104637) | Saline lake microbial communities from Rauer Islands, Antarctica - Metagenome Torckler E5 #431 | ecosystem: Environmental > Aquatic > Non-marine Saline and Alkaline > Saline | place...
ATACACATGACTCACCTGAGAATGTAATGCATATTATCTTTGAGTTGTCCACGAACGACAAGGTGCATCGCGGATCCTCGCTCAACTCTTCTGCCTTTCTCGTTAGCGCTGAAGTGTGAAATATCAGTTGCGGGGTAAGATTATTGTCTATGGTCACCGGAAGGAGCTGCATCAGCCTCGAACTCACACCAAGTTTCTTGTCTACTTCGTCTCTCCCGATGTCCCTTTCTGAACGCGTCGAAAGGACGGCAAGGCCGCCACAAAGGTTAGCTAAATCGACTGCTGCATTCAGCACGACTTTTGGGTCATCTTTATTGAGTACAGGAATTGGGTTTTCCATCTGAATTTAAATTCGAACAGTTCATGGTGAGATATATCAAATATCCTACACGAGAGACCGATATTCCTTTGAAGAACTTTACCCGGAAGACAACCATACGCATAAGTTGGTGCTCGTGAAAGCGGGCTCCAATATACATTCCTGCCAGACCAGCTCCGAAGGATCCGGCAATGGCACCTTTGTTGTTCCATAGCGTGTTCCCTAAGTTTTTCAGCATGGCCAAGAAGTAAGTTCCTTGACACTACTTCTTGGGTCAAGTTTTGTCAAATTCAACGGTAAATATCAGATTTGCAACCTCAAATGATTCAGATTGAATATAACAAAATGAAGCCATAAAATAATGAGACGTTTCCCTTATCGGTGACAATCAAAGTTGCGAGTATCTAGAGGAGAATGAATATGAACGAAGAGATAAAAAGTACGCGCGCGCTACAAGAGCGCTCAGCCTATTGGGCTACTATCAATGTGCTATCAAGCATGTCAAAAAAGCTGCGTCCGCAATCTTATTCTAAGAAACACCAGAGTAATCAAATTATATATGCTTTTCACGGCTTCGTATTCTCTTCTATTTTTCCAGCGAATAGAACGTGATTGCTAATTAATAGTCTTGAACTTATGATGGTGACGCTCTCTGGTTCAGAGCATCGAGCAAATTTTACAAAAAGCGCAACTACTTCTTCTTCGCGAGGGAGCTAGTAGGGAGCACCAGAGAATTCACAAGTCGTATCTTGTCAAGAAGCTTGAAAATCAAACCAACAGAAACGAAATCAAATCATGACTCCCGTTTCAGAAATAAAGGTAAAAGAGCTCAAAGAAGCCCTTAAGGCACGTGGTCTTAAAACCATCGGCCCAAAAGCGGAGTTGGCTGCGCGGCTCAAGGAGGCGCTTGCTGCAGAAGACGACAGCAATAAGTCTGAAAAGCCGGCAGAAATGCCGTCTCCAGGAGAAGAAGTACCTGCTGAGAGAACAACATCACAACAAGAAGAGGTTCCAAAGCTACAAGACGAACCTTATGTTTCGCCGTTAGATACTGTGATGAAAGAAATTGCCCTCAAAAACATTCCCCCAAAGGAGCTCGTCTTGAAGGACGATACTACCGAAAGCAAGAAGCAAAAGACCTAAGCAGAGTATTTACAATTCTTAAGCATCGTAATCGAGAACTTTCCCTGCCTAGACATTCATTTTCAAGATACATTTAGATATTTAACATCCCTCAGTGAACAAACATGGAGTTACATAAGTGATAAGCAAGAAAGACAAAACAAGACTTTTATGGTAGACTGAATCACAGCAGATGCGCTACGTATTTCTTTATCATGGCGGATAAAATAGTCAAGGATGTAATGAACGAAAGCATTCAGACAGATCACGCTTTATTCAAGAAAAATATAAATACGTACAAACAAATCAATTCAGCTAATATTTCGTGAGCACCGCTTTCGCTTTGAGTTCCGATATCGCCAGGCTCCAGGTCACGTCGGGACAAACTTAAAGATTACACTTAATGGTTATGAACATCCAACGTGGGTTCAGTCCGCAAGGCACATGGTGGTTCTAGTGTCCAGTGCATGGTAAACATCTGCCGGTGGTAATCGAGGCATATGGCCTTATGCCCCTGGCTATGGCGTAAGGCCGTTCAGCAGGGAGAGCATTTTTGTGCGGGCGATTTCCCTCAGTTGTCCAATTGCCGCCCTTTGCAATACAGCTCAAGTGCTTTTAGTCGTAGCTCCGATCCCCAAACTCTATTATCCATCAGAAAGGCGAATCGCGGAAGCCCATGCGAGATAAGCTGGTTAAGTCAAGTGGCGCTAGGCGCTTCGTATTCTTCCTATCAGCTAAAAAATTGAGTATCGATATGCGCATTATACGTACACGCAAAAACATTGTTATGCCTTAACTAGAAAGTATACTGATTTTGGTAATGGTTTGCGTTTGTGTGTTTTGAACAAAACAAAAACTAATCCATCTAGACTAGGCAGGCACCACGCCACCACAGCACAGGAAATTAAGTCAGGTCAAGCGCACAGAAATTAAATAGTTCCCAAGTGCTTCACTTCTGAAGGTCTGGGCTGGAGGGAGCTCCTTCGCTAGACGAGTCCTGCGCTGCTGGGGCTGCCGACACAGGGGTGTCCGTGATGGCGGCATACGTAGCATTCTCCATGGCGGCCCAGTGCTGCTTGAGGCGCTTTTGCTCTAGCTGAATCTCCAGCACCTGCGACAAAGAGAAAAAGCAAGAAAATAGCCGCTCATCAAGACATCGTGTATTGATTCAACCCAAACAAGCATTCATTTTTTTCTCGGCCCTAGTCATTCCACTTATCAAACATACATTCGCCCACCTTGAAACAATCATTAAAAATAGGCACATCATACTTTCTTCTCCTACCCTCTTCTCAAGTCTAACTTCATGTATGACTGAACAAACCTCAAGGAGCAGAGCTTCGTCGAGCGTCGCATCCGAGCGCCCATAAGCAGCCGCCTGCCACGCCACCGCCAGCTTGTGAATTTCACGCCCGCTGAACCCCTCTAGTTTGGAGACTACGGAGCGCACTAATGCTTGATCCACGTCCTCGGCCAACTGAAGAAATAATAATAAGAAGAGGGTGGAGGCAAAAAGGAAAGAGACAGATTATGGCCCGATGAAGAATGAGCGAAAACGACGAATTGTGCAGCAAGAAAAAAGTATCTTATCTGATCCTCCTACCCTTTTCTATCTACCCCTTTCCTCGATTCCATTGTGATTCTCGCCTCTTTAATTCATGTACGCAGGTCCGAACTAATGTAATACACACCACGATGGGGCTGGCTTCGGACGGGGCTTCCAGCAGCGTGTGCATGTAGTGAGCCACCATTCGCAGCCGCTCCTGCTCCGAAGGGAGCTTGAATTCCACCTAAACAACACCAAGAGACGAGACGAACACGCAAGTACAGTAAGCACAGAAGCAAACTTCCATACACTAGCTAGACTCAATACACAAAAACTACTAGGTATAGAATTTACAAGAACAATGCGCGTTCAGAAAAAAACACAGTTAACAAAAGTGATCCAGTACCATTTCGTCGATGCGGTCGTTAATGGCCCAATCGAACTGCTCCGGCTGGTTGGAAGCGTACACCACCATGAACTTGTCGCTGGCCGACCCAGTGCGGTACAAGAACGCGTTCAAAGCATTGCGCAGGTCCTCCGACAACGTTTCCGTGGACCTAACATAATATCAATGCAGTGTGAGTTAACTCAAGGAGCAGGTCACCGTGTGCCACCATTGTAAGTTCCAAATCCAGCAAACGGGAAGTTCAAGCGGCAACAAGGCCCAAACGAAAAAAAAACGAATGCATAAGTTTGGCTTATGCACCCCCTACTACAGTTAGTCTTCTTCTCTCTTCTTACCGTTTCCGAAGGAAAGCATCCGACTCGTCAATGAACAGCAACACCCCTTGCTTGGAGGTCTCCGCCCAATCGAAGACTTTGTGAATCTCGGTGACCGCGTCTCGGCCCAGTGGGGCCACGTCACCCCCTTTCAAGAGGGGAGAGAAAAGAATGGGAGAGAGAGATACCGTGTCAACAAGAGGAAATCGAAGGAACGAGGTTGTATCAACAAAACATGGCCCAATAGGTATCATTCCTTCAAAGTGCCTATTGCACTTCAGTGCGAGCGCGAAGGTTGAACAAATACAAAAGCCCCTCTGTTTTTCATTTTTTTCATCTTCATTCTCACCGGTTAAAATCGCGTACTCGAGGCCGCTGTGCCGCGCTAACCCTTTTGCGAAGAGGGTCTTGCCGGTCCCTGGGGGGCCATACAACAGCAAGTGGCGGAAAGGAGCGCGATTGCGTTTGGTGTTGGCGGTGGAGCCAGCCACAGACCGCAGCCTCGCTTCCACCTTGTTAGGGGGGATAGAAAAGAATGGTGGAGGGAGGGCGAGGGTGAGTGCGCGATGACAAATCACGGGAGACAGTAAGCTATGAATGGTTTAAGAAGGACAAAAATGCGATGCCGCGAGCGCTTAGAGCGCATTTTTTGCCCTTCTTGCTCGTCTTGCTATTGTTGCGTTCGTGTCCTTGAGTCTCTCTCACCGGTTTGTCCAAAATGACTCCATCCAGCACGTCACTGGTGGCGGGCGGCAGCCCCCCCGCCCATTCCGGCACCCCCATCTGCCCCGCGGCCTTGCGCAGTGGTTGCGTCACCACTGCGGTCCCCGAGGCCCGGCTGGTTTCTCGCACCAGGGAAGGTTTGCCCAGACGAGCTTCGAGGAAGCGCCCAGCTACGCCCGTAGTGACCTGCCAGATTTGAATAGCGATGGATGGATGAAGGATTAGAACGGGAATAGATTAGATACTACTTGCGGTACCACCCAAGAAATAGATGCCCTGGGACCAAATAGCAAATATCCATTTCAAGAAAGTAACCTAGCACCTATGCTGCAAGAGGGAGTCTACCTTTATTCTATACTCCAATTACTACATGCCGAGGAATGTCACAGCAGTCGATGCTTTGTCACCTTGGCGGTGTAAATCCCTAGCACCGCGGTGCTGATCGCCACTACAAACGCGCTCCGTCGCTCGGAATCTTCCAAGAAGTCTGCGAGCCCAGCCCCTAGCGTCGTGGCCGCCACCGTGATGCCCGACATGATGGTGTCCCGGCGCTCGGCGGCTTTGGTCTTGAGCATGTCCAGTCTGGCGGTATTTTGAAAAAAAAAAGAAAAGAAAAAACGATTGCACGAATGAACGATTGGAAGAATCAACGAATGAATGAATGAATGATTGAACGAATAAATACATGATTCAACACTCCCGCAGGGCAACGTCCAAAAAAAGGAATGAAATCAGTAAATTGAAAAAAGAGTGGAAAAGGTGTGTGTTAGAGGCAGGAAAGGTGAGAAATGAAGAGAAGGAGGAAGCGCAAAAGGAAAAGCAACGGTGTAGAACAGAAGCACCAGCATTTTACCGTTGGGAGTGGTTGGAGCGCTCCGACAGAATGCTGCCTTCGGTCGACCGTTTGATTACTTCCAAGTCGATTTCCTCTTTCAGCCTAAGTAGAAGTGGTAGAAGAGGAGCGCATTTCAAAATGGAGGCTTACAGTTTACACACGAAGTCCAAGGCAACGACCAGGTGAAAGAGACGGAAAAATCGTGCGTGTTCGGTGAAAAGCTGCCGAGATTCCTAACAAAACGTCTCTCGCGAATGACACGCTATCTATTAGCGCACAGGGTACACATGCTGCTTTAGCAGCTTTAGCAATAAGAACCCACCGCGACTCGAGCGAGAGCGTTTCGGCGTGGATTTTGTCCTGCTCTTTCACCAGTCCCTGCTTTTGCTCTTCCAAACGGGCGTTCAGCTGTTCTTTCATCACCTTTGCCACGAATGGGTACATGAAGGAAAAAGAGACGCACCAAGGAGCTGCTTAGCATGCATGAGATTCAAACGCTAGGGATTAAACTAAGGACTAGGCTAGTGCTTACAGTGCCATTTCCTGGCTTCAGCTGATTCGTATCTTCGGATGCACAAGGGCTACTGACATTCCCGAGAGAGGCAAGCTAAGGACAATACGTAACACATAATTCATCTCACCGCAATGATGCAAACCAGTCTGCTAAATTAATGACGCTTTAAGAAAGGGGAGCTCCCATAGAAGAGCTATAAACAGTATTGCACCTGCATGTCTTTCTCTGCGCTGTCCTTGAGAGATTGCTTGTGCTTTTCAATGTTTTCCCGGGCTTGCGCCCGCTGCTGCTCGAGCTGCTTGCGTGCTTCCTTCTCGGCTTGCTTCGCTTGCTGAGGCAAGTTACCCGCTTGCCGCCGAGCTTCTTCTTTTTCTTCTTTCATTTCAAGCTGTTTTTCCCGGTCAGCCTGGATGCAGATGTTGAGAGCGAAGGTTATGAGGCAAGCACACAATTATAGGCGGCAAAGGGGATGGAGAAGGTAGACCTATTCGCTCACGCGGGCTATTCTAGGCACATAGTATAAATCTTGGCACAATGTTGTCATTAGTGCTGTCCTCCTAAGGGAACCCTGAAGCGGTCATTTACCTTGAGCATCGTCCATAATTGCGTCTTGGTTTGTTTGCCTAGCTCTGCTGCTCGCTCTAGCGGCGATGGATCAAAACCAGCGTTCTTGTAGATCGGCGGGTTCTTTGGTAAGTTCGATAGAGAGTCTGGTAGACCATCCTCCGGTTGCTCCTGTGCCATCTTTGAATAAGCTAGCGTGGCAAAGCTACTGATGTGCTTCTATGAGATATTGTGGGTCTGTTTGTTTATAGCTTTTTAGCGACCACTGCAGAAAATGCATAATACTACAGGGAGGATATTAGAAGTAGTGGATGCTTCTTGGACTTCTCTGGTTCTCAACCTTTGGTTCTGTACCTTCTGTACGTCTGTAGCTAGTCGATTGGTGCATTTTTGCTGCTTCTATTCCGATTTACGTCGAATCTATCTCACTTCTTGCGCACTTGTTTCCTACTGCTGAATTCGCAACACGCGACGCGACTACCTGCGCCCCAGTCGAGTTGTCTAGTTGAACGTTAGGCGCTACAATAGAGTTATGCGCGGTCGTGGATCGAGCGAGCCCCGCGGGCGCGAACATTCAACGTCTGCTCGTCCCACCTCCGTGGCCGCAGTTGCAGAGAGTTTGATTCCCCAGGACTTCAGGTGAGACAGGTTGCACGCGCTCGACGATTGTTGCGACATGTTCAGATAATGGCTCGCTTAAGGCACGCAGTGCAGGCAGCGCATATAAGTTGCTTTGATTTATTACTTCGTTTTGAGGCTTCCTTAGTTATTCTAGACGAGCTCGATGTAATATCCTTACAGGTTGTTGTTATCTAAATATCTCTGCGATGCGCGCGCGCCCCTGCTTGCTTTCCTGTGTAGGTGTTGCTGCTGCCGTGTGTCTGGCAATGCGGTGACTTTGCTAACGTCAGCCTTTTTGTTCGCGCTCATTTCGTCAGTGCAGTACTTCTTTGCGGTTATTGCCAATTCCAATGCTTTGAAGGTACTGCTCTATTTCACTAGCACATCCACATTGCTTCCCGTGCCTCATTTCGACTCCCTACCTAAAATTGGCCTGGTTGCGTCGAATATGAATCATTTTGCTGTGCCTTGACCAATTTTTCCGTTTCTACGGTCACATGGCATGGTTTTTCCTCATTTTTGATTACAGGCGGACTGCGTGTCGATGTTCGTTGACGCGCTCGCTTTTTTGGGCAATTTGTTTGCGGAATGCATCCCCAGTGACTCTGCCATCGGAAAGCGGCGGATTGAGCTATTGGTAATGCTTTGGCGTGGTTCATGCGTACTAGTTTTCTCGCTTGCGTCTGTCATGTTTGGGACACGATTTGTATCTTCCCACCATCCGTTGTCTTCCCGTCTTTTTGTTGCGCAGATGTCGGGCATATCCCACGGGCTATTGCTTGGGTTTACGATTCAGTTCATCTTGGACGGCTGGGACGACGCGCACGTCGATTGCGCAACTGACACTGAGGACGTGAACGGGTACTGAAATAATAGGTTTGGAACTTAAGCCCGCTCTTCTAGTTCCTGGTTGCAGTGCGCCCATATTTGCCACTTCCCAAGCACAGTGTAAAAATGGCTCGTTTTCCACTATGCATTCGCGTTCACTCATGACTTGTGCGTTTTTGACTGTCAATTACGAATCACTGTCTGTATCGAATTCGCAATCCACCCTGCAATCATAGGTACATTGTGCTTATTTTCGCGCTTTGCGGCCTCTTGTTCGACGTCATCTCGCTGCTCTCGTACAAGTATTACGGGTTTGAAGACGTAGCACGCAAAGATAGCCTCAACAAAGGTAGTACCTGTATTGTTTTTTTTTTCTATATATCTTATCATTAACTACCTGTAGATTTTTGAGATAATCGCATTGACATGGTGAACCGCGTTCCTATTTTATGGAGAAAAACCAGCCTTCTCGAGTCTTAACTCACAGTGCGTTCAAGAATTTGAATGGCTTTAACGAACGAAAAGAGAGAAAAAAATACGTGGGAGAGCACTAACGTCTTGGATAACAATCTATCTGTAGGTGGCGTGCTCACGGAGGACTTCCTTTCGGGGGAACATGGAGCATTTGTTGAAGGAAGAGAAGTTGAGAAAAACAGCGGCCAAGAAGACGCTCTCACATGTAAGTCGCGGCAGACGGAGACGAAGCACACTCTTTTCCTGTTGCGCAGAATTGACTTACCGAGCTCAATTCAGTGCTGTTCCTTTACACTTGCTTTTTCTTCGTCATCTCCTTCTTCTTCTTCTCCTTCGTATTGGACTTCACGTCTTGGCTCTCTTTTGCTCTTGTACTTGCTTGTCCAACACCCAACATCAGGTGGCATCAACACTAACATGTGCGCAGCTCTCTTGCACGTGTTGTCCGATTTGATGCGCTCCGCCACCACTCTGGTACGAGCAGCTAGTGATATTACAAGATGGTGATGATATGATGCGGTCTACCACCACCCAACTCATACATGTGTCACTTTGATACCTGCTTTTATGTCTGCGTATTTTTTATTCTACTTACATGATGCGTACGCTACATGTCCTGCCCAACTTTCTTTGTGCGCTTTGTCTTTCCGCAGATTGAGTCCCTGGTGATCATTTTCATTTCGGACAAGGGCGGCAGCATGTGCAGCACCAAAGCCGACGGCATCTCCACTTTGGCCGTGTGCAGCATCATCGTGATTGGGGCTACGGGCGCTCTGTTAACGTGGCTTCGCGAAGTGTTCATTTACCTGACAACAGCGCCTGCGGTACGTGGAAGGAGAGAAAGGGGGGTTGGCGATGTACATATATAGCACAACGAGACGTGCGATGTGCGAATACATTTATTTGCACTTATGGCGGCGAAGGCTTGGGGTTGAAATTAAAGATGCTACAGATATATATACTGTACATATATATATGCTAACATCACACGTGCATGTGTACCTCTCATCGCGACTCTATGCTCACCTTAATCTTTGGTGCGCGGAAACGCGTTCCGCAGGCGAAGGCTCTAGGCCAGTCAAGCCACGACGACAAGCGACTCATTGGCAGCCCCCTGCACCCGAACGAGGGTTTTGCGTAATCAGAGAGAAAGGAATAAGAAGTGAAGGTGGTTTATTTGTGCCTCGCTGGTTATGTATGTTTTTGAGGAAATCAAGCACGGGAGAACCGCCGTGAGGGGGCTCGAAACTTTTCAGTACCATTGGAAGTAGTTCACTTGGTGTGGCCGTTTTCTAGGCCGCCGCTGTGTTTACAAGCGTTTCTACTGAAAGATATGCGACCAAGGAAGAAGAAGTAATAAAGGCGCAGAAGTCTACAAGTGCCAGACCCTCAAGCCTGTACTCAGTACTCAGAGCAGTTCATGTGCATTGTTTGTATTGCGGAATTCCGAATTCGAATTCCGCTGCTCCTTGGATACTGAAATACAGCCCAACAGCAAAAACCCTAGTTGCCAGTTGCCTTTCTAGAATTGGCAACTGGATTTCGAATTGAGAAGTGAGGTATTAATTGGCTTGTAGCTGCAGAGCTAGATGCCTAGATGTAGATGTGGGGTGTAGCAAGAAGTGCGCTAGTAATAGTTTTAGATGCGGTTGAAGATGCTTCCGAAGAAAGGTGACTTGCGGGATCTGAACAATTGGCGAGGAATTATGCTCCTGGATGCTGCTTCCAAGATTCTGTCAATGATCATCAATAGTCGGTTACAACGG
>Ga0136554_1001327_pt1 | contig 10024 bp, 11 predicted proteins | sample AntRauTorckE5431_FD_104637 | JGI IMG/M metagenome (GOLD analysis project Ga0136554, IMG submission 104637) | Saline lake microbial communities from Rauer Islands, Antarctica - Metagenome Torckler E5 #431 | ecosystem: Environmental > Aquatic > Non-marine Saline and Alkaline > Saline | place...
ACGCTGTGTTTGCGCAGGACACCGCGCCTGGCACGCCGGTGGGGCCCGTCCTGACCATGTTCGGCGCGCACTTGATATGGGTGAAAAGCATAAGCAACGCGTAAACTTTTAGATACGGGGTCGCGAAAGGTCCAGGTTGTGATTTTTTTTGGCCCTAGTACACGCAAATTTTAATTCCGATCCTGCGTCGATTTTATTATGGAATTTCGGGAGCATCGCAAGTGTAGCGTTTAAATAAGAACTACCGAGTAAACTTATATAAATTTGAATTGCCCCATCAATTTTATTCTGAATTTTCTTCAATAGCCGCGGCTTGATTGGGTTTTGAACTAATATTTAATATTTCGTTGTCAGTTCTTTCTAGTGTACAGGTGGGAAAATAAAAATAGCTGGAGTAGCTGGAGGCGATAAAATTCTATGTGCTTAGTGCTTCTGCGCCAACAACGATATGGAAACGGCAACAGAGGCAACAGAGGCACCCTAAAGAATACCATGGCAAGGGCCACGTGATCAGCATACTGCGGCGCCGAGCGCCGTCGCAAATACCATGGCAAGGGCCACGCATGTGTGCTCCAAAAAAGACAATATCGGGAACTAGGCGCAATAAAAGCCAGCCAGCTCCAAAAAAGATCGCGAGGTCACTGCGTCAGCGCCGGCGAGTGCTTTTCTTCTTCGAGAGAGCCGCTTTCTCTTTCTCAAGTTTGAATGCTTCTTTCGCCTGCCAAAAATAAACAGAAGGAAAAGAGAAAAAAAGGGAAAACACGTCAAGAAAGAAGGAACTGGTGAGCAACTTAAAAGTCTGACAGAAGCATCACCATTTCGCTTTTCACAAGCGAAGCCTTCACACTCCTTACCTAATCTACCCACCCCCTTCACTCTGTTTCCAAATATTCAATGCTGTCAATCAGATTCCTGCCCAACACAAATCAGGTACGACACTAACGACGACGAAGGCAGCGGCCTCTGACCTTGTGGGCGCGCAACTCGTCGGCGCTCATTTCTTTCACGCTCTTGGGGCGGTCTTTCGGGTCTTCCAAGGAGATCTCCCCTGTAATAGTGTTGCGCCACAGCTGGCCACCCGAGACCGGGTCCATTTCCGACACCCACGCAGGGGGGCCGTCCGTCTGTGGTCAAAACAAAAAGATATGGAGAGGATCAAGATGGAAGGGAATTATGTGGAATGATGGTGGCAATAGCGAAGATGGTAATAGTAAATTATATTTATTACAATAATGATAATGATATTGATGATAATGATGATGATGAAAAAATATCCTCGAGGTATCATGAAAACAAAACATTGCGGTGTCAAGAAAAAAACACAGACAGCCGTACCAAATATTTTCCCAACTGTAGTTCACACTAACAATAAAAACGCACCGAGTCCATGTAGGCCGACTCTTTTCTCGCGTCGGCGGCCGCGGCCAGGTCTGCGGCTGAAGTGGTTTCGAGCATTTTGAGCATTTCGGCGCCCTTGGCCGCCTTGCTCTCCGATTTCGAGGGCCCCTCCACCCTGTAAGGTGGGGGGGGGTGATAAAAAAGGAAGGGGATGGGAGAAATTGACGTCAGCACATATTGAAGGTATACGGCATCCCAAACAAAAAAAAACACTTTACAGAAAGCACCGGGTTACATTGCATCACGAATGCGCGAGAACGACTGCCTCTTTCGAACAGAAGGGGATAAGGAAGCAAGCAACCAAGCAACCAACCAATCACACAGGCGATGATATATATTATAGAGCAACAACAACAATGTGATACAGCAGATGGCACAGCAACATGCACCCACTTGGGCCTCCGGAGCATGAGTCGAAGCCTGGCTGCTTTTGCCACTCTCTTCTTGGCCCTTTTCGCGGTCCATTTGGCGATTTGCATTTTTAAGCGATTTCGGCGATCCATGCGCAGCTTCGCCGTTTGCGTAGAGTACCTGTGTGTGTGTGTTTGTTAAAGCACACATGTAATTTGAAGAGACAAAAGCAATTTCGGGAGTTCTTCTGATTCAGGAGAAATGGTGGAGAGTGTGAAATTATTCCAAAAGAGTGGCTCAACAGAGAGAGAGAGAGAGAGAAGAAGAAGAGAGACCACAAGAAATATTCAACTAATATAATGTGCGGGCACATGTACTATTTAGGAAGGAACTTACGCTTGCGCCAGTGCCGTGAGAATGCCCACCCGCCCCGAGAGCACTAATTGGCCCACAGGCCCATCTACAAACGACCATTTCATTTCCCACTTCTTCCACCACAATCGTTTCAGAGCTTCTTTTTTGTTTGCTTGCAACAAAATCTAAGGTGGGTGTGTGTGTGCACACAAGAAGACAGAAGAAGAAAACGAAAATTGAAAGAAAAGGTTGAAATAATTCCACAACGTGATCGAGAAACGTGCAGAGTAAAAGTGAATAAAATCGATAGCTACTAGCAACATTACAAGGAACTTTAAGGCCCTAACTTCTTCAAGCTCTAGGTGCATTCTCTCTGATGCCAGACAAACAAACAATCCCATCTAATATCTAGAATAGATCATCTACTTCACGCACCGGCACGTTTTGCTCGGACGGATGCATCCAAGGGTACTTCAATTCAATCAAAAACTCTCCTTTCGTGGCTTTGGCCGTCGCTGCCGCTTCCTTCTTCGCCTCTTCCTCGGCCTTGGCGCTCTCTTCAGCTGTAGGAGCAGCAACACTACTTTTCTTCTTACCAGCACTAGCGCCAGCAGCAGCACTTTTACTAGCGCCGTCGTCTTTGCTTTCGCCTTCACCAGCAGCTCCTAAAGGCTCTGGCGATACTTTGCTGCTCTTGCTGCTGCTGGCACAACACACACACACATACATAGATACAGAGATGGTTGAATTAGCTACACAAATTCATGCAGTCATGCTTTTTATTTTCTATTCACGAAGGTTCTTGAGAAAGCTAGCTCGTGGCAGCGCATATACTAATGGCAAATCTATATACTAGCATTTACCTGCCAGCAGCAGCATCGGTAGCACTATTACCCTCCGCTCCAGCACCACCAGCTGCTGCTGCCTCTGACGATGTATCTTCTGCCCCCGCAAAGGCTGCCGCATTTTTGCCACTGTTGATAGCTTGGTCTCGCATCTCAAACTGCTTCCTTAAACGCACTTCTTTCTGGTAAGTGAACAACTGGCCTGGCTTCTTCACTACAACTGCTCGGCCGGAGGTTTGAAGCTTGTAACGGTTGTTCTGAAGGGCCTTTCGTGTGGAAACACAAGAGAGAAAAGACAAGGGAGCGTAAGAAAAGGGAGAAAGAGCAGAAAATATCAACAGAAAAAAACTGGAGCTTCGATAAATACGACGGATGGCGACAGCAGCGACAGCAACAACAGGAGTACGATACGCAACAGCAAAAGGTAAAAGCACACGGTGAAGACAAGAAACTAACAACAATGTCAATTGTTCTCTTTTCTTCACCTCGTCTTCGGGTGTCTTGTAGACGCGTTTCTCACTCCAAAGGTAAAGAAGGTCGCCTTTCGAGACTAACGGCTCGTCTCCCAACTAATATAATACATGTTGCAACACATAAAACAAGAGAAACGCATTTTACGAAAAGGTAGGTAGGCAGGGAAGGAATGAGATAATTGTTTGAGTTCTCTCCTGCAGAGTGTACCAAAATGAAAACAAGCACCACAAAAATAAGGCAAGAGTTTGAAGTTTTGATCACCGGAGGAGGTTTTGGGCCTTTCATATCTTTGATTTTCTTCTTCTTTTTCTTCTTGCCGCTTTGCAGAGCCTTGTCCGCTTCGGCCCTCTTGTCTTTCGCAGTCTTCTCTGAGGCTTTCTTCGGTTTCCCATCGTCGCCTTTCTCTTCTTTCTCTTCTTCCTGCGACAATGAGCAAAGAAGGAAGGTGTACATGATATGCAAAATGAATATGAAGAGGAATAAGAAGGATATAACGAAGAAAACACGAACAAGAAGGATGGAGCATGCATAATCAAGTTATCGCAATGAATAACATCGTAAATGTGCGTAGAGGTATCCGTAGGATAAAATCGGAGTCCCCTTTTTCTTCCTCTTGTACATTCTATTCTATTCCATTATGTTTTATTCTGTTCTATTCTAGTACCCCTGTACCTCCTCTTCGGACTCGGACTCCGGGGGGTCGTCGGGCCTTTCCCCCATCAGAGGCAGCGTCACATGTAAGAACCGGCTCCCGTAGTCGATGGATGCGGTGCCGGGAAGGCGTTTTGCGCGTCTTGTGCCTTGCAAAGCAAGGTCGTGTGGCGACAGGCCGGGCACACGATAACCTGAATGTGTTGATGTGTGTTCCATAGCAAAAGAAAACAGAATCAAAAGAGAAAGAGAGAATATATATAGAGAGAAAATAGAGGTTGAAACACATAAATCATAAGTGCGCATATGATAAAGGTACGAAACCTGAGAGGAAAAGCGTGAGAACAACAAAAAGAGATAATATTCACGGGGAAAAAAATTAAAATGGATGGGGGGGGGTAAAATAAGAAGAACACACCTGTGCGGGGAATTTTCTTTTTGTCGCGATTCGGAATCAGCAATGGGCGGTCGGCATAAGCCACGGCGTTCTGATGCAACATTTTAGACAGCAGAAAAGTAAAGCAATAGAAGTAAAACAAGGAATGTAGAAAGGGTAAGCAACAAAGGAGAAGACACAATTTAGTACAAATTCTCCGCCCCTCCCCCCCATAAAAACAGATAGATAAAGAGCGACTGCCCACTCGCACACACGCATGTGCCATCTTATGGTTAATCAAGGCAGGCACCTACGAGTATTATTACCTCCACGTTGCGTTCGATCACTGCATTGGCACGGTACCTGAGCGCCGCACATGTACATAAAAACAAGGAGAAAGACAGAAAAAGTACTTTGTCACAGGAAAGTGCTTTGGGGTGAAAATAGAAGAAGAAGAAATCAGGAGTATCCGGCAATACCGAGAGTGTTTGGAAACAAAGGAGAGTACAAAAAAACATGCCTTTCAAAATGAGTTTCATTTGTTCTATTCCATTTTTAATCCTTCAACTAATTTTGTTATTTCACCGCTTGGAAAGCTTCAATTTTTTCATGGTGCGCTCTTTTAGAGTGTCCGACGGCAATTCTGGGGCTCGCCCCCAATAATCCTGAGGGAGGGGGGGATGGGGGGAGGGGGCACAACAACAAAGGAGAGAAGGAAGAAGCAAGAAGGAAGCGACATAACTACGCACAAAAGCACAAGTGCTTCGTCGCCTGAAACCCAAATCAACACAACTTACGACACATATGTTATTGTATCGTCATTCTCCTGCATCACGCTTTGATTCTCAGAGGTACATAAATCTTCAATTTCATCAATGAGTGCCTAATCAATTTCATTCAATACGCGAGCAGTAAAACGACATTTCTTTTACTTTGAGTCGGTACAGCAAGTGCTTTCGAATTAAGTCATCAGCTTTTCGTTGTCTCCATGCTTCTCGGACTTCAGCTCGCTTCTCTTTCAACAGTGGGATCCCTACGCGTGCGCCCAGTATTTGGCGGTACACCTTTTGAATCAAGGTCTGTTTGTGCACACGTGAAGAGGCAAGCAGAAGAGAGAGTGAGAGTGGTAATAAGGAGGTGGAAGATTGTACGAGAAGTAGAAAGATATTAAATAAAAATTGGTAACATCATTAAGATAAAGAGTATGCAAAAGTGTACTCTTCCCGCGGATTGGCACAAAGGAACAAATTCCAAAATACTACATTAGAACATGTAAACATATAGACAAATACACGCACATAATCTCTCTCTCTTACCGCGGACTGATGCAGCGTGAGTTCATGCGCGGCAGCGTCTGCCTCAGCTGAAGACGCTAGGGCTTTTCGGCGAGCATTCACGAGGCACAACTCCTCGAAGGCCGCGTTCATTGTTGGGGTGTACCTAATGTAGTACACGCGTAAACAGGTGTAATTCCGGCAGTGGAATGCGGGGTAAAACTTGGAAAAGTAAAATGTCGGGTATAAATTGCGAATAGATCACGCATGAAAATGGCCAAAAATTCAAAAATCAAGAGATTGTTAGAAACAAAAAAAATACACAAAATGAAGACAATAGCTTGGTTAGTAATGAGTTTAGTGGCCAAATTATCTTCTCACCAGCTGAGGGCCACCACGGGCGCGTGGGTTTGCTTCAAGCCTCGGCCGTGAATGAAGTCGAAGCAAGCCGTGCAAAAGATGTCGTTGCACTCTTCGCAGCGCCAGCGGGCCGCCAGACCTGGGGATTTATTTATTTTCAAACAATATCATATTCGTGAGTAGTGCGAATCAAAACTCTCACCATCACAACCATTAACATCGCAATCATCGTCCTCTTCATGACAATGATAACCAGAAGAAAGAAGAAGAAGAAAGAGACGACGACGACGAAGAAGAGGAGGAGAAAGAGGGAAATAGGGAAAAAGAGAGAGAAAGAGAGAGAGGGAGAGAAGAAGAAGAAGACGAGCAGCCACGCGCGCGTTCAAGCTCACCTTTGCACTCAACACACGGCACAACGAGCCAATTCGGTTGGTGGACTTTCACCGCAGCTGCTCCTGCTCCTTTCTGGTTCTTCGAAGTGCGTGGCCGTTTGGACCCAATTCCATTGGTGGTGGTGGTGGTGCTGCTCGTAGTGGCAGCTGTGTTGCTGCTTTTGGCCTTGGGTTGTGACTTCGAACCCGCCTGAACGAAGTGGTATCGTGGAGAGGTTGAAGAAGTTCATAGAACACGTTCAAATCGCGAATCTTAGGTGAGTGAACTTCGAATCAAGCAAGGCATTCACGCATAGCTCCTTCCTTTAAATTAAATCACGAATATGGTACATTTCAAAACAGGCATTTCAAGCAACTGGACTTCAAAAACTCGGAAGAACCTGCGAAGGAGCAACTACGGCTGCAGACGATGATGACGCAGAAGGCATCAAGGCTAGCTGTGAGCCCCCTCCTCTAACTCCTGTGTGGTCGTGGTCCCTGCTGCTGCCGCTCTCTTCGCCGCCACCCGGGCCTAACAGTTCGACCTGTAGCAAACACATGGAAGATCATGCAGAAGAGGAGGGTGTGAATGAGGGGAAACTTGCACGAGAAGGATAAAGGAAATGCACGAATTTATGCATAATACTGCATTCAAAGCAAAATTAAAAAAAACGTATGAAGAAAAGGGAAGGATAAAAATATAAACAATGGATCTATTAACAACAGGGCATCTATTAAAAAAGAAGAAGAAAAGCACAGGGTAGTTCCAAACCTCATGCAGCATTTCACGGCGAAGTGATCGAAACGGAAGTAACTTGTCATCACGTAACAGGTCCTACAGAGGGAAAACGTACATCACGTGCCGACATCACGCATGAACACGTCAAAACAGAAGAAAAAAATAGCGCGGCAAAACGAGGAAAACGGATCAAAGAACTTCGTTTGACATTGCACACTTCAATAAAACGAGGGAGGGTGTTGTCTGAACACTTTTCGATAGCCTTCACATCTTGGCAAACAAGATTTCCCTCTACTCAGCAACAATTGTGTGAGTTCGTTTTACAAATTATCCATTGTCTGTTCTACAAGAAAAGAAATGGATAGAAAGTGTGCATGAAATAATAAGATACCTGCTGCATCAGAAAGCTCGCTTTGAACGCAATTTCTTCTCTTCGGGCGTCTTCCGCTCGCCTAGCGTCCAAGGCTGCGGCTCGTTGTGCAAGTTCTTCGGCGGTTGGTGGCAAATCCAACGCACTTTCGTCGTCGTTGTTGTTGTTGCCACTGCTCTCTCCTTCTTCTTTTTCGCCGCTGCCGCTCCTGTTGTTGGCAGCACTGTTAGTTTTGTTGTCGTTCGAGGAAGAAGCCTCTTTGGTAATCTGAAGGGGAGACACCGGTAGTCTTGCCGCTTGTAAAGCCGCGTATCTAAAACGTGTGTGAACATTGAGAAAAACAAACACGGATGGTTAGAAAGGGAAATTAGATAGAGAAAGCTAAGGACGAAAAACAAAAAGCAACATCACTTACTCTATGTCGAAGTCGAAATTTGCGTCTTCATTGCCAGTACTGTCCTCCACCAGCAAGCCTAGCGTCAAGTCCCTTGCGCGGTTCTTCCTTGCTACCACTCGTGCGGCAGCGCGGGCGGCGGCACGCTTCACTTTGTGCTCTTGAAACAGCTTCTGGGCGTCGTACAGCCGGTGCGACACCTAGGTTACGGTGTTGTCAAAAATAACATGAGTACAACGATTAAAAAAAACATACCAGGCCCATGACTCTCCTCAAAAGCGAAACATATCAAAGGGCTTGAAGGAAAACTACATTGCAATGAGCATTCGTATTTTCCTTGCTCTCTGTTTCCATCCTCTTTTTCCATAAACCCTCCACTTTTTATTTATCTATCCCGCACCGTTTTCTCAGGCGCATTGGCTTTCAGTTTGGGGTGCGCGACCCCGAAACAATGGTCGCAGAAATGCCCGACTCCCTTGCCACCAGCGCCCACTTCTCCGTGCAACAACTCCTTGTCTTCGCCAATCCGCTGACAGGTGAAACAAAAACGCGACGCGGTTTGAAACCCGCACGCAAAACAATTCGGCACTTTCCTCGACCGGTGCTGCAAACGGTTGCCTTTCAAATGCAGCAAGTGGAAACACTCTTCGCAGTACGACTCGCCGCAGTCTTCGCACGCAATTTTGGACTGCGCTTTCGCACATTGCACGCACTGTACCACGTACCTGTGGATCAAAGAAAGAAATGTTTGAAAGAATACATGTTTGAGCGGGTGATTTTGAAGGAATAAGACGGGCCCAAAGAGACAGAGTAGGTTGAAAGAAGGGGGGTTGAGGTAAAGGTTGATTCATTCGAACAATTTCATTCGAATCGAACAGACTCTGGAATAGCATGCACACACGCACACCCACTAGTGATTCTCATCTTCTATTGCTTTCTTCATTTGTTGATATGCGGGAACTACGCCACTGGACTTACTCTTTACTTACTCTTTTCCTTTCACGGGCAGCCATATCTGTTGGGTGGCGTCCTGAAATTTCCCAAAGATTTTCGGTTTCGTCCAGGACGACATGCCGGACGCTCTCGACCACCAGTACGGGTCCTCGGGGACCTATTTTTAGGAAGCGTATTATATTAGTAAAAAGATGAAGGAATTGTATGACGTGAAGGAGACGCAGTAGTCTAATCGAAATAGAGCACCAAGAAGAATTTGTGCATCTGTGCTTTTTTAAACTTTATTTGCATCGCCCCGTGTTCACTCGATCTCGAATTAATACAAACCCAAATAACACAGAAGCCAATGCATGTTCAACACCTGTCTTCCTTCTATAAGATATAATAAGGTATATCCAATGCACGTTACCTGCGGGTCGTAGAGCTTGACGATGTAGCCCCTCGCTCGCCGCAAACCCTCGCAGCGGGCCTTCCATTTACGGTACAGTTTGCTGGCAATTACGGTCGAAGCCGCGGTCAATCGGGCCTGCCTGTGCACCTCTGCGGCGGCCGCTTTCAAGCGCTCGAGCAATTTCATCGCGATGCGCCGCCGCGCAAGTGCCTAGTAGAACGAGAATAGAATAGAGAATAATCAGCCGTATGCGTATGGAATAAGATAGAATAGAAAACAAACATTTGCATGCGTGTTATCTTGGTTGAAAGTCTGAAGTATTGTTATTGTTACCACCTACAAAATCAATCACCCTTGAGTACTAAAGAGGCACTTGGAAACAACAGAAGTCAGCGTTCTACCTGAAATGAATAATTACCTAAAGCATTTCTACATCTTATTGGTTGCAAATACCTGCAAAGGTGCACATGCGGCATGCAGCACTGCGCGTGTGCGCTGATTCAACTGCGCAGCAAACTGCCGGTTGGCCTTGTGGGCTTTGAACAGGTAATCTAAGAGCAATTTCGCATGCCGCGCGTGCCTTCCTCTTAAGCGGCTCTTGATGTGGCCGTCCACTGAAATAATGGAAGAGAAGGGAAGGAAGGAAGGATGCATAGACGCAAGGAAAAAACGTTGAGGAGCACACAAGGGTAAAATAAAGGAAGGAAGGAAGGAAGGAAGGA
>Ga0136554_1001328_pt1 | contig 10022 bp, 9 predicted proteins | sample AntRauTorckE5431_FD_104637 | JGI IMG/M metagenome (GOLD analysis project Ga0136554, IMG submission 104637) | Saline lake microbial communities from Rauer Islands, Antarctica - Metagenome Torckler E5 #431 | ecosystem: Environmental > Aquatic > Non-marine Saline and Alkaline > Saline | place...
ATATTGATAAACGGCGTGACAGAAAGTATTCACAAAGCTAGATTTCTGTGGCTCCGAGAGAGTTTCAACGGTAACTGTATAATAACAGTCAGTATCGAAACAACGGTTCCAGAAATCTTGACTGTGACCTCTTATTCTGCTAATTTGTATCAGCTGTTCCCGACTTTGTAGCAACACGTACAAATGGGAAATTTGAATTGAGACACAAAATCATTGGTATTTGATTGTAATCAACAAAGAGGGAATATATACTCACTGCTTTGACTGATCAGGATTTAGAGCATCCACAACAATATATTTTAGTGCTCTAAATTCTAAGATATCAATTACTTCATCGATTGGCATTGCCTTTCCTATTACACTGGTATTCTCATCTTGCGACGCGAGAACAAGAAAACCACCACTCTCATTAAAACTAGCAGAAACCATCGATAAAGGAGATGGGGTATAATCCAGTTTTGCAATAACCTTCGTGTTTGGTGTTGAGATCGTTTGGTCGAACCGACTGATATTATAATGAAGATGATCACTTCTTTCAGATAGAGGCCTCCTTATAGGCAGTTCTCTCTTCATATTGCAAGGTTCATGTTCAGATTTCAAGACCTCAGATGATGGAGAATATAAACCAGATGAAGCAAATGATGTTGCTCCAGAAGTTGCAACAGAATCTCTTGGTGAAGCATCATCGTGGAAATCTAATAACGATGTTTGATTCTGACGTGAACGTCGTTGTCGAGGTGGTTTCTTTGTGTTTGTTTTGCTCCTAAATATAGATTGATAGCCAACACCATTTTCTATGCATTCTTGATTGATGCATAGGTTGTAATTCAAAAGTGAGATGGAGATTCAGCACACCTGTGATGGCGTATTATTCAACCATAGTATCACTTGAAATCACTTACCGAGGGGAGATAGATCGTCGTGATGACTAGAATTCGTGAAAAGAAATTTAGTCTCTACATTCTTTAACGATACATATTGCTGGCGATTGGATTCTTCATCATCTATTGTTGTCTTTTCAATCAATTTCCTTTGATACCAAGTCGAATGCACATATCTCCTCTTCTTGGACCCAAACCATTCTCGTCTCATGGCCTGGGGTAGAGCTAAAGATATTACAAACACAATCAACAGAAATATCATCACAAGGAAGACCATCTGCCAAGCATTGAAATGCAGTGCTACAGTTGAAATCATTTGGAATATATTACGATATGATCAAAGCAGGAGAGAACAACGGAATTTTGAATTTTGAAAAGCAACAGGAGGATGGCGTTTTTATTGAAATAGTCTCACTGTTCGGCCTTCTTTCCGTTGAGTTTGCCTCCATAAATTTACCTGAGAAGTGAAATTCTCTTTGCTCTTTGTTCTTTTAATTGTATATTATGTTATCAATTCCTTGAGCATTGAGCGTTGGAACCATATTTCAAAGAATCAAACATCACACATAGAAACAAAACTAGCTGCAAGAAATGAACTACTTGCGGAGAATTGCAGGAGGAGAATCCAAGAAAAAAGAAGATTCATGGAGAACAAAACTAGCACGAGCCTCAGGCGTAAATGAACTTGAGGAACCGGAGAACCACCCTTTGCGATTCTATGTCATGTCTGTTGACACTCTTTGCGGAACAGAAATCGACCAGAGAATGCCTGAGGCTTGGAAGGAGAAGCCACCTCTATTTGAATATAGAAAGAAGAATTCTGATAGGAAGCTAAAGGCCATGTGTCGTGAAGGTATTCCTCAAGCATTGCGCTCTGCGATATGGTTCACCTCCATTGTAAGAATTTCCAGACCTTACCAAAGCAAAGAAGACTCCGATGCGTTTGGCACGCTAGCGAAAGTTAAAGTATTGGATCACGGATGGGAATATGTTCTTAAAAGCTTGTTTCCCGACAACTCAGATAAGGAGCGTGCCAATATTCCAGATTTTGGATCTGATCCGCAAGAAGTCGAGGCTATGGTTGTTCAAGACCATATGATGGATGGTGGTAAACTGTGCGCAAAAGGAGTGATTGGTGTCAACGCATTGACTCTAGTTCTATATGCGGCCAAAGAAAATCTCGGAATTGAATACTGCCCACTACTACCAGATCTCACCGCCTTTTTGTTGTCTGTCATGCCCGAGAGTTACGCATATGCGTGTATACGCGAGATGACAAATTCAGAAGGATACTATTTACCTATGTCAAGGATTGAGCATCTCTCCTGGTGTAAAACTTTTGGCGATCTCATGAAAAAAATGTATCCTCAAACAGCTTTGGCAATGGCCCGTTGGTAAGCAATCATTGGCAAAATGATTGATGAACTTCTTTTCATCCCTTTATCTTATGATTATCATTTGTTTTTGTAATTGTGATAGCGGAGCATTGGATCCTCAAGGTTTGGACCCTATCTTCCGAAGATTCTTTATTGGTGTTCTTAAGAAAGAACACGTACTTCGAATCCTAGACATGTATACATATGAGGGCTACAAGGTAATATTTCGTCTGGGAAGCGTCACTTTATGCCTTGCACATGCCTTCATGACCCCATCGGAATTTGCGTCAACAAAGGCCTTTTGGAAGGGCGTGAAACGTGTCACTCATTCAGATCAATTCCTCTTTGATATCCTGGTGAAACAAGCTTACGGCTTCAACGGAAAGACATATAGGTCTCGCAGAAGTTTTCCACGAAGAAAGTTTATTCAAAGAATCATTCGACACAATGAAGGATGGGCAGAAAACATTGCAACTGATCATGTTAATCTTTTGAGCCAAAAACCACTTGGTTTCGTGGAAGGAGATGTCCCCATTGTCCTGGCGAAAAATGCATCAGAGCGGTTTTCTTTGGCAGAATTTTTGCCTTTTGCTTACAAGTCGACAAAACTCGAGCTCATTTATAGTTCTAATGTGCATGGAAGGTCAATTCCCACTTTTTACCAGCACTGTGCAAGGGCCAAACACACAATAACTCTTGTAGAAGTATTAGATACTGGCGCAACTATTGGAATGTTCGCGACAGATACCTGGCACAATAGCAGCAAGGTGTACGGAGATGGAGAATGTGTTTTGTTTCGTCTTAAACCAAATCCAGTATGTTTTCACTGGGCACGTGGTATAACTAAGTCAATGATGCCATTAAACGTTCAATCCGAAGACGAGGAACTTGATATACAAAATGAAGTGGCGACGGAACAATTTATGATCAGCAGGAAAAACTTCATTTCAATGGGTAGCAATTCAGACGGTTCAAGTGGTCTAAGACTTGAAGACGACCTTTCCAGAGGAAGTAGTGCCAAAGCGCGAGGCTTCAACAACGAACCATTGGCAGGTTCTGACCGTCCTGACTTTGATGTAGGATTAGTGGAGGTTTATCATCTATTACGCGACTTGGATGGCAAAGCTATTGACGGCGAAGAGGATCTTTGGAAAGGGATGTTTGATTAATGTAATTAAGGATTCTTAATTTTGTCTCGTTGGATCCACAGAATTCTAATCATGGCAATATGAAACTTTATCTCCAGAGTTCAAATTTTAATGTGTTTCGATGTTTTTAGAACGACGAAGGAGGAGGTTTAATAGAGCAGCACAATTATATTAGCAATATGAAAGTGGTACACATTCATTCATGATTGTATTGTGCTATTAATAATACACAACACTAAGAATAACTTGGATGTATTAACCTCAAATGCACATTTGAGCCTGTATTCATTATTTTCTACCTTTATTGACGACGAGCAGCATTTGATGAGAGAGGACTGGACGAGGTGACGTCAATTGACAAACCGAAAGCAGTATCAGCATAGGCTGGCCAATGACGACTCAAAGCCTGAGTTGCTGATCACCAATCGTTGGTATTGTTAGTGACCTTAATCACCAGTGATATGTGGTAATAAACAGTAAACATCATTGGTGACCTTTTTCACCAACGACATGCTTTCTACTGGCGAACCTTACATTAAGGATTAAAAATTAAAAGAGTATAAAAAACGCACGGCAACAGAGTAACATGACTGTTTTCGCCATCAATAAGAAGTAATGGGTACTACGAATTCGGAATCAATTGTCCTGAAAGTTCAGAATAGATCAGAATAGCTAGTAAAATTATGCGTAAATCGATTCTATTCTGATCTTTTCAGACAATTGATTCCGAATTCGTAGTATGTGACATTTCTGTGAACAGAGGCACGCAGGTGCAGTGGATCCGAACCAAATAGTTTAAGACACTAGCTAGCTACACCGGTAGATACCAATTATAAGATTTCCTATTATCAATTATTACCACTAAGGATTCAAGAAGGATTTATGACGTGAATCGTTTTTTCTTCCAAAACTTGAGCTTGCTCTTCATTGACGTTTTCTGACTTGTGCTGAAAGGACTTTTATCCGGAACGTCTGCATTGTATGCATCTCCTTTCAATGCCATCAGTTTTGTATTCAGATGATTGGCTAATACGCTATCTTCATCTCCCATAATTGATAAGTCCATATCTCTTACTGTTTCATTATTAGTGAATGTTGTGACGAACGAAGATGCGCATGAACTACCTTTCGTCGAAGATGATGATCTATTTCCATCTTCCTTGGTCGTATTTAATACAATATGTCCCTCTACTTCATATTTTGCTTTGTTGTGTTTGTATACACGCACACTTATGCCCTTCAGCACCAAGTACAGCTGAGCTAATCTATTAGAATCTTTGCTGTCAGGGCGAGCATTATTTCGAACCAATTGCAAAAGATCTGTAGGACTATGCGAATGTTTATCCGCGGCATGAATCGAGTCCGGATAGACTTCTACCAGAGCGTTGATAATTTGTATTCCTTCATTGAATTCTATTTCGTTTCGGCAGAGACATTCGACTGCATGATGCAGTGGTATTCTTCTATCTGTATCTATCAAAGATGTTAGGTGTTGACATTTGTGTAAGAGGTAGAGTACCGCTTCAGCTGAGGCACCATTTAAGCAGGCCACGTGTAGGGGAGAGGCGCCGAAATTATCTCTTGAATCCGTTTGAGTTGGGTCCATTTCTAGGATGGACTTGATTATATCTAGAGGAGCTTCAAAACCAAATGCCATTCCCAAGAGAGATAATCCTGATTCATCGCGTTCCGTGCATCGATCCGTGCCTGCCTTCCGGGCTAGAATTTTCCTAAGCTTTGTCCAATGTTGACCCTCTATATAGTCTTTCAACATCAAGAAGAGGGAGGACTGTTTGCTGCTATGTGGTTGTGAAGACATAGTGGAATCCACTGAGCCTGATTCTAAGCTATCCATTTTCTTATCAGTACTACTAGTGTTCGGGTGCGCAGAAGCTGTCATCGCGTTCTCCTATTTTGTAAGATTGGCACGCCTACCGCTCTTGAGCGTATTGTCGATGCAGCGGATGGAATGCAATCGACTTCCGGCCAGGCTCTATTAAATTACGTGCCTCAAATCTATGATCCCTGTTCCCTGTGATGACTTGATCCCGTATCCTGTATGTGGCATGCATATGACGTGTTTCTGTTTGCTCAATTCAGAACGAAACATCAATAATCCTCAGAAAGACAGTATAATACTTTTTAACACGAAAGACCCCGTTGGTGTGCTGGTGTATTTTTATTGTTTAAAGCTAACTTAGTGTAACGTATTTATCATTTTCTCCCCTGGCATTCATTCGTGATAATAAGCATAGAATATGGCCTGAGTTTGCAGATACTCCTCGTAAATACGACTTCGTTCAAGCAAGTAACCGGGTCAGACTTCAGACGTGTGTGCGAGGAAGTTCGAATGGAGTTAAACCAAGTCTTGTAAAAGCTTGTTACCCCACAAACGCCCAATCGATCGTGGTGAACACGACTGAGCCAACGAGAAGTTGAATAAATGTAATTATTATTGACTACTTTCATATTCAAATAGTGCCTCAATTGAGGAGGCATCTCATTTGAGGCATATGCCTCAATCTGTCTCAATCGATGCGGGAGGTACTTAGAATAGACACTCGGTAGCTCTCTAGAGAGAGAGCACATTGAGTATTGTTATTAGCATCTTCATCTACTTTTACATGATTGAAAAACCGAGTTGGTAGTAAGTCAAAGACCACACGAACAAGAAATGTATGAAAGGCATGACTGCTCTATCCATTTCGAACAAGTACATTGGAGAAGCAAAAATTTGCGAGGCGAAGGCAGATCTGTAAGGAAGCTGTGCATGCCGTTGTTCAACGATCACATATATAATGTCCAAGCGAGCCTGTCCAAGCTCTTTTCTCGAAAGTGTTTGAGGGTCTTCTTATACCGTGAATTTGAACTTGATTGAAAAACAGATATAGTAGCAGGGCAAAAGACGGCACTAAATTGAACGCAAGAAGATATAAATATGTTTGCTCTTCAGTCTCAACAAACGACAATTACCATTATTCATTGGTTGTGATTTCTCCATCTTTCTTGCGTTTTCGTCTTGCTACCTCTTTCCGGCTTTTTAGTCTTTGTTTGTTTCTAGGATTTGGTGGAGCAGCAGGAAGGATGCTTTTGTAATCACAGTATGCATTGCAAGTGAGAGTTCCTCGTTGGTCTACACCCTTTTGCGCGAGCGCCTCAGAAATTGCTTTCCCTAATGGAGACGAAGACGACGAAGAGACTTCTTCGTCACGAAACCGAAATAAGTAGTCGCCCATCCAAGCATGTATACATTTGACGTCCAATGAATCGAGAGTAGACCCTGCAACTCCTGAATTGAGAAAGGCTAACATTCCTTTGTCTCCAAGTCTCTCTTTCAGTAGACCCAATTGCTGATGATCGCTCGCAATCATTTCTTTTCTAATTTGTGCATGCTCGCCGTGTATACTTCTTGCGCTTCTTTGCAAATGTTCAATATTTTCCATCTTCTTACTGAGTGTTGAGATCATCCCCTCATCTTCGAGAGCATCAATTGCGTTTACCAAATGAGGACAGGTCAGTTTAATCAAGCCAGAATTCATTCTTCCAGTTGAAGCAGGCATTGGATCCATGGCAAAAGCTTGAGGGAATCCATGACGGCAATTACAAGAAGATGGCACACCGATTGCTGCTTCGGTTGGTGCTGATTGTCCTGTTTGACGTTGCATGATTTGATGATCTGCCGGAGTTGTTTCAACAGAATTTGGAAAGAGGCATCGCTGCTTCGGCTCTGAGAAGGCGCTGCAAGCAGGTGAAAATAGGAGGAAGAAGACGAAGAGATGATGATGATTCTTCTGCATTGTTTTTTGCCTCGCCGCCTTGTATTTTAAATAGCGTTGTTATCAGTTGTGTTTTGTTTTGTGTTTTTTTATCTTCAACTCTGTTCAACTCTCTTGATTGGTGGTGGTGGTGGGAGAAAAGTGATGAAAACTGGTTTTGAGCCTCTGTTTTGAACTATCAGTGTTGTAGTAATTCGTACGTATTTACTACGTATTTCGACTACCATCTACCATACCTACCTACCTAGTATCGTAGTAGTAGTAATAGAGTAATAGTGTTGTGTGTTGTAGTAATCCATCATCAATCATCATCCATCATCAGTAGCGCCCACAATCCACACATACGAGTACCCCTTGACCGTTGTGCACATGCGTGTTTTTGCATGATCAGTCAGTTGTATATCTCATCTCCGCATCACTGTGCTAGACGCGCAACACCAAAATATTTTCCCTCCTTGAGTAGAATTCCAAGATAGCTTGATGATCACAATCAGCACTTTAATTCCAATAGCGGTATCATCGTTTCTTTCACTAAGTTCATTCTGTGAAGTACAGCAGCGCGCTTCCATTTCATTTACAAGCCTTCATTCTTCTTCCAACAATAATGATAGTTATCGTCCCATAGGAGAAGTAGTCGGAGGTCTGCATGGAGGAAAATACCAATTTAATGACTATGGTGGTTTTGACCAATCAACCTTTCTTACAGGAGACAGATTGACACGACCAAGATCCGGCACTGTCGAAAGCCAAAAAGACAGAGATCCTAAAGATACGCCCAATTGGGCGCACCAGATGCAACCTTCAGAGAGCGCTTTGGTAAACCCAGAGATAATCAGTGTTCCAACGAATTCGGATCCAATGGATGGCATGATTTACTCGGCATCAATTGTTATTCAAAATCAAGAGCGAACCTGGGAAGAATTCTACGTAAAGCTGATGAGGAAACAGGGGAATGGTGAATTTATTCAAATGGAATCTAATTCACTTGATGAAGTCATAATTGCGAAACCTAGATCAGGGTCTCTGGCTCCAAGAGGGGGGTCTAGCAATGCGTGTGATGAAGGGAAACCATATTCTGACAGTGTCCAGATAAAAGTGATCCAGAGTCAGAGTTCAAATGATGCGATTGAGGGAAGTGAAGAACTCTGGCTTGTCGCTGGAACCGAAGAAGAAAAGTGGTATTATCAATTGAAATTGGAAAGGTAGTTCAGAGCGTAAATACGAGTACAATGCTCAGTAAAAACTTGCATTCTTGTTTGTATTTCATACACATTTCACAGATATTAAAGTTTTCAGTAATTCACTTAAAAAGGTGCATATGAAAACAACATAAATCTCATAGAAAAAACATTTATCACCTTATGGGATGTAATCAAAAGTAAACCTCATTTTGCTGACCCCTGTATATCATTACGGGAATACTTTCAATCAAATCCATTCCTAGCACTGCTGCTGGTGAACCTTTCACAAGTCCCTCCATTGCTTTAAGACCGGGAAGATCCCCGATGAAAATATTAGATGATGGGAACGAAACCCTATCAATTTCATTATTTCCCAACTGAAAGGTTGCCTTCTCCTGTGTCCGCTTCAGCTGTATCTGCTTCCCGTCTCCTCCCATCATTGACAAGATATCCCCTCTCTGTGCCGCCTCTGATAAAGACTGTGCGACCTTGTAATTATCAATAATCTTTTTGAAAGGATTCAAGCCTCCGAATCTACCAGTCTCGCCATCACTTTCTTTTTCACTTTCAAGCGTAATAGATTCCAGTCCAGCTACTTGAGCAGCAGCTGAATTCAGCACTGTCACTGGCGAACCTGTATCCAACAGAGCTGGTATTGCTACTCCGTTCACAATCAATTTAACAGTTGGCAGAAGTACCTGATCCAAGACTTCGATGTCAACTTTTGTCATGCGTTTTGTCAGTTCATCTAAGCCCTCTTCCTCACCATAAAAAGTAATCAATGGATCTCTAGCAGCAGCACCGGTTCCACGACCACCCCATTCAAACTTGACTCCACCCTCGAAACAATTGAGAAAAGATATTCCCAATAACCCCGCAGCAGCAGGGGACGGTACTGGCAATGCTGATGCAGTGAGATTTGTCATGAAGAGATCGTTCTTCGACATCTCTAATGTACAATCTCCCAGAAGAAATGTATTCCCTCCCTCTATTGCTCCAGAAGCTGCATATCCGGGTAGCGCTTTACCAACATTTTCGAGTTGCAGCTCTTGTGCTACTTGCGCGTTAATTGTATTGGTATTCGCTGCAGTATCAATAATAAAGTCTAGAGATATTCCAGTAAGATTCTTCGATCGTTGTGATTCAGTGGATAGGTTTGGAAAGTGCAGAGGGAGCGATGGATATGGACCAATGAATTTGAGGAATGAGGATATCGTTGATGTGTCCTGTTCTTCCGCTATCTCGGGGACGGGGAATGCAGTGTCGACACGATCGGTCCCGGCATGGAGGAGTGTTGTTCTTCTTCCATTCTTCTCATTGGCATGTAAGGAAATCTTTGGATTCGGTATTATTGAGAACGCAGAAATGCATGGAATGGATAAGACTAGATTTGAAAGTTTCATTTTCAATTTGTTATTGCACAGTGAATAATTGTGTGTCTGTTGTTGAGATGAAGTGAAGTAGTGTGCCTAATAGCTGGTGTTTGTACTGGCGTGGCGTACGTCTGAATGAATCATCAGTGGTCAGTGGTACCATAATATAAAGTAGATGGTAATCTAATGGCAAGGGGACGAGGGAAGGACCATTAGTAATCTGCGATCAACGCTAAGAAGTTTGCGAATAAATTCAATCGATTTGTCTAAATTCGTAGTTGACAGTC